>Ga0335083_10002896_pt1 | contig 22450 bp, 18 predicted proteins | sample Lox_Sample_42_FD_206716 | JGI IMG/M metagenome (GOLD analysis project Ga0335083, IMG submission 206716) | Soil microbial communities from Loxahatchee National Wildlife Refuge, Florida, United States - Lox_Sample_4.2 | ecosystem: Environmental > Terrestrial > Soil > Wetlands | place: USA...
GCGGCGCGGACGTCAGGATCGTGGTCGCCATGGACTACAGCCCCAGATACGCTTTCCGCACTTCGTCCATGTTGGCGACCTGCTGCGATTCCCCCTCGATGGGAATTCGTCCTTCAGCGAATACATAGGTGTAATCGCTAATCGCCAGGGCGAGGTGTACGTTCTGTTCCACAAGAATGATGGTAATTCCCTGCCCCTTGAGGGTCTTGAGGGTGAGGAAAAGCTGCTGCGCCAGTACCGGAGCAAGACCGAGGGAAAGCTCGTCAATCATCAGCACGACCGGCTGCTGCATGAGACCGCGACCCATGGCCAGCATCTGCTGCTCGCCGCCGGAGAGCGTGACCGATTTCTGAGTGCGACGTTCTTTCAAGCGGGGAAATAACGCAAAGACCCGCCCCAGGTTTTCCTTCAAGTGCTGGCGGGCGCGAGAGGAGTAACCGCCCATCTCCAAGTTTTCTTCTACCGACATATCGGGGAAGAGTTGCCGTCCTTCCGGCACCAGGACAAGCCCGCGTCCGGCCTTGGCGTGCGGCGAGAGCTTTGTGATGTCCTCGCCGTTCATCAGGATGCGGCCGCCCCACGGGGTTACGCTGCCCATGATGGTGCGCAGTGTGGTCGTCTTGCCTGCGCCGTTTGCGCCAATGATGGTGGTGACCTTGCCGGCGTGCACTTGCAGCGAGATGCCCCAGAGGACCTGGACTTCTCCGTAGCCGGACTCGACCTCCTCCAGTCGTAGAACACCGTCGTTCATTGTGCGCCCCGCAGCTTGTCCACGATGTCGGGGAAGCCCAGGTAGGCCTCAACCACGTCGGGGTTCTTCACCACCTCTTCTGGAGGCCCCTCAGCCAGTTTGGCGCCCAGATTCAGCACAACAATGCGGTGAGAGAGGCTCATGATGGCCTGCATTAAGTGCTCAATCATGAGCACGGAGATGCCACTGTCACGAATGGCGCGCACAGTCTCGATCATCTGCGCGACCTCGGTGGGATTCAAACCCGCCAAGACCTCGTCCAGCAGGAGGAGCTTGGGACGCGCTGCCAGCGCACGCGCAACCTCCAGCCGCTTCTTGCCAGCGATGGTCAGCGAGCGTGCCGACGTATCCGCCCGGTCCGCCAAGCCCACTCGCTCCAGAACCTCCAGGGCCACTTTACGCGCCGGTTTGAGTTGCAAATGCTCGCGACCGAAGCAGGCGCCCACGATCACGTTTTCCACCACCGTCATTCCATACAGGGGCTTCACGATCTGGTGCGTACGTGCAATTCCAAGGTGAACCACTTCATTCGGAGGTCGGTTGGTAATGTCCTGGCCGCCAAACGTTACCGTCCCCTTGTCGAGCTTGTAAACGCCGTTGACCATGTTGAACAGCGTCGTCTTACCCGCACCGTTGGGACCGATGAGCCCCAGAATCTCGCCCTCCTGCAGGGTGAAACTCACATCTGACACCGCTAGCAGTCCGCCGAAGCGCTTGGTCACGCCGTTTACTTCCAGCAAGGCGGTCATTCGATCACCTTCTCGGAGCGTGGTACCAGGCGGTATAGCCAGCCAATCAAGCCACCGGGGGCGAACAACACCACCAGCAGCAGCAGTGCGCCTGCGATAACCAGGTGGAAGTTCGACAGCTTGGGAGAGGTGAGCAGGTAGGAACGCAGCTTTTCGTACAGGCCTCCGCCCAGGGCAGCACCGATTACTGTGCCCTTGCCGCCGAGCATCAGCATCACGATGCCCTCCAAAGAAAGCATAAACTCGAACGCAATGGAGGGATCGATCATGCCGTTCTTGTAGAACATAAGAGCGCCGGCTACGGCAGGCAGGAAAGCCGAAACGCTGTAGATGATGGCTTTGTACACGGTCGCGTTTACGCCGAGGACAACTGCCGCGTCCTCATCTTCGCGGATGGCGAACAGGCCCAGGCCAAACTTCGATGTCTTGATGGCCAGGCTCAGAAGCATGGACAGCGCCATCACGACGATCACCAGGATATAAGTCACCCAGAGTGCACGACGCGCGCCACCCAGCGGCTGGTAAGCGTCGAAGGAAACATACAGTCCCGTGGAGCGACCCCAGGGGTCGAAATTAGAGACGAACGACTGCACTGCCTGTAGGATCCCGATCGTGGCCAGCGCGAAATAGGCGCCGCGCAGTCGCAGAATGCCGAGTCCGAAGAGGAGCGCGCACAGGCTGACGGCCAGTCCCGCAAGCAAGGCCGACAGAATCAGGTTCCAGCTCTTCACCGTAGCCAGATACAGCCCGACATAGCCGCCGAGTCCGTAGAAAACGATGTGGCCAAAGTTAACGTATCCCGTGTAGCCGATCATCAGGTTCAGATTGCTGGCAAGAATGATGGCCACGGCCACGAGAATGAGGTCCTCGCGCAGAGAAACATTATTGCCATGCATCGGGAACCAGATCATCAGGCCTGCGAAGATGAGGGTCAGCCAGAACACCGGAAGACGGAAGATCATGCGGTGGCCCTCGCGAATAGACCTTTGGGAAACGCCACCAGGACGATCACGAACAGGCCGAACTCGATCAGCGGAATCCAGCTCACGGCAATGAAAGGTGTCACCGCGCCTTCCAGCAACCCCAGGAGTACGCCTGCGACCAGCGCTCCGAGGGGCTTCCCGAGCCCGGCGAGGACGGTCACGACAAAACTTTTCATCTGGTAGGTCGCGCCGGAAAGAATCGTGAAGGGGAACAACGTCGAGACGAGAGCGCCGGAAGCGCATGCCAGGGCGATTCCGATGGCGAATGCTAGAGCCAGAACTGTGGTTGAGGAGATCCCCATCAGCTCGGCGGCTTCGCGATTGTCCGCCACGGCTCGGATGGCCTTGCCGGGACGGGTACGATACAGAAACAGCTCAAGTGCCAGCGCAATGATTACTGCGCCGATTGCAGCAGCGATGTGGTTTCCGGTGAAGGTGTACTCGCCAATCGTGATGCCGCGCAGGGTAAAGTTGACGTTGTAGGGGCTGGTGCTCCAGATCGCTGTCCCAGCCCCGATGATGATCATGTTAACGGCAAAGGTGGAAAGCAGGCTGGCCAACTGTGGCCGCCCGATGACCCAATGCACCGACGTCCAATAGATGACCAAGCCCAGCAGCAAACCTAGGACAATGATCGGCAACAGCAGGAAATAGGCATTCACCGGGAAGGCCGCGAAGAGCAGATACATGCCGAACATGCCCAGGGCGATCACAGCGCCATGGGTGAGATTGATGACATCCATGACTCCCCAGATCAGACTTAAGCCCATGGCGGCCAGACCGTAAACAGAGCCGATGAGCACGCCATCAATCATGGAAGCCAGGATGCCGGACATTTCTCTCCCCATGCGCCAGATGCACAGACAGCCTGAATTGTTTTCTTGCAGTCCCGTTTAATGAATCGGATACGCCAGGCTGGCGCTCTTGGCCGCCACCGGCCAAACCACTTGCTTGACCAGCTTGCCAGATTTGTCCTTCTGCCACTGGGCCAGAACCATGGCATGTCCCACCTGCAAGCCATGATCGGCCGCCGTCGTCGAAAACTTGGTGCGACCGTAAAACGTGGTAATGTCTGTCTTGTTCAGAGCATCTGCCACTTTGGCTGTGTCCGTGCCGCCCGCCTGCTCGATTGCACGCTGCAGGATCAGTCCGGAAGCGTAACCACCAGCCGACTCGTAGCTGGGCGCATCATTGTACTTTGCGGTGTACGCTTTGGCGAAGTCTGTGCCGCTGGGCCCGTATTGCGCTTTGAACACCACTTGCGGCTCCCACTGTGACGGCACGATCACACCGAGTGCCGCGTCACCCAGTTCGGGCCACTTCGGACTGTCGGGCGCCACCAGCAAGGCGATCATCTTCACTGGAACCTTATGTTCGTAGAGTTGCTTCGCCAGGGTCGAACCGTCAGCATAGTGGCCGCCACCCAGCAGCACCGTAGCCTTCGACGCGATAACTTTGTCGATGATGGCGCTGAAGTCCGTCGTATTAGGAGCGTACCTCTCGCTAAACACCACGTTCACCCCGATCTGTTGTGCGTAGGCCCTCGCGGGGTCCACGACCGAATTCGAGAAGGAGGCATCCTCATAGACGAACGCCACGGTGGCCTTTGGGTCCTTGGTCTTCAGGGCGTCCAGTGCCCCCTTCAGGTACTCCGCACCTGGGGTGAACATCTGAAAAAGGTAATGATTACCTAAGGTATAGGTCTTGCCTTCCGCCGCACCTGTGGTGAGCATGATCTTGCCGTTCTGCTCGGTTACGATGGCCGCCGTCGCGGTGAGAGGGGAGGAATAGGGGCTGAACAGGAAGTCGGCGTTGTCCTGCAGGATAAGCCGCGAATAGAGCTGCTGCACGCGCTTGACGTTGGATTCATCATCGTAGCTGACGAACTGTATTTTGTAACTCTTGCCGCCCGCCTTGATGCCGCCAGCCGCGTTGACCTGGTCGCGCCATAGCTCGAATCCACGATACTGCTCCAGCGAGTCCACATTCATGCTGCCGGTCTTGGACACGGTCATTCCGATCGTGATGTTCTGGGCGAAGCCCGCGGTGACAAAGAGGGCCAGGAGGACAAACAGAATGAGACTCAGTCGTTTCATGATTCACCTTCGCTAAAAGGTTGTGCTGCCAGTAAATAGCGGCCGTGCGATGCCAGCGTACGGCGGCAGCCTGACGCAACCTATGACTGAAGTCACCCCATCTTGTGATTTTGCTCACAATACCTCCAGGCGGCGCTGAGCGCCGATGGAAAGACCGGTGCGCAAACGCGAGTTCTGCAGAGAACTTTCGGGAACTCTCCAGTCTGACCGAAGGAAATATGGACGACTGGACGACTGGCCGGGCGCAAGGAAACTCCGCCGCCGGCTTGTCATAAAACTTTACGATCGCTTTACCAGACTTTACGGTCAAAGGGGCGCAATCGGGGTTTCAACCAACGACAAGTAAATTGTCGAGGAGGAATGAAGATGAAGAGCAGTTCTTGGAAGTTTGCCATCGCGCTGCTGGCCGTCGTCCTGTGCGGCACACTGATGGTCAGCTACGCGCAGCAAACGGACGACAGCACCCCCAAAGCCGTCTGGGCCGGACATCGCCATGGCGGCCATATGGGATACATGGCCAAAGCGCTGAACCTGACCGAGGCCCAGAAGGAACAGATCAAGTCGATCATGCAGGCCAATCGCGTCACCAACCGTCCCCTGATGCAGCAAATGGCGCAGAACCGGTTGGCGATGCTGACCGCTACGTCCGCCGGCGCGTTTGACCAGGCAAAGGTAACAGCGCTGGCCAATCAGCAGGCGCAACTGGGGGCCCAGATGACAGTCCAGAGGGAGTCAATTCAGCACCAGATTTACACCCAGGTGCTGACACCGGAGCAGCGCGCCACCGCCGACCAGATGCGGCAGAAGCAGATCACCCGCATCAATGAGCGTCTGCAGAAGTGGTCGCAATCTGCAACGGAAACACCGGGACAGTAGCACGTTTAGCGTGGTAGCAGTTGGGTTCACTGTCGCCTGATGCACGGGCGGCTCTTCGCGGGCCGCCCTTCGTAACTTCCCGTTTCCGTCCTCCATGTAATAGTTCTGTCATTTCGCGATAACCGCGCCCCTCATCACAGAAGTTTTGCTGGCTTGTTCCTACCATGCAAGCATGGTCTCAACGGCCGGGCTTGATCCGATTCATGTGCATTCCAAAGGCATTCGTGCTCGCGTGCTGCTGAGCTCCGTCTTTGGCCCCTACGCGCGCGATGATGAATTCGGCAGCCGCTCCATTAATCCCATGGAGCTGTACCACAATCAAGTCACGCGCGAGCAGGGCAGCTTCTCTCTGCGCATGTTCCATCGCTCGTGGGGCTTGATGATGATCCAGCGCAACATCTCTGCCCCCAGCACGCTGCTGGATTTTCCTACGCTGGAGCGCTTCGAACGCGAGCTAACGTCGACTGCGTACGACATTGTCGGCATCTCGGGCATCATCTCGAATTTCGGCAAGGTTCGCGAGATGTGCCGGTGTGTGCGCCGGCTGTCGCCCAAATCCACCATCATCGTCGGCGGACACGTCGCCGCCATTCCGGGCATCGACAAGCTGATTGATGCCGATTACATTGTGCGCGGCGAGGGCATCGCATGGATGCGGCGCTATCTCGGTGAAGATCCCAATGCTCCGATTGAGCATCCCGAGATTCTCTCGGGCTTCGGCATGCGCGTGCTGGGCATGCGCCTGCCCGACACCGCCCGCGACACCGCTGCCACTATCATTCCTTCCGTCGGATGTCCGATGGGGTGCAACTTCTGCACCACGTCAGCCTTCTTCGGCGGCAAGGGCAAGAGCGTGCACTTCTACGAATCCGGAGACCAGCTCTTCGACATCATGCAGCAGATGGAGCGCTCGCTGGGCGTGCGCTCCTTCTTCATAATGGACGAGAATTTCCTGCTCAACCGCACGCGCGCCATGCAACTGCTCGCCCGCATGAAGGAGGCCGGCAAGGCCTGGTCGCTGTATGTTTTCTCCTCGGTCAACGCCATCCGCAAATACACCTTGGACGAGCTGGTGCAACTGGGCATTTCCTGGATCTGGCTCGGCCTTGAGTCGCCAAACTCAAGCTACGCGAAGTTGCACAACGCCGATACGCGGTCGCTCGCCGCGGAGCTGCGCCAACACGGCATCAAGCTGCTCGGGTCGACCATCGTCGGACTCGAGCACCACACTCCGGAGAACATCCGGCGGGAGATCGAATACGCGGTCTCGCACTGTACTGACTTCCATCAATTCATGCTCTATACGCCGGTGCCGGGCACAACGCTCTTCGCGCAGATGCAGCAGGAAGGCCGGATGCTCGATGGCGTGGAGCTGGCCGACATCCACGGCCAGTTCAAGTTCAACTTCCAGCACGCGGCCATCTCACGCGACGAATCCAAGCGCCTGCTCGACTGGGCCTTCCGCTTCGATCTGGAGCGCAACGGGCCCAGCCTCTTCCGCATCTGCGACACGATCTTTCAGGGCTGGCGACGATACAAGAACCATCCTGATCTGCGCGTCCGCGAACGCATAGCCAACGAGGCCACCAAGCTGCGCACGACCTACGACGCCGCGTTGTGGGTTATGGAGAAGCGCCTGCAGCGAACCAATGCGTCCGTGGCGGCGAGAATTCGCGCGCTGCGGCGCGATGTCGAACACGAGTTTGGCACGGCCACGCGCCTGATTCGAACCTTCGTGGGGCCAGTCCTGCTCTGGACCTCCAGGCGCGAAGACAAGCGCCTTGCGCGCGGCAAGACCTACGAGCCGAAAACGTTTGTGGACAAAAGGAATTGGGCCGACGCGTAGTTTGAGACGCCGAGCTTACGGCTACCAAACGATGCCTGCTCTAACGCAGCTGCCTGCCATGATAAATATGCAGCACTTCTATAGTCAGTTCTCTGATTCGGTAGACCGCGACGTAAGGTGGCGGGGCAAATAATAGCTCACGTATTCCCTCTTCGCGCCCCATGCGTCCGCGATATGGCATGGCTTTCAGTGAACAGATCCCTTCGTAAAGCCTAATCACTGTAGACTGTGCGAGGTCAGGACGGTGTTCCTGTAGGTAGTCCTTGATGTGTTCCAAGTCGGTGGCTGCAGCAGGCGTCCAGCGAATCCGCGTCAGGGCTGGAACATCCGCTTGACGTGCGCATCCATCTCTTCTTCTTCAATGAATTCACCGCGATCGGCCTGTTCGATCCCCTTGCGCACGGCAGCGCGAAATCGGGCATCTTCCTCGAGCAGTTGCACCGCAGCATTCTTCACCAGTTGCTCCGCATTCGTTCCGGCTTGGGCGGCAATTTCGGCTAGTTGCGCTTCCTGTTCAGGAGTGAACTGTACTTCCATGTTGGTAGTTTAGGAGGCACTCTTTCGTCCCGTCAATCCTTTCGCATGCTGACGGCTGACCCCTTGTTCACGCCGTCTCAATCTCGGCGTCTTCTTCCAGCCCCAGTTCCCTGATCGCCATCTCACGCATCTTGTACTTCTGCATTTTGCCGGTAACGGTGAGCGGAAACTCCTCGACAAACTTGATATAGCGCGGAATTTTGAAGCGCGCGATCTTGCCTTCGCAGAACTGGCGGACCTGGTCCTCAGTAAGCGTCGCCCCGCGCTCCAGCTTGATCCACGCCGCCACCTGCTCGCCATACTTGCGGTCCGGCACGCCGATGACCTGCACCGCGCTGATCCCCGGACAGCCATACAGGAACTCCTCAATCTCACGCGGCGAAATGTTCTCGCCCCCCCGGATAATGGTGTCCTTGGCGCGGCCGGTAATCTTGAAGTAGCCGTCTTCATCCATGACGGCCAGGTCGCCGGTGTGCAGCCAGCCATCAGGATCAATGACGGCCTTCGTAGCCGAAGCGTTGTTGTAGTAGCCCTTCATGACCTGATAGCCGCGGGTACACAACTCACCGTGTTCGCCCACCGCGACGGTTCTCCCGTCCAGCGGATTGACGATCTTCGCCTCAGTATGCGGGAGAACCTTGCCAACCGTCGTCACCCGCACTTCGATGGGATCGTCGATGGTCGTCTGGGTGATCACCGGCGAAGCCTCCGTGAGCCCGTAGGCGATGGTCATTTCGCGACAGTGCATCTGCGCCACCACGCGCTTCATCACTTCGATGGGACACGGCGAGCCTGCCATCATCCCGGTGCGCAGCGAGCTGAGATCGAACTTGGCAAACTCCGGGTGCTCCAGTTCGCCGATGAACATGGTTGGAACGCCGTGCAGTGCTGTGCAGCGCTCTTCCGCAATCGCCTTCAGCGTGGCGTCGGCATCGAAATACGGAGCGGGCGCAACCATGGTGGCGCCGGTTACCACACACGCCATGTTGCTCAACACCGTGCCAAAGCAGTGGTAGAACGGCACCGGGATGCAGAGCCGGTCGCGATGGGTGAAGCGCATGGCGCTGGCGGTGAGCATCGCATTGTTGACGATGTTGTGGTGGGTGAGCGTGGCGCCCTTCGGTAAGCCCGTTGTGCCTGACGTGTACTGGATGTTGGCGGCATCGTCGAAATCGAGGCTGGCTTCGCGCTCGAGCAACTGCCCTTCCGGAACGCTGTCGCCCATCTTCAACAACTCCTGCCAGCCCAGCATTCCGCTCGGCACGGCGACGGCATCCTGTTCGGCCGCGGCCGGCGTGTTGGCGCCGATGAAAATGATCCGCTGCAACTCCGGCAGCCTGGCGCAACGCAGCTCTCCGAACGCCGACCCTTCACTCTCCGGACAAACCTCGCGGACCACCTGCACGTAATCGCTGTTGCGAAAGCCCTGGACCATCACCAGCGTCTGACATTGCGACTGGTGCAACGCATATTCCAGCTCCACTGAGCGGTTGGCGGGATTGATGTTGACCAGAATCGCTCCCACCTTCGCGGCCGCGAACTGCGTAACCACCCACTCGGCGCAGTTCGTCGCCCAGATTCCGACGCGGTCGCCTCTCCGGATTCCCAGCGCCAGAAAACCACGGGCGGCGCGCTCCACCTCGTAACGCAGTTGGGCGTAGCTGTAGCGTTTCCGCTGATGCCGGACCACGAGCGCATCGTTCTCGGGATACGCAGCGGCTGTGTCATCGAGTACCTCGCCGATGCACTTGCCCAGCAGCGGGACAGATGCGGCTCCGCAGGCGTAACTCATCTTGCGAGCTTTATTCATTGCCTTATTCATGGGGAAACTATAAAGCAGGCGATTCGGTGTGCGCGCTTCGGCCTTCGCTTTTCCCTCTTCGCCTTTTGCGATTTGTTCTTCGACTTTCATTGTTCACTACCTAGAGCTGTCATCCCGACCGAACCCGAGCGAAGTCCGGGGAGACCTGCAGTCGCTTCAACAATCAGAATCCCGGCTTAGATATTAACCAAATGTGTACCCCTTGTGTCCTGCTTTTCTCTTTCATCTCTCCCGCTCCACATCCACTAAAGCGCCACCCATTCGCTGTATACCCTCCCCTACCCCTGTAACTTAGAATCAATCAGTTAGCGAGAAAATCCTCGCATATATCACATTTCAAGTTAGTTACACGGACATAGAACTATATCGAGCCATATCAATCACTTAGGTAAACATAGAAAATCGCCTGGCAAAGTTTCCTCCGCGGAAGCCATTTACCAACCAATTAACGTTCGCGACACAGACTGACTACCAGCCGCTGACCACTGGCCACTGGTCTTCAGAGAGCCTTCCGCCCTTTGTGAGGCGTAGAGACACTAGACCTCTGGCCACGAGTGTCACGGATCACTTCGCCGTTGTCGGTGACGACGCTCACGCCTCAGAGTGACGCTTTCAGCAGCAAGCCTCACGGGAAAATTCTTCGACCGGGCGGCTTCAAGCATGTGAACGTCGGGTTAGACCATCCCACGATGTAGGAGTCAGGATCGTCCGGATTGGATCAGTCGGAGCCCGGAGGGCGAAAGAAGGATAGCCCAGGACGCAGGTAGCGGAGTCCTGGGTGGACTGTTTATATGCACCCGAGCCCCTTTCAGGGGCGACACAGATTTGTGTCGCCGGCTGAAGCCGGCTCAGGGTTCATAAACCAGCCTACCCAGGATTCCGCCTTTCGGCTCCATCCTGGGCTAACTGCAATTCCGCCCCTGCGGGGCTCGGGCGTTCGCCCTACGCCTCTGATTCTGCCCCAAGACACGATTGTGATTTTGACTAGGCCTGTTGCGACGATTGTGCATTGACTGGGCGGGGAGGGTCGCATGGAGTGTGGCCTTCGAAGCAAGCAGTCAAGATGATCCGCAGCATCGCGGAAGCAAGTGAGGTCACGCACGGCCGAGAGCCGCGCCCGCCTGTACTACGCTGCCTGCGCCGACAAGCGTAACAAGGAGCCCACCATGCCGGTTCTTGTTTCGCGGCCGCAGCAAACCAACCCCGGACCATTCCGTCCAATACCGGCAGAGAACGTCGGGCGCAATTGCCAACGGAGGAAAACGATGCGGGTAACGGAGCGGATGCAAGCATACTTGGTAACGGGTGTTCTGGCTCTCACGCTGGCGCCGGGCAGCGCGCTGGCGCAGTCGGATTCCGGCGCAGCCGGGGCCGCACGTCAAGCGACCACCGAGCCACACGATGGACAGCACGACTTCGATTTCGAGCTTGGTAGCTGGAAGATTCACTTGAAGCGTCTCCTGCATCCGCTCACCGCTTCCAGCACGTGGGTGGAGTTCGATGGCACGTCGGTGACGCGGAAGCTTTGGAGTGGCCGCTCGCAGATTGAAGAGTTCGAGGTGGACAGCCCGACCGGCCACGTCGAAGGCTTGACGTTGCGCCTCTACCGTCCCGAAGGGCATCAGTGGTATCTCTACTGGGCCAACGGCAAGGACGGCGTGCTCGGCCAGCCTACCATCGGGGAATTCAAAAATGGACGCGGCGAGTTTTACGATCAGGAGCCATACAACGGCAGAATGATATTCGTGCGCTATGTCTGGTCGGAGATCACTCCGAATTCAGCCCACTTTGAACAGTCGTTTTCCGACGATGGAGGCAAGACCTGGGAGGTGAACTGGATTACCGACCAGGTGCGGGTGGAGGACGTAGGACACAAAAATCAGTGAGTCCGGTTGCGATCTCTCACCCTGTCCGCAAAGGCTGCGGACAAGGGTGACACCCGAACTACGCTATTTCGTCCCGACAGAGCGGGACTCGTGCACTGCCGCTACCTGCAACCTGGACAACTCCCGCTTTGTCATCCCGAGCGAGGGCTGCGCAGAAAACGCATCGCGCTGTCTTTGGCGGATGCGTTGCGCGGCTCGAGTCGAGGGACCTGCAGTTTTGCCGGGATTACTCCCACATAAGGAAAAATGCAGGTCCTTCGACTACGCGCCCGCCCGGCTCGCAAAGAAGCGGGCCGGAAAAAGCACGCGGGCGCTCCGCTCAGGATCACAGTGCATGGCGCGTGTCGTCGTCATTCAAGCTACAGCGTCGTTATTCAAGCTACAGCGCGGCGCACACCGTCTTCACTTCGGTGTACATCTCCAGCACTTCGCGGCCCATTTCGCGGCCCCAGCCCGACTGCTTGTAGCCGCCGAAGGGCAGCGCCGCGTCGAAGACGTTGTAGCAGTTGATCCACACTGTACCGGCGCGCAGCTTGTTGGCGATGCGATGCGCCTTCTTGATGTCGCTCGTCCACACCGCCGCTGCCAGACCATATTCGCTCTGGTTGGCCTCGGCCACCAGCTTGTCTTCGTCGCTGAACGGCATGGCGCAAACCACTGGCCCGAAGATCTCCTCGCGGACCACCTTCATATTGGGATTGGTTTTCACCATGACCGTCGGTTCCACGAAGTAGCCGCCGCCGGACTTCTTGTGCCCGCCGACTACAGCTTCAGCGCCCTCGGTGAACCCGCTCTCCAGGTAGCTGGTGACGCGATCCAACTGCTCCTTGGAGACCAGCGGACCCATGTCGGTATCGGGCTCAAAGCCCGGCCCAACTTTGATCTTCTTGGCCTCGCCGGCCACGCCGCTGACCACGTTGTCGAACATGCTCTTTTCGATGTACAGCCGCGAGCCGGCGCAGCAGCACTGGCCGTGGTTGAAGAAGATGGCGCTGGCCGCGCCCGGAATCGTAGAGTCCATGTCGGCATCGTCAAAGACGATGTTGGGCGACTTGCCGCCCAGTTCCAACGAGACCTTCTTCAGGTTGCCCGCCGCCGCCTGCACGATGAGCTTGCCCACCTCGGTCGAGCCAGTGAATGCAACTTTGTCCACGTCGGGATGCGCTGCCAGGGCCGCCCCGGCAGTCTCGCCGTATCCCGGAACCACGTTGACCACTCCGTCGGGGAAGCCCGCTTCGGCGATCAACTCCGCCAGCAACAGTGCGCTCAGCGGTGTCTGCTCGGCCGGTTTCAGGACCACCGTGCAACCGGTGGCCAGCGCCGGACCCAGCTTCCACGCCGCCATCAGCAACGGGAAGTTCCAGGGAATGATTTGTCCCACAACACCGACCGGCTCGCGCCGCGTGTAAGCATGGAACTTGGGCGAAAACGGAATGGTGTTGCCCTCGATCTTGGTTGCCCATCCTGCCATGTAGCGGAACAGGTCCACCGCGAGAGGAATGTCGGCGACGCGAGCGATGGCCAGCGGCTTGCCGTTGTCGAGACTCTCGATCTGCGCGAACTGCTCCAGGTGTTGTTCGAGTAAGTCGCCCAGCTTCCAGATGAGCCGGCCGCGCTCGGACGCGCTCATGTTTGGCCATGGACCGCTCTCAAACGCCTTGCGGGCGGCCGTCACAGCGCGATTGATGTCTTCGCGATCGCCTTCAGCAACCTTGGCCATCACTTCCCCGGTGGCCGGGTTATAGGAGGGAAACGTTTTGCCGGAAGCCGCCTCCACCCACTTGCCGTCAATGAACATCTTGCGAGGTTTGCCTACGAACGCCTGCACTTCGGTGTGCCATTGTGGTGCTACTGCGGTAGCCATCTTTCGACCTCCTGAAGCAGGATGCGGCTTGGCGAATCATCCTGCGCTATTTTCGAATGTTGAACTCTGCGGACGATGAGACCGGCGGTGCGATTTGGAAGTCGCCTGTGCGGCCCAGCGACTCCTGGCGCAAAAGTTTATCAGAAGCCGCAAGGCCATGCTCGGGCCCCGGCGGCCTATCCCCGTATTTTGGTTTGCGTGATTGAGATACTCCCGCGCCTCAGGTGTTGCCGGCCTGTGCGCGGGCCTGCTCCACGCTGGGAGCGAAGGAGAAGAGCTGGTCCACCTTGGTGACCTTCAACGAAGTCAGCAATCGGTCGTTGGCCCCCACCAGCACCAGCTTGCGGCCGGAACTCTCGCGCGAGACGTGCGCCCCGACCAGGCAGCCGATGCCGGCCGAGTCAATGTAGGGCATGTCAGCTACGTCGATAATCAGGAGAGGGGAAGTATCGGCTCGAACCATGGTCTGCAGGGGAAAGAAATTCCCCAGCAATAGCGGTCCGTGAAGGCGGATGATCACACTACCGGGAGCGTCCTCAACTTTCTCCAGCTCAAGGGCCTTTTCCTGCATAAGCAACCGATTCTATACGCTCGGGACACAGGGAAATGTTAATTTCCGGTTACTGCGGAGTCGCGGCGGAGGGCCAGGCGGCTACTGCGGTTGGCGCTCGCCCGGATTTGCCGGTAACACGACCTCAGGCTTGGGGGCGAGAACATTTCCGTGGGTGGCGCTGTTCGAGCCGCTGGTTGCGCTGGCGTTGTGCGCAGCGTTACTCGCCGTGGAGGTGGAAGTCGCGTGCGCTCGGGAAGCCGTTGACGCCGGGTGCTTGGTCTGCGCCGGGGCATGATAGACGTGATGGTCGCGTCCATAGTAACGCTGCGCAGGCAGCGAAACCGCGAGCGACACGACTGCAGCCGTGGCCACTAGCACTCGAACTGGGCCCGCAATCGACATATTCTGGAATAGTTGCCCGATATCAGTATTTTACGACATGCACAACTTCTGACCAGCGAAAAGTGCGGAACCACATGCTACTTTCGCGGTAGCGGCCTTCTGCCGGTAGCCATCGGCGATTTTCGGCTGGGGCTTGAGAAGCGATGTTCAAACATCTTCATGTCGGCCCGCCGGCCGCGAAAGCGAACACCCTCGGCCTCCAGCAGGAAACGCTGCTCCAGCGCCAGCTCGCCACGCAGCGAGATTCTTCCGCCGGAGCCCAGCACCCGCTGCCACGGCAAGCCATCAACCAGGCGGAGCACGCGCGCCACATGCCGCGCGCAGCGCGGATAACCAGCGGCCTTCGCAATCGCGCCGTAGGTGCTGACCCGCCCGCGCGGAATTTGCCGGATGGCGTTGCTGATGGCCGTAACCATTGGCGAAGCTGACTGACGGCGATCCGCCGCCTCTGAGGTGTTTGTTGCCATCAGGATCGGTAGAAGGGAGACGGTATAGCGAGACGCTGGCAGATTCCGCGCACCGTGCCGCGTTTGATTGTTGGGTGTCGGGGTACAGGCGCCTGCGCGCCGCTGCCGGAATTCACCCAAATGTCATGGTTTCCACCGTGGTGATGCAGGAAGCAGCGGTGCTGTCGTAGATGGCGCTCGAACTCGCGCCGGTTCATGCCGAACGCCGACTCGATGACGCCAGCTTGCGTAATAGCTTGACCCGCGACGCGCGCAGGGCGCGCAGCGCATCGTGCGCCATGCGGAACGCGTCGTCAATGCTCTCCGCTTCAGTAATCAGCTCCGGCTCGAGCGGACTGGTTACGACGAAGCCCCCTTCGTCGGCTGGCGTCAACGTCAGGACGAGACTGCCATCTGAAGCGGTGTAGGATTTCGCCACGCTGCACATTTTATCATCGGAGATCGTCCAAGGCTGATCGCGCAGATCCCGCGTAGTGGGCTGTTTTGAATTTTCCTCCCGACTCTCGGAGCCACGCCCGTTGTAAAATGCCGCCGTGAGCTACGAGTTCCAATTGTCTTTCTGGCATCCATTTGGGCCGCACGCAGGCGAGTCCACGGCGGAAATCATAGATCGCAAGCGTCGGGAAATTGAGTCGAAGGGCTGGACCTTATGGTCTTTTACATATCGGCCGATGCTCAAGGATTGGCACCAGCAATTGCGATTTGTTAACGGTGATGTATTCGTGTTCTGTTCCGAGGGAAGGGGAGCCGTTGACCCAGTGCGCGAAGGCAGCCTAACCAAAACAATCGAATGTCGGAGCTATAGATTCGTCACGGACACGGCTTGGCAACCTATGCCAACAGGGGTCAGGGTGCCGCACCCCTTCCAACCCTCACAAAAGCAGCAAACAGGCATCGGCATTTGTGGTACAGCAAATTCATTGGCCGATCCTGCGATTTCAGCGGCCCGCAGTGGACTGGTTATCGCAGCAGGGAGGATGGTGCCAGAGCAAAGTTCCAGCACGTGGCGTGTACCTCATTAGGCCCAGCGTGAAAGAACCTATGGAGACCTGTAAGCGCCGTATTGGAGTTGCGACCGCCTTATCTTGCTGTGTATTCTGCCGAGGAAAAAATCAAAACAGCCCATGCCAGATCCCGGCTCTTAGATAAGCCCCTGCTATTGCGGCACCGGTGACGAACCAGCGAAGAGTTCACCACGGCCGAGCTTGGACAGTTCGCGGCCCTGGCCCTGCACACAACGTCCAGTGACCACTCCCAGGCAAGAATCCGGTTAAGATAGCCCCATGCGCGAAGCCGCCCGCCATCCCGCCGCCCGTTTTTCCGACCGCGCCGACGACTACGTCAAGTATCGCCCGCATTATTCCTCACAGGTGGTGAAGGCCTTGCAGGAGGCTTGTGGATTACGGCCCGAAGATCTCATCGCCGACGTTGGTTGCGGACCCGGTCTCCTGGCCGAGATCTTCCTCGACAACGGCAATCAGGTCATTGGCATCGAGCCCAATGAGGAGATGCGCATGGCCGGCGAACGTTATCTCGCGGGCTACCCCGGCTTTCGCATGGTGAATGGCAGCGCCGAAGGCACCACCCTGCCCGCCGCCAGTGTTGACTTTGCCGTTGCGGGACAGGCCTTCCACTGGTTTCGCCCCGATGACACGCGCATCGAGTTTGCGCGCATCCTCAAGCCCGCAGGCTGGGCGGTTCTGGTGTGGCATGACCGCAACGTTGACTCCACGTCCTTTCTGCGCGCCTACGAAGCCTTTATCCGCCGCCATTCCATCGACTACGAACAGGTCACCCACAAGTACCTCGCCAGCTACGCCGCGCTGGAGCGCTTCTTCGCGCCCAATAAGATGCAGCTCATCCAGCAGCACAACCAGCAGGAGCTCGACCTTGATGGCCTGCGCGGTCGCCTGCTCTCTTCCTCCTACATTCCAAAGGCGGGCGAAGGCTATGAGGCGATGTCGCGCGAACTGCCGGAGCTGTTTTCCTCCCACGCATCCGGCGGCTGCGTCACGTTGCAGTACGACACCAAGATTTACCTTGGACACCTCGACTGATACACGTCAGACTGCCGGCGGTCAGGCCTACGCTGCTGTGGCCTCACGCGGCTGCATCTCCAGCGGAGCCGGTTGCTGCATCTCGCGATAGCGCTTCGGGGTAACGCCCACCAGGTGCCGGAACACGCTGGTGAAGTGGCTCTGGGTCTCGAAGCCGACCTGGGTGGCAACGGTGGCCAGCGCCGTGCGGCCTTCGCGCAGCATCTCCTGGGCACGCTCCACCCTTTGCCGCATCACGTACTGGTGCGGCGTTGTGCCAGTGCTCATCTTAAAGAGCTTGGAAAAGTAATATTGGCTCATGCCCACGGTCTTGGCCAGTTCGGCAACCGACACGTCCCGCGCAATGTTTTCGCGGATGTAGGCGAACACCCGCTGCAGGCGCCACGGCGGCAGTCCGCCGATAGGCTCAACCACGGCCAGGCTGGCGCTCAGGTAGGCGTCAACCACTTCACGCATGCGTTCCTGGTCAAGAGCATGCACCGCCAGCACAAGGACGTTCATGCCTTCGGCATGCGCTCCCAGGCGGGCCGAGAGTGGATCGTGGCACAGGGCCGCACGAATTCCCGGCACACGGTTGGCCGCCACCGACGCGCCAACGCCGCGGCTGGTAACGATGATGCCCCGCTCGGCATCGTGGCGAAGTACACAAAGCGCAACCTGCTCGGCATAGTCCGAGCGCTCCCGCAAGGCAATCAATGCTGCGACATCGGTAACGCCGTGGCCGGCTTCTGTCAGTTTTGCTGTAAGACGCTGTTTGGCTTCGTGACCTACTTGATCGGACGCGATTGCAATTCGCACTTTATCTCACTCCTCATTATGGTTGGATGGCTCCCCCGGGCGTGGCATGACCATCACACTTGGCAACCCCAAGAAGCTGCGTATGTTGCGGCTTGATTGGAAGCATTGCCCGAGTGATCAAGCCGGACCTGCCCCCGATCCCCAGTGTTGTGGAACAGCCCACATTCTTCCGATCCGTCCACAAACGGCTCTGGACGTTCGTTACCCCATCCGTCGTGGTCAGGCACACCTTTCTCTTTAGACTTATGATGCGGCGAGAGGCGGCCAGGGTGCCTCATTCACCTGCTATTCATCTCCCAACCGCAGATAGTTCCACCGAGATGCCGTTGGGGGGTGGAAATCTGGGCTGTCGCCAAATCGTAATATTGGCCCAAGGAGGCCCGAGTCGCGGTACACTTCCGGTTTCGGGTTTTCCGACTGCTATGGAACAGGCTGCCAGCAAACTGACCTACAAGAATCCCGCGCCCGGTGGACCCGGCATTCCGCCGCGCTGGACGCGTGGCTCCAAAGACGCGGTGGGAACCGCTTATTCCACCTCCAGCCGGATCTGGTACACCGTCGCCAACGGGGTCGTCACCGAGTGCTACTTCCCCACGATTGATTCTCCTCAGCTCCGCGACCTGCAATATCTCGTGAGCGACGGCGAGACTTTCTTTCACGATGAACGCCGCAACATGCTCTCAGAGATTTCCTCCATTGGACCCTCCGGGCTGGGCTGCAAGGTTATTAATCGCGACCGTGAAGGGCGTTACACGATCGAGAAGCAAATCATCGGCGATCCCCACCTGAACTGTCTGCTGATCCACACCAAGTTCGATGTCGTGCCGGAATGGCAGGGGCGCCTGCATCTCTACGTTCTTTGCGCCCCGCACCTGCAGATCGGTGGATCGCACAACAATGGCATCGTGCTGCATGGGCGGGGACGACGGCTGCTGCTGGCTTATCGTGAGGACAAGTACCTTGCTGTGGCCGCCACGGTGGAGTTTGTCCGCCTGTCCTGCGGGTACGTTGGGGTCAACGATGGCTGGACAGACCTGTCCCGCAATCTCACCATGGTCTTCGACTACGATGCCGCCATCGACGGCAACGTCGCCCTGACCGCAGAGATCGACCTTGCCCGCGGCACCGAGTTCACGCTGGGGATGAGCTTCGGTCATACGGTGCACAACGCCGCTGCCACCCTCACCCAATCGCTGGCCCTTCCCTTCGATAGCGCGCTGAAGAGCTTCCTCGATCAGTGGCAGCGCACCGGCAAGCGGCTGGCCCTGCTGGAAAGGATCCGCGAGCGTGATTCTTCGCTCTTCGCCCGCAGCGTCAATCTTCTGCTCTCCCATGAGGACAAGCTGTATCCCGGCGCCATGATTGCCAGCATGAGCATCCCGTGGGGCGAAGATAAAGGCGACGACGATTTGGGCGGCTACCACCTGGTCTGGACACGCGACATGGTCAACAGCGCGACCGCCCTGCTTGCCGTCGGCGATACGTCCACGCCCTTACGCGCGCTCATCTACCTGGCCATTACCCAGCGCGAAGACGGCGGCTTCTACCAGAACTTCTGGATCGACGGCGAGCCCTACTGGACAGGAGTGCAACTGGATGAGGTTTCGTTCCCCATCATCCTGGCGTGGAGATTATGGAAAGCCAACGCCCTCGCCAACGCCCGTCCCTACACCATGGTGCAGCGCGCCTGCGGGTATCTCATCCGCAAAGGCCCTGCGACGCCCCAGGAGCGCTGGGAGGAAGCGGGAGGTTACTCGCCCTCGACCCTGGCTGTAAACATCGCGGCTCTGATCTGTGCCGCCGAGTTCATCGAGGAAGAGGGCGACCAGCATACGGCTGATTTCGTGCGCGGCTACGCCGACTTCCTGGAATCTCACATCGAGAAGTGGACCGTCACCAACAGCGGAACGCTGGTGCCCGGAATCAGGCGGCACTACATCCGCATCAATCCGGCAATCAGTCGCGAAGGGGCCCGGGGGGACGAAGACCCTGACAGCGGCGAGCTGACCCTCGCCAACCAGCGACCGGGCGATCGTTACCGGTACCCGGCAAAGGAAATTGTGGATCCAGGCTTCCTGGAGCTGGTGCGCTTTGGGGTGCGCAAACCCGATGACCCGTTGATCGTGGATTCGCTGAAGGTCGTGGATGCGGTGCTGAAAGTGAACTTCCCCAAGGGGCCAAGCTGGAAGCGCTACAACCACGACGGATACGGCCAGCGTGATGATGGCACCTCCTTCCAGACGTGGGGAGTGGGGCGGCCGTGGCCGTTGCTCACCGGCGAACGCGGCACCTATGAACTGGCCGCCGGTCACGATGTCGAACCCTATCTCACCGCCATCGAAGGCTTTACCACGGGTGTCGGGTTGATTCCCGAACAGCTCTGGGACGGCGCTGACCTGCCCAACAAATACTTGTCTTTTGGTGGGCCCACGGGCGCGGCCAATCCCCTCATGTGGGCGCATTCCGAATATGTGAAATTACTGCGCTCGGTAGCTGACAATCGGGTCTTCGACCTCATCGATCCGGTGGCGCAACGATATCGCAACGATAATCCCCGTCCGGTAATCGAAGTATGGAAGATCAACCGCCAGGTGCGCCGGGTCCCGGCGGGCGGCCTGTTGCGGATACAGTCATCTTCGCAGTTTGTGCTGCATTGGAGTGACGACGGATGGAAGTCGTTGCAGGATACGCCGTCCACACCCACCGCCGTCGGAGTGGAGTTCGTTGACATTCCCGTCGCACAGCAGGCTGCAGCCGTGGAATTCACGTTCTACTGGCCGATGGATGGCAACTGGCAGGGCGTGAATTATCGCGTCGAGGTCACGCACGCAATCTAAACCTGTACGAATAGAGGAAAGGTGGTATGGAGTGAGCAGCCAAGTGGAGACTACCGCTGAGGACAAGCAGCAGGCCACCGCGGGCCGGGCGGAGGACCAGACCCCCGAAAAGCGGCTGGAAACTCTCTGCATCAACACCATTCGCACGCTTGCGATGGACGCTGTGCAAAAGGCCAACAGCGGGCATCCGGGAGCGCCCATGGGGCTGGCGCCGCTGGCTTACACCCTCTGGACCCGCTACATGCGGTACAACCCGCGGAACCCTCACTGGCCCGGGCGCGACCGCTTCATCCTGTCCAACGGCCACGCCTGCATGTTGCAGTACGCCATGCTGTATCTGACGGGCTATGACCTTTCCCTCGACGACATCAAGCAGTTCCGGCAGTGGGGATCGAAGACACCGGGCCATCCTGAATACGGCCTTACCCCGGGAATCGAGGCGACGACCGGCCCCCTGGGCCAGGGCTGCGCCAACTCCGTAGGCATGGCGATCGCCCAGCGCTGGCTTACTTCGCAGTTCAGCAAGGCCGGCCAGAATCCCTTCGACTACCGCATCTATACCATCTGCGGTGACGGCTGCCTGATGGAGGGCATCAGCAACGAAGCTGCCTCCGTCGCCGGACATCTCGGCCTCTCCAACCTCATCTGGTTCTACGACAACAATCACATCACCATCGAGGGCAGCACCTCGCTGGCCTTCAGCGATGATGTGGCCCTGCGTTTCGAGGCTTGGCATTGGAATGTGCTGCACGTCAGCGACGTCAACGACGTCGGCATGCTCGACGTGGCGATCCAGGCCGCGCAACGGGAGCCGGCCCGCCCCACACTCGTCATTGTCGATACGCACATCGGTTACGGCGCGCCGCATCGCCAGGACACCAAGGAAGCCCACGGCGAAGCGCTGGGCGAGGACGAGGTGCGCCTTGCCAAGATCGCGTACGGCTGGCCGCCCGACGCGCACTTCCTGGTGCCTGACGAGGTGAAGGAGTGCATGGGCAAGGCCGTCGCGCGTGGGGCGCAATGGGAGCAGGAGTGGAATGACCGCTTCGATGCCTGGGCAAAGCAATTTCCCGATCTCGCCACGAGCTGCCGGCAGATGCTGAACCGCGAGCTGCCCGATGGCTGGGACAAGGACATCCCCACCTTCCCGGCGGACGCCAAGGGCATGGCCACACGCGAGTCCGACAGCAAAGTGTTGAACGCAGTTGCGAAAAACGTTCCCTGGCTGCTGGGCGGTGCGGCTGATCTGTACCCCTCGACCAAGACCCTGATCGACGGCGCGAAAAACTTCGAAAAAGGCGGCTATAGCGGCCGGAACTTCCACTTCGGCATTCGCGAGCATGCCATGGGCGCCATCGTGAATGGCATGTCGTTGTCCGATCTGCGGGCCTACGGCTCGACCTTCTTCATCTTCTCGGACTACATGCGCCCGGTCCTGCGCCTGGCGGCGCTCATGGACCAGCCGGTCATCTTCATCTACACCCATGATTCCTTCTGCCTGGGGGAAGATGGACCGACGCACCAGCCGATCGAACATCTCATGTCGGTCCGCGCTATTCCGCGGATCCTGCTCTTCCGTCCGGCCGACGCCAACGAGGTTGCGGAGACGTGGCGTTACATCATGCCGTTGAAAAACATTCCTGTCGCGTTGGCCCTCACCCGGCAGGCGGTCCCCACTTTCGATCGCACGAGGTTCGCGCCGGCTTCGGGGCTTACCAAAGGCGCTTACGTCATGGCGGATTCCGGCGGGACGCCCGACATCATCCTGATGGGAACCGGCTCGGAGGTACAGCTTTGCGTTGGCGCCTACGAGCGGCTCACCGCCGAGGGCCTCAAGGCGCGCGTCGTCTCCATGCCCTGCTGGAAGCTGTTCGAGGAGCAGTCTGCCGAATACAAGCGCCAGGTGTTGCCGCCGGGAGTGCGGGC
>Ga0335083_10002897_pt1 | contig 22443 bp, 23 predicted proteins | sample Lox_Sample_42_FD_206716 | JGI IMG/M metagenome (GOLD analysis project Ga0335083, IMG submission 206716) | Soil microbial communities from Loxahatchee National Wildlife Refuge, Florida, United States - Lox_Sample_4.2 | ecosystem: Environmental > Terrestrial > Soil > Wetlands | place: USA...
CCCGAGCTTCGCCGCGTCGCCGACGTAGCTTCGGAACCGCACGCGCGTGGCCGCGATCGATTGTGGCTCCACCACGTTGAGCGACAGTCCCCACGGATAGAAGTTGAGCATGAGGTTTGGAAACACGAACCAGTAGTAGGCGGCCACCGCGACGCCTTCGCTGCGGGCCTGCGACGCGAACGCAGCCTCGCCCGGCTTCGCGCGCGCGATCTGAAGACTCGCGTAGGGAAAGAGCTCCGTCGAGTACGTCGCGTGATCGACGACCGCGTTCAATCCCGCGTGCACGAACGGAATGTGGAAGCCCTCGAGGTAGTTCTCCACGTAGAGCGCCCAGTGGCAACCGATCGCATAGTCGCAGTCTCGCGACGGGTCGTGGCGAAAGCCCGCCGCGTCGAGCCAAGGCGTGCGCGCCGCGATGTCGCCGACGAACGCCTCGCAGGGGCACACGGGCGCGAGCGAGGCCAAGGCGTGTCCCATCCACTGCGCGAGCGGCACGTGCGGCAGGTCATCGACGGGCGACGGGAAATCCTGCACCCCCGTGAACTCCGGCATGAAGGTCATCCGGCCGGCGAGGTCGAAGCGGCGCGAGTGGTAGCGGCAGCGGATCTCGCGGGCGCGGCACGGCGCGTCGACCAGGAGGTTCGCACGGTGCGTGCACACGTTGGACAGGCAGCGCAGCGCCCCTTCGCCGTCGCGCGCGAGGAGTAGCGGCTCGTCGAGGAGGCCCGGCAGCAGCATGCGCGGAGACAGGGCGTGCGGCCGCGCGACATCGGCGAGATCTCCGATCCACTGCCACGTGCGTGCGAACACGCGCTCGCGCGACGCCGCGTGCGCGGCCTCGCTTACGTAGAACGCGGGGTCGGGCGTGCGCGCACGCGTGATGTCCGGGTCGACCGCGAGAAGCATCGGCCAATCATAGCCGTCGCGCCGCCTGTGATGTAATGCGGCGATGGCTCGACTTCGATCGACGCGCGCGCTTGCGGCCGTGACGCTCGCGCTGGCCGGCTGCGCGACGCCGCCCGAGCCCGAGCCGCCGCCTCCCGTGCCGGCGCCGACCGCCCCGCAGATGTGCCCCGCGTGCGTCGACCAGTCGCAGGAGCTCGCCCGCCTGCGTCAGGACCTGGCGAGCCGCGACGCCGAGATACGCGAGCTGCGCTCGAGCCAGCGCGACCAGGTGAAAGCGATCCAGGAGTCCACACGCGAAGTCACGCGGGCCAAGGCGAAGATGCGGCGGCTCGCCACCCAGGCCGACGCCGCGTCCTACATCGCCGAGGTGGAGGTCGCGCTCGGCGCCTTGCGCGCGTCGCTTCCGGCATCGTCGCCGGCGCCGCTCGTGGCGCTCGCTCAGTCGCTGCTCGATTCGACCGCGGCGCCGTTCGCGCAGGGCGACTACGGCGCAGCGATGGATCGCGCCGCGCAGGCCGAGCAGCTGATCGCCGTGGTCGCCGACGGCCGGACGCCGCCTTCGCAGCGCGTGCGCGTGCCCGGCGAGGTCCTGCTGCAAGTCACGATCCCACTGCGCCTCGTGGCCGACGGCGCCCTTCGTCGCGAGCCGAAGCCTTCGTCGACGGCCTTCGCGAAGCTTTCGAAGGACACGCCGCTCGTCGCGCACGCGTACAGGGGCAGCTGGATGCGCGTCGAGACTCCGGACGGGCGATCGGGGTGGGTCGCGCAGGCGCAGCTCGGGGCGCGCTAGGCGCCGCTACATAGCGCTCTGCACGCGGTTGCCGCCCGCGCGCCGCGCCTCGTGCAGCGCGTGATCGGCGCGGAAGAGCACGGTTTCGGCGCTCGCGTCCCCCTCGCGGCTTTGCGCGACGCCGATGCTGACGGTGCTGCGGATCGCGTGCCCGCCGAAGTCCGGCGCCTCCACGAGGGAGCGGATGCGCTCGGCCAGGTCCATCGCGTCGTCGAAGGCCACGCCGGCGACCACCGCCACGAAGCGCTCGCCGCCGAAGCGGGCGACCGGGTCGCCTTCGCCGACGGTCTGCCGCAATATCGCCGCGAGCTTGACGAGCACGTCGTCGCCGGCCGGCAGCCCGTAGTCGGCGTTGATGACGTCGAGATGGTCGAGCGAAACCATCAGCAGCGCGAACGGCGCCCCGTCGCGCGTGAAGGTCGCGAAGCACGCGCGCAGGATCTCGTCGAGCTTCTTGCGGTTGTAAAGGCCCGTAAGGCTGTCGGTGGTGGCGAGCGAGGCGAGCTCGTCGTTGTTCCGGCGCAGGGCGGCGTTGGCGGATTCAAGCGCACGCTGGCTCGTGCGCAGGCGGTCCGTCATCGCGTTGAACGCGCGGTTGAGCTCGCCGATCTCGTCGTTGGTTTGGTCGTGCAGCGTGACCGAGAAATCGCCGCCCGCGACGCGCTTCGCGGCGGCCGCGAGCGCCGCGAGCGGCGTGACGATCGAGCGGCCCATCCAATAGGCGACGACGCCGACCAGCAGCATCAGCGCCGCGACGACCGCGAGATAGAGCTTCACGAGCGAGAGCCATTCGGCGAAGACTTCGGCGCGCTCGCGTTGCGCGAGCACGACGACCGCAAACGCGCTCGGCGGCGCGGCGACGCCCACCGCCTCGCGGCCGCGGACGTCGACGTAGCGCTGCGCCTCGCCCGGCTGGCCGCGCAGGTGGACGAGCGCCTGCGCATCGAGCTTCGGCAGCGTGCTCGCCGCGCTGCGCGTACTCACGAGCGGCGTGCCGTCGGTAGCCAGCAACATCACCTCCGCCGGGGACGCGCCCACGCCGGCGCGCAAGCGAGGCTCGATCGAGCGCAGGTCGAGCACGGCGGTCAGCGCGCCGATCTGCTCGTTGCGCGCCGACAGGACGGGCACGGCGATCGCCATCGTGGCGGTGACGCGAGCTTCGTCCCAGCGCGGGGGCGCGACCACGATGCCGGTCGCGAGCGATGCGCTCTGCCACGTCGCGGGAAGCTCGATCGCCGCCGGCTCCGCGGCGCTGCTCGCCACCACCTGGCCCGTGGCGTCGCGCAGGGTGAGCTCGATCAGGGGATCGAGCTTCTTCTGCACCGACTTCAGGTACACCGCGAGCTCGGGCGCGCCGATGCGGAGCGCGCCCGGACGCGGCGTGCCGCCGCGCAGGCCGTCGACCAGCGTGTAGGCGGTGGTAAGCGTGCGGATGTCGTGGGCGCGCTCGCGGGCCCACAGCGCGAGCTCGCCGCTTGCGTCCTTGGACAGTGCGCGCAGCTCGTAATCGACGTTGCGGTTGACGACGTCCTGGTAGCCGACGAACGAGATGAGCCCCAACCCGACGGAGGGAATGAGCGTCGCGAGCACCGCGAACGCGAGGATGTTGCTCCGGATGCTCTTCACGATGGTGTCGCACCCTGGGCCGGTTCGGCCGGCGCGGCGGGGCATCGTAACATCGCCTCGGCGAGCTCCCCGCAGGCGCCGCCGTTTGTCGTCCACATGGTGCCGCTGGTATCCAAATTGCATGTCCGTGGGGATGGATAAAGCGCCGCTCTTCCTCGAGCTCGTGCCGATGGAGGAGCCGAAGGCGGCAACGCCGGAGGCCACCTCGAAGCCACCCGAGCCCCAGGCCCCCGACGAAGGCAAACCCGCGCCTTCCGAGGGGCAGGACCCCAATTCCGCGGACGCGACCCTCGACGCGATCGAGATCGTCCCGTTCGAAAGGCCCCTGCCCAGGCGCACGGGTGCCGCCGTCAGCATCGATGCATATGCCGCGCAAGCGCAGCGCGAGTACGCGCAGGGTCACATCGACACGCCGTTGTGGGACCGGGCGCTGCGCCAGGCGGACGGCGACGCCACGGCCGCGGCGGCCATTTACGTCCGCGCCCGCGGCACGGCGCTTCGTCTTCTCGATCGCGACCGCCGCGCCAACGATCGGGTGCGGCCCGCGCCGCCCGACGACGGCCCGCCGCCTCCTCCGCCCGACCAGGCGATCTGGCAGCGTTACCGCCACGCCATCATGGCCGGGGTCGCGGTCGTGTCCGTGGGGGCCGTGGCGGCCGTGCTCCTGGTCAACCGGGGCGGGACGTCCGCCCAGACCCAGGGCGGCTCGCCGCCGATCCCGGCCAAGGCAGCCGCTGCCGCGCCAGCCACGACGCCTGCCCCGGCAACGCAAGGGACTGGAGCGAAGCCGGTGGGCGCCGACCTCACGAAAAAGATCGAGGACTTGCGCGCCGCCGGCAACTGGAACCTGGTCGTGCTCTATTCGATGGAATGGACGCGGCAGGAGCCCGAGAACCCCGATGCCTGGGACCAGCTGCGGGCCGGCTACCTGTTCCTGCGGCAGTACGAAGACGCGCGCAGCGCCGCGATCAAGGCCACGCAGGTGGCGCCGGACGCCGCGCGCCTGTGGCGCAAGCTGGGCGAGGTCGACCTCGAGCTCGACGATCCCGAGGCGGCGCTTGCCGCTTACGAGCAGGCGGCCGCGCGCAATCCCGTCGACGTGGACAGCCTGCACCAGGTCGCGCTCCTCAACGCGCGCCTCGGCCGCCCCCAGGAAGCCAAGGCCGCCTTCGATCGCGCCTCGGCGGCGAGCCCCGGCGATCCGGTCACGGCATGCTTGCGCACCGGCGTCGCGCAGATGCCGCCGGCACGCGACGGCTACACCATGTCGCGGCAGATACGCGCCGTCGAGCAGCGCTGCCAAGGCCACGGGGACGCGGTCGCCTCCGCCCCGCCCAAGTAGGATCGGCTGCCATCGTTTCTCCGACGCCGCGGAGGAGCGAAGCAGGATGAATCGACTGGCAGCGTGCGCGCTCGCCGCGTGCATGTGTCGCGCACGCGCAGAACGTCAAGGTCAACTTCCTCGGAACGCACACCGGCGAGCTGTGCTCGCGCGACCGGGCGACGATCTTCGAGGATCCCACCGGCTTGCCCATCCTCTACGACCCGGGACAGTCGGTGTTGGGCGCCGACGATCCGAGGCTCGGCACGATCCACGTCGTGCTCGTGAGCCCCGCCCACGGCCGCCATATCGGCGACCAGAAACTGAAGGCGCAGAACGCGGGGACGTGCGACAACCCCGATGTCGTCTCCGCGGCGCCGACGTCGACCGCAGGCGAGATTGCCGCCGCGAAGAAGGCGGCCCTCGTCATGGTCGGCCCCATGGCGAGCTTCCTCGGCAAGAAGGTGCAGACGATCAAGGGCAAGCCCACGCCCAGCTGCGCGCAGAGCAACGACGTCATGACCGCGCCCTTCGCCTCCGCCTGCGTGGCGGGCGCCAACCGGGGCGGCTTAGTCCCTGGGCGGTCGGGGCGGCGGCAGTCCGATTTAAGAACGTTTAAGGCCGCGTAAAGGACGCCAAAGCCCCTTCAGGCGGACAGTGGGTCCGTCGTCGATGCCAACCCACTGAACAGGAGACCGCCATGAACGCCAAGACCCGCAACCGCCGCCTCGCGATCGCCGTCGTGCTCGCCGCCGCCGCTTCCGGCCTGGTCGGCGCCGCGCACTACACGACCCGCGACGTGCCGATCCCCGCGCGCATCGCCCCGCAAGCCCCGATGGTGGGCGCGGCCACCGGCGAATACGACCACGGCCTGCCGGTGTACCGCTTGCCGCCGGTGCAGGTCACCGTCAGCAAGAGCGAGGCGCTCGCCGCCATCGCACGCGAGGAGGCGCTCGCCCCCATCGCACGCGTGGAAGCGTTCCCCGCCAGGTAGCCGGTTCCCCCGTGCGCGCCGTCCCGCTTGACGCGGGCGGCGCGCTTGTTTTATAGTGAACCGAATGGTTCACTATCAGGCCGCTCCCCTCGACGCCGTTTTCGGCGCGCTCGCCGACCCGACGCGGCGCGCCGTACTGGACCTTCTCACGCGCGGGGGGCACACCGTCGGCGAGCTGGCGCAACCGTTCAGCATGTCGCTCACGGGCTTTCTCAAGCACCTGCACATCCTCGAGCGCGCGGGCCTCATCGAACGGCAAAAAAGCGGGCGTATCGTGAGCTGCCGGCTTTCCGCCGGCGCGCTTCGCGAGGCGCATGCGTGGCTCGAGCGTCACGAGATCTTCTGGAACACGCGGCTCGACCGGCTGGGCGCGTTTCTCGCACACAAGGAGCAGGCGCAATGCAATCCACCCTCGGCGAAGACACGCGGCTCGTCCTCCGACGGACCTACGACGCCCCCCTCGACGCGGTCTGGGCCGCGTGGACCGAGCCGGCGAAGATGAAGCACTGGATGGCGCCGGCCGACGCCTACGAGGAGTCGGAGGTCGCGGTGGACCTTCGCGTCGGCGGCCGCTACCGCATCGTGATGCACGCGCCGGACGGGCAGACGCATCGCGTCGGCGGCGCGTACCGCGAGATCGAGCCGCCGCGCAAGCTCGTCTACACGTGGGCGTGGGAGAGCACGCCCGAGCGCGAGTCGCTCGTCACCGTCGAGCTCCGGCCCGACGGCGGCGGGACCGAGCTTCTGCTCACCCATCAGCGTTTCTTCGATCGCGACGCACGCGATCGTCACCAGCAGGGCTGGATCGGCTGCCTCGACCGCCTGGCCCGGCATCTTCATCCTTGACCCGGAGATATCTTCATGGCCAATCCGTTCTGTCATTGCGAGCTCGCCACCCACGACGTCGCGAAGGCGAAGTCGTTCTACGGCGGTCTCTTCGACTGGAAGCTCGAGGACATGCCGATGCCCGACGGCACGTACACCCTGATCGGGGTGGGCGAGGGCACGGGCGGGGGCATGATGAAGCACCCGATGCCGCAGGCGCCCGCGATGTGGATGCCCTACGCGCTCGTGAGCGACATCCACGCCTCGACGAAGAAGGCAAAGGAGCTGGGGGCGCAAGTGATGCGCGACGTGACCGAAGTGAAGGACATGGGCTGGTTCTCGATCATCGTCGACCCCACGGGCGCGCATCTGGGGTTGTGGCAATCCAAATAGGGCACGCCTGACCCTCTCCCCGCGGGCGGGGAGAGGGGGTCCCGACCGCGGCCGGGCCGGCACGCCGGGGGGCGCAGCGCCCGGTATGCTTGCCGTCATGCTGCAAGCCCTTGCCGCGCGTGTCGCCGACCCGGACCGCACCATCCTGCACCGCGCGCTGCGTGTCGCGATCGTGCAGCCGCCTCTCGTGTGGGCCGGACTTTCGCTGCTGCACGACGCGCAGTTCGCGCTGGTCGCCGCGTTCGGATCGTTCGCCGCGCTCGCCATGGCGGATTTCATGGGGCCGCGCGCTTCGCGCCTGCTCGCGCACCTCGTTCTCGCCGTCGTGGGCACGGTGCTCGTCGCGCTCGGCACCGCGCTTTCCAACACGCTGTGGCCCGCGGTGATCGCGATGCTCGTCATCGGCCTCGCGGCGCAGTTCGTGATGGCGCTGGGCGGCCAGTTCGCGCTCGGCAACAACGCGGGCGTGCTGTCGTTCGTCGTCGCCGTAATGGTGCCGGCGCCCGACGGCGCAATGGCCTCGCGTGTGGGCGGATGGCTCGCGGCGATGGCCTGCTCCGCGATCGCCGCGACACTGCTATGGCCGCGCCACGAGCGGCGCGACCTGTATCTGCGCCTGCGCGAGGCCTGCGCCGCGCTCGCCGCGCTGGTGCGCGCGGCCGCCGACGGCGGCGGCGCCGCGGGGCGCATCACCGAGGCGAGCGAAGCGGTCGACCGCGTGCGCGAGGTGCAGCGCGCGCTCGGCTTCCGCCCGATCGGCCCGCCCGGGCATCAGCGCGCGCTGCTCGGGCTCGTGGATGCGATGAGCCAGGCGCTTCGCTTCGCGCGCGTGCTGGCGGCGGAAGGCAAGTCGACCGCGGCCGACCGCGACCTCGCGCGCGCCGTGGCGCAGACGCTCGATGCCATCGCGAGCGTCATGCAGGTCTGCGCCGAGGGCCGCGCGGACTTCGCGGTGCCCACGGCCGAGGCGCTCGTCGCAGCGAGGCACGGGCATCTCACGCAGCTCGACACGAACGCCGCGCGCGCGCTCGCCTCCGATGTTCCCGGCGCCGACGTCGTGGCGGTGTTCGCCGGCGTGTTCCCGGTGCGCGTGCTGTCGTACCTCGTCCTGGGAATGACCGTCGATGCGCTCGTCATCACCGGACGCACCATCCGGATCCACGACGACTTCGCGATCACCGAGCCCACCGAGGCGACCGGCACCGTGCGGCATTGGGCCGACATCCTGCTCCCGCACCTGTCGGCGCGTTCGGTGTGGATGCACAACTGCCTGCGGGCGGGACTCGCGCTCGCGCTTGCCGTGCTCGTCGCCAAGCTCACGGACATCGGGCACGCGTTCTGGGTCGTGCTCGCGACGCTGTCGATCCTGCGCTCGAATGCGATCACGACCGGTGCGACGGTGGTAAGCGCGCTCGTCGGGACGTTCGCGGGGTTCGTGCTGGCAACGATCGCGATGTGGCTGCTCGGGTCGAATCCGACGCTCCTGTGGATCACGCTGCCGCTGGCGGCGTTCCTCGCGGGCTATGCGCCGTACGCGATCTCCTTCGGCGCCGGCCAGGCGATGTTCGCGCTGCTCGTGGTCGAGCTGTTCAACATCATGGCGCCGGAGGGCTGGGAGGTCGGCGAGGCCCGCCTCACGGCGGTCGCGGTCGGCGCGCTCGTCGCGCTCGCGGCCTCGCTCATCATGTGGCCCAAGGGTGCATCGGCGGCGCTGCGCGAAGAGCTGGCCGCGCACGTGCGCGCGGCCGGGCGCCTCGTCGCGGGGGCGTTCGACATGATCGTCGGTCGGGCCACGCCCGCGCACGTCGACGCTTCGCTCGGCGAGACCGCCGCGGCGCGCCATCGAGCCGACGAGGCGTTCGCGGCCTATCTGGGGGAGCGGGGTGCGAAGCGCGTGCCGCTCGCCACGTGGGGGTGGCTCTTCCGCGTCCCGATCGTGATGCGCGGCGCTGCCGACGCGCTGATCGCGATGCATCGCTCGGGCTTCGCGGCGGTGCAGACCGGGGACGCCGCGCAGCGCTTCGACGACGCCGTGCGCGCGGTCGCCGCCGCGTACGACGATCTCGCGGCGCGCCTTGCCGATCCGCACCGCGCCAAGGATGCGCGCCTCTTGGAGACGATCACCGACCTCGATATGGTCGGCGGCTCCGGCCTGCGGCGCGACGCGATCCTCGAGGCGGCGGCTGCGTACGTCGAGTCGCATCGCGGCGATCCCTCGACCGTCACGCGCGCCATGGCGATCGTGTGGGGCGTGGGCTGGCTCGCGTATCTCGCCCACGTCCGCGCCGAGAGCGAGGCGCCGCTCGACGAGGTCGCGAGCGGCGCCGACGTGCCCTGGTGGCGATAGTCATGGATCGCCCTTGGGCGCCGGCTTGACGAGCGCTTCGATCCACCGGCGCTGGAAGAAGCCCTTGCGCCGCGCCTCGAACCCAGGCGTGAACACGTACGCGGCGCTCCAGGCGCGCAGCGCGAAGTAGGCGGCGCAGATCCAGGCAAGATCGCTCCACTCGAAGCTTACCGACCGCCACTCGAGCCTGCGCGTGATCGCGGGCTGCAGCGCGACGGCGGCGATGCCGAGGAGGAGCGCCACGAAGGGCGTGAGGATCGTCAGGTTGACCGCGTCGCCGGTCACGGCGTCGATGCGCGCACGTGCCAGCGCGGGCTGCGGTCCGGCGACCGCGATGATCAGGAGCTGCATCGCGACGGCCCACGCCAGGATGGGCCCCATCTCGGTGTCCCACGCGAGCTTCACGAGCCCCGTCGCCAGGCCGAACACCGCAACCACGACGACGTAGACGAGCACGCGCCGCCACCCCGGCCCCTCGATGTAGCTCACGCCAGCGAACGCCCCGCCGAGCAGGCACAGCGGAAGCTGTGCGATCATGAGCGCCGCGAGCCAGAGCGAGTAGTCGTCGCCGAACTCGCCCGGGGCGAGGGCGAACTGCACGTATCGGTACGCCGTGTACGCCGGCATCGCCGCGTTGGCGACGAGGGCTGCGAGCGTGGCGGGGGACAAGGCGGCGTCGGACGTCGAGGCTGCCAAGCATTCTCCCGAGACCGCGGCCGGGCGGCAAGCCCGTCGGGTCGCCAACGCGAGCGGGTCGGCAAAGGGCGGCGGCGTCCGCGGCACGCGCGTTGGCCGCGGCGGACGCAACATGCCAATCGTGCAGGCAGCGTCGCTTGCTCAAACGGAGATCGAACATGGAATCGCAAAACAGCTACAGCGGGACTTGCCTCTGCGGCGCGGTCGAGGTCGCGGTGACGGGCGCCCCGGTCGCAATGGGTTATTGCCATTGCGAGTCCTGCCGCGCCTGGTCGGCGTCGCCGGTGAACGCCTTCACGCTTTGGAAGCCCGAGTCGGTGCGCGTCACCCGCGGCGCGGACCACATCGCAACGTTCAACAAGACGCCGAAGAGCTGCCGCAAGTGGTGCAAGTCCTGCGGCGGCCACCTCTTCACGGAGCACCCCGGCTGGAGCCTGGTCGACGTGTACGCCGCGGTGCTACCCAAGCTCCCGTTCAAGGCGGGCGTGCACGTCCACTACCAGGAGACCGTGCTTCCCATCAAGGACGGCGCGCCGAAGTTCAAGGACGTGCCGGAGGAGATGGGCGGCTCCGGGATCACGCTGGCGGAATGAGCGCCGCCACGCCGCCTCCGATTCGTAGCCGACGAACTCGCCGTCGGTCAGGCGCGCGTAACAGGTGCCTTCCACCGGCAGGTGATACGGAATGACGTGATCGGCATCAGCACGTCGGCGGTCGCGCGGGCGGGGCGGTGAGGTACGAGCCGCGGCCGGGTGGGCCTACATGACCTCGCTCAGCCAGCGCAGCGCGTTGAGCGCCGGCGCGTATCCGCTGTACGGCGCGGTCTGAATGATCGCCTCGCAGACTTCGTCGGTCGTCAGGCCGACGTTGCGTGCCGAAGGCCCGAACTTGCGCAGCTGATCGGCGAGCTGCAAGGCCGTGAAGCCGGCGAGCGAGACCATCGCGCGCTGCCGAAGCGAGAGCCCCGGACGCTGCCAGATCTCACCGTAGCCGTACGGAATGGTCAACGGGTAGAGTCGGCTCGTGAATGCGTTCTCGGGCGCGGCGTAGCCCTGCGTGGCGCGCTCGCCGTGCAGCTTCGCCATGACTTCGCGCCCGCGGCGTTCCATGGCATCGAGCGTCGCGTGGTCGTCCCGGGCTTGCGACATCGCGACGCCCATCTCGCGATAGGCCGCTTCGGCGACCTCGATTGCCGCCTCCGCCGCCGCGAAGCCGGCGTAGATGCCGATCTGCATGAAGATCGTGACGGGCGCTTCGCTGTGCAGGCCGAGGTCGAGCGCGGCGCCCACATAGCGGCGCAACGGCACGAGCTCACGAACCGCGCAGAGTGCGGCGAGCGTGCAGACCATGCGGTCCGCAAGGGCGAGACCGGGTCGGCTCCAGATCGAGCCGTACGTGGTCTCGAGAAGATAGTCGTCGACGTCGCCATGCGCGCTGCCCTTCGCCGAGTCGCCGAAGAGCCGTGCGCGCATGGCTCGGCCCCGCTCGCGAAGCTCGCGCCGCGATGCCACGTCAGTTCACCGTGATGCCGGACCGCTTGACGAGATCGACCCAGAACTTCGAATCCCGGGCGAGGTAGCCCGCGAAGTCCTGCGGCGACTTCGACAGCAGCACCTCCGTGCCTTCCCGCGCAAGGACCGTCTTGATCTCGGGTTGCTGCACGGCCTTCGTGGCGGCGTCGAACACCGTTTGCACGACCGCGGGCGCAGTCGCGGCGGGGAGGAAGAGACCGTACCAGGACGCGAGGTCGTACGCGGGCAGGCCCGCTTCGGCCATGCCCGGGATGTCGGGCATGAGCGGCGAGCGCTCGCGGCTCGTCACCGCCAGTGCGCGCAGTCGTCCGGCCTGCACGAGGCTCAGCACTGTAGGCGGCGTCGCGAACGTCACCTGCGCATCGCCGCTCAACACCGACTGCACCGATTCCGCGCCGCCCTTGTAAGGCAGATGCACCATGTCCACGCCCGTGAGCTGCATGAACAGCGCCGCGCAGAAGTGCGGCGCCGAGCCGTTGCCCGACGTCGCGTAGTTGAGCTTGCCCGGGGCTTTCTTCGCTTCCTCCACGAGGTCCCTGATCGACTTGATCGGCGAGCTCGCGTTGACCACGACCACGAGCGGGGAGCTGCCGAGCAGCGTGACGGGCAGCAGGTTCTTCTGGTAGTCGAGCTTCGGATTGAGCGCCGGATTCACCGAATAGCCCGACGGCGGGCTCAGCAGCATCGTGTAGCCGTCCGCAACAGCCTTGGACACCATGTCGGCGGCGATGCTCGATCCGGCGCCCGGGCGGTTCTCGACGACCACCGGCTGGCCGAGCTCCCTGGCGAGGGGAACGGCGAGGGCGCGCGCGAACACGTCGGTCGATCCGCCCGGCGCGAAGCCGACGACGAGATGCACGGGCCTGGTCGGGTACGTCTGCGCGGCGGCAACGCCGAAGGCGAGAACGAGCGCGCCGAATACGGGCCATCGAAGCTTCGTCATGATGTCGCGTAGGTGCCCAAACGGTAGGACTCGTAGGCGGCCGCGCAGGGCGGTCCGTCGGTGAACCAGAGCTCGCCCGCGGTGAGGTCCGTCACGATCGACGCGACCGTCGTGCGCGCGTACAAGGGATGCGCGGTGGGATCGGGATGCGAGCACACGCCGTTGGGCGCGTGGGCATGGCTGCGCAAGAGGTCCTGCATGCGGCCGACGGAAAGTCGCTCCCCCGACGTGAGCCCGCGCCACATGTCGGCGAGGCGGGTGAGGCTGTGCGGGCTGTTGCCGACGTAGGCATCGATGGGCGCGAACGCAGGACAGAGGAAGTGGTTCGCGTGCGCGAGGAGCCCCGCCTGCGGCCACGTCGCGTAGATCTCGCTCTTGCCGCCCGCGATCGTCTCGAAGTTGACTGCCTCGCCCGATCTGTCGGCCACGAGATAGTTCGCCGACAGCGCGCGCTGCACGGATCCGAGCGTGCGGCCCGCCTCGTCGACGGACTCGCAATCGAGCAGCGCGCGCAGCATCACGTGATACGGGACGCCGCGGCGGTCGGCGTCGCGCTCGCTTACGAGGGTGTTGGTGCAAAGCCCGAGGCCGGCCGCGTTGACACCGACCTTGGCGAGCATGCCGGCCTCGACGACGGTCGCGTAGGGCGGCTTGTCGTCGCGCTGCACGTCGACGAGCACGCACACGTCGCGCGCGAACGGCACCCAGTCCCAGTTCTGGCCGAGCAGCATGTGGCCGTTGGCACTCGCCTCCGGCGTCACGGCGAAGGACGTGCATTCGCCGGGCGGCGTCTCGCCTTTGCGCTTGGCGGCGGCGAACATGAGCTCGCTGCGGCAGTTGAGGACGAGGATCGCGTCGAACGGTACGCGGGCCCCCTCGGCGATGCCGCGCATCTCCTCGAGCGCGACGGGCGAGAACTGCTCGATGTCGTCGAGGAACGCTCGCGCGTGAGCGACGGCCGCATCCCATTCGAGCCCCGCGCGATGCTCGAACACGTCGCGATACGAGGCGAGGCAACGCCCGATCTGCGGCGACGCGAGCCTGCCGTACTGGCGCCCGCGCACGCGCGGCGCACCTGCAAGGCGAACGCGCTCCATCTAGAGGACGCGCGGCCCGGTCTTGACGACGGTGGTGTAGTCGGCCGAAGCGACGCCGCGCGGCCCCTGGGAGAGCTCGAACGCGTTCGTGTACGCGGCCGACACGCGGGGGTGCTTCACCTGCAGCGGGATGGTCGCAACGCGCGGGGCTTCGCGCAGGTAGGCGAGAATCTCCTTGCAAAACAGATGCAGGTCGCTCGGCAGCCGCGAGGTGACGAGGTTGCCGTCCCGGACGACGGCCTGATCGCGGTACTTGCCGCCGGCGTGGATCACATCGTCCTTGACGAGCGCCACGCACGTGAGGTCGCGGTCGCGCGCGATCTCCGCCGAGGCGAGCACGAGCCCCGCATGGCACACGGCGGCAACCAGCGATCCCTGGTCGTGCACCTTGCGCACGAACTCGATCATCGCCTTGTGGCGGCGCATGTTCTCCGGGGCGAAGCCGCCCGGGATCACCACGGCGTCGAACGCCGCGGGATCGGCATCGGCGATCGCGATGTCGGGCTTCACGGGATAGCCGAGCTTGCTCGCGTACGTCTGCTCGGTCGGGCCGACTACCGCGACGTTGCAGCCCTCCTCGCGCAGGCGCATGAGCGGGTACCACAGCTCGAGCTCCTGGTACATGTTCTCGGCCAGGACGGCGACTTGGGCTTCGTTCAGGTTCATCGTGAAAGCTCCTCGATCAGCTGCCTCGTCCATTGCGGGACGTCGTCGGTGGTCGCAGCCGCGAGCGCGTCCGGCACCAGGCGGGTCGCCTGCGACGCGGCGGCGATGCGCACGTGCCTTGCCGCGGCATCGCGCAGGAACGCGCGGAAGGCCCCGTTCTCGCCCAGTTTCACGATGTTGCCGCCGGGGACCACCAAGGCGGCGTAGTCGCCGGCCTGAGTCTGCGCCATGGCGACGTTCGGGACGACGGGGTAACCCAGTACGCTGGTCGCGGCCTCGCCGCCTTCCACGCCGATCACCACCACGTCGGCACCGATCTCGCGCAAACGCAGGACCGGGTACCAGAATTCCATCTCCTGGAATCCGTTGTAGAGAAACACGCCGACCTTGCCCATGACCTTCCGTTTGCTGTAAGCTGTCTGACAGGTTGTCGCCTGCCGCCGAGGCGCTATCGTACAGCGAGATCGGGCGGGTGGCGAGAAGTTCGAAAGGTACCGTGACAGGAACCTGTCTTACATGAGGCTGACGGTGGTGCCGGCGCGGCGCGGCGCGGTGGCCGACGTGCTCGCGCGCCTGCAGGCGCAGATCGCCGCGGGCGAATACAAGGCGGACGGGCGCCTGCCGTCGGAGAGCGAGCTGTGCAAGGTGTTCGGGGTCAGCCGGCCCGTCGTGCGCGAGGCGCTCATGAGCCTCCAGGCGCTGGGACTCACGACCTCGCAACCCGGCATCGGCACCTTCGTCGTCTCCGACCGTGTGCGCGTGCCGCTGCTTCTCGGCCGCTACTCGCCGGCCCACGTGCGCGAGGTGCGGCGCTGCATCGAGATTCCCGCCGCGAGGCTGTCGGCCGCGCGGCGCACCGATCGCGACATCGGTGAGATCGCCGCGATCATGGCGCGCATGGACGACGCCGACAATCCCGCGCGCCGCAACCAGCTCGACGCGAGCTTCCACATCGCGATCGCGCGCTCGTCGGGCAACCCGTTGATCGTCAAGCTCGTCGAGGACCTGCGCAGCGTCCTCGAGGAGCATTCGCTGGCCGTGGCGCGCGCGCCCTATCGCCGCCGCGCCGCGTCGGAAGAGCATCGTGCGATCTACGACGCGATCGTCGACCGCGACCCGGACGCCGCCGCGGCCGCGATGGAGGCGCACCTGGCCGCGGCCGAGCGCACGTTCGCCGAACCCGTCCCCAAGGAAGCGAGATCGAAATGAAGATCCGCACCGTCCTGGGCGACGTGCCCGCCGACAAGATCGGCCGCACGCTCACCCACGAGCACCTCCTCTACACCTATCCCGGAGGCGAATACGACCACAATTCCGCGTTCGTGCTCGACGACGCCGTCGTGCGTATCGCGGGCGAGTTGAAGCAAGGCATGGAGGATTGGGGCTTCGCGACCATCGTCGACATGACGCCTTGCGAAGTCGGGCGCCACCCGGAGCTCATGAAGCGGGTCGCCCGGAGCACGGGTTGCAACGTCATCGCCGTGACGGGATTCTTCCCCGAGAGCATGGGCCTGCCGTACTGGTACAAGCGGCAGACGGTGGACGAGCTCGCCGACTTCTACGTGCGCGACATCACGCAAGGGATGGTGTTCGCCGGCACGCAGACCGACATCAAGGCCGGCGCGATCAAGATCGCGACGGGTCAGGAAGGCGTCAATCCCAAGCCCAGCCCGCCGGGGCCGAACGGACTCCATATCAGCGCCGCCGAGCAGCGCCTGATTCGTGCCGCGGGCCGCGCGCAGAAGCGCCTGAGCGTGTGCATCAACACGCACACCGATCCCATGGATTACACGGTCACCAATCCGGGCATGGAGCAGCTGGACCTCATCGAGCAGGAAGGCGGCGATCCGGCCAAGGTGATCATCGGGCACGCCTTCGTCGAGCCGCAAAGCGTCGAGCAGATCGTCGACGTCTGCAAGCGCGGCGCCAGCGTGCAGGTCGACCACATCGGCATTCCGTGGCGCCACGACAGCACGGACGAGCTCGACGAGGCTATCGCCAACCTCATGAGCGAGGTCGCCGACCGCGGCTACCTGCCGCAGATGACCATCACCTACGACCGCTGGTTCTTCAATCCGCGCGGTCCGGCCACCGCCGAGAACCCGCAGCTTCTCAACCAGAAGGTCGGCTTGGGCTATCTGTTCGAAAGCTTCGCGCCGCGGCTCGAGAAGAAGGGCTTTCGCGCCAAGGACCTCGAGACGATGCTCGTCGACAACCCGAAGCGCTTGCTCGCGTTCTGACGATGCGCCGCTTCATCGCAGGAATCTCGCTCGCGCTCGCGGGGTTCGTCGCGTCGGCGCAGACGTATCCGGCGAAGCCGATCCAGCTCATCGTCGCGTTTCCGCCAGGCGGCGGCGCGGACGTTGCCGCGCGCATCCTCGCGACGTCGCTCGGCGAGCAGCTCGGCCAGACGATCGTCGTCGAGAACGTCTCGGGCGCGGGCGGCACCATCGGCACGGCGAGGGCGGCGCATGCCGCACCCGACGGCTATACGCTGTTCGTCGGTACGCCGAGCACCCACGGCACGAACGTAGCGGTCTATCCCAGCCTCCCGTACGACCCGGTGAAGGACTTCGCGCCGGTCATGCTCATCGCGACGTCGCCGTTCATGCTGCTCGCGTCCCCGCTGCTCGAGGCGCAATCGGTGCAGGACCTGATCGCCGTGGCGAAAGCAAAACCGGGCCAGCTCAACTACGCCTCCTACGGCAACGGCAGCATCAACCATCTCGTCGGCGAGCTCTTCGCCTCGATGGCCGGCATCGACGTGACGCACGTGCCTTACAAGGGCAGCGCGCCCGCCATGGCCGATCTCATCGCGGGCCGGGTGCAGTACACCTTCGACGGTCCCGCCGCGCTCGGCCAGGTCAAGGGCGGCAAGGTCAAGCTCATCGCAGTGACGAGCAAGAAGCGCTGGTCCGTGTTTCCGGACGTGCCGACCGTGGGCGAATCGGGCGTGCCCGGGTTCGACGCGATCACATGGTTCGGCCTTTTCGCGCCGGCAGGCACGCCGAAGGCCGTGATCGATCTGTTGAATGCCAAGGCCAACGCGGCGCTCCAGACGCAGGCGGCGAAGGACGGATTCGCTCAGCTGTCGGTAGACGTCGTCGGCGGCGGCCCCGACGTTCTCGCCAAGCAGGTGCGCACCGAGATCGACACATGGGTCGACATCGCGCGCAAGCGCAACATCAGGATTTCCGAGTAAACGAACGGTAGCGGCCGAGCAGCCGCCGCGCGTTCTGCGATTCGATCTTCGCCAACACCTCATCCGGCAGCCCTAGCGCATGCAATTCCGCGAGCTGATCGGCACTTTTGCGCAGCGGCGCGTCCGTGCCGAGGAGCAATTGCGAGGCGTCCGCGAATCCCAAGGCGGAGCTTATGCCCACAGCATGCATGCGCAGCGCGGTGTCGTAGTGCAGCCTGCGCAGGTGCGTGCGCACCCCGTCGGGCGCCATGGCGGTGAGCGTGGGATCGACCTGCGCTGCGCGTTCGAGATGCTCGACGACCAGCGGCAGGATGCCGCCGACATGGGCGAAGATGAAGCGAATGTCCGGACAGCGCGTCAACGTGCCGCCGAAGAGGAGGCTCGCGATCGTGCGCGTCGTGTCGACGGGAAACTCGAGCACCCAATCGGCGATGCCCGGCAGCAGGTTGCGGCAGCAGTCGGCCACCGTCGGATGCACGTAGACGACCGCCCGGCGCCGGTTCAATTCGTCCATCACGGGCGCGAACGCACCGTCGCCGAGCCACCGGCCGGCGTAGCTCGTGAGAAGGCCGATGCCGTCGGCCCGGAGCGTGTCGAGCGCGTACTCGATCTCGCCCAGGCTCGACTCGACGTCGGGCAGCGGCAGGCTCGCGAAAAGCCCGAAGCGCTCGCCGTGATCGGCCATCATCCGCGCGCCGAACTCGTTGCATTCGCGGTTGACGGCGAACATGCGCTCCCGCGCAGTGAACGCGAGGCCCGGCGCGGTGATGGAGGTGAACGCGGTGGCGATGCCGGCGGCGTCCATGTCCTCGATCGACGCGCGCGGCGTCCAGTGGCGCGCCACGCCGCGAGAGAGGTAATGCTCGTGGTCGACGAGCTGCGCGACGAACGGCGGCGGGAACAGGTGGTGGTGGACGTCGACACGATCGCCGTGCATCGCGCTCTTATACAACGAAACGCGTGAAGATTGCATACCGACGCGAAGGCCGCGGCGCGCCCGTGCTGCTGATCCACGGCGTGGGCGGCGACTCGGGCAACTGGGGCCCGATCGCCGCGCGGCTTCAGAGGCGCTTCGACGTGATCGCGATGGACCTGCGCGGGCACGGACGATCCGACCTCATCACGGGGCCCGTGCAGGCCCACGACCTTGCGCGCGATGCGGCGCAGGTGCTGGACGAGTGCGGCGTGGCCGCGTCGGCGGTGGTTGGATTCTCGCTGGGCGGCACAGTCGCGCAGGCGCTCGCGCTCGACTTCCCGGGGCGTGTCGCAAGGCTCGCCGTCATGGGATCGCCCTGCGGGCGAACGCCGGAGGAGCGTGCGCGGGCGCTCGAGCGCATCGAATTCCTGAAGGCGCACGGCGCGCCGGCGCTCGCGGAAGCCAACCGCGAGCGCTGGTTCACCGACGAATTCCGCGGGGCGCATCCGGACGCCGTCGAGCGCCGCGTCGACCAGGTCAAGGCGTGCGATCCGGCGTCGTACCTATACGCGTTCACGGTGTTCTGCACCGCCGACTTCGCCGACCGCCTCCCCGAGATCCGCGTTGCGACGCTGGTCGTCACGGGCGAGCACGACGTCGCGGCCACGCCGCGCATGGCGCGGCTCATGGGCGAGCGCATCGGCGCTTCGCAGGTCCGCGTGTTACCGCGGCTGCGGCACAGCCTTCTCATCGAGGCGCCGGCGCAAGTCGGCGAATTGCTGGAAGGGTTTCTCGGCAACCATTGACGATACGGAGGACATGATGAGTCTCAAGACTTTCGTCGCCGCGCTGGCCCTGTGCGCGAGCGCCGCACCCTACGCGGCGGTCGACGAGGCCGCCCGCGCGTTGCTACCCGACGACATCCGGCAGAAGGGCGTTCTCGTCGTGGCGATGCCGCTCGACTTCGAGCCGTTCAACTACCTCGACGAGAAGAACGAGCCGACGGGCCTCGACGTCGACATGATCCGTGCCATCGGCGACAAGCTCGGGCTCAAGGTGGACATCCAGCGGATGGGCTTCGCGGCGATGATTCCGTCGGTGTCGGGCGGCCGCGTCGACGCCGCGATGTCGGCCATGGGCATCCTCCCGGCCCGGCTTCCGCTCGTCTCGTTCGTCCGCTACGGGCACTTCAGCAACGGGCTCGTCGTGCGCGCGGGCAATCCGACCAACGTTCGCAACGACGACGCCTGCGGTCACGTCCTCTCGGTGGAGAAGGGCACGCAGCCGCTGCTCGTGTGGCAGAAGAAGTCGGACGAGTGCGTCGCCGCGGGCAAGGCCAAGATCGAGCTCATGGTGTTCGAGGGCAAGGGGCCGCAGGTGCTCGCCGTGGAATCCGGCCGCGCGGAAGCCGCGGGCGTGGGCTTCGCCACGGCCATCGTCGCCGCCAAGCACTCGAACGGGAAGCTCGACGCCGCGCCCGGAGGCCCGGTCCCGGGTGCCACGGTGGAGTGCGGCATCGCGTTCAACAAGCAGAACGTGAAGCTCGGGCAGGCGATGGAGGCGGCGCTCAAGGCGCTGGTCAAGGACGGAACCTACGACAAGATCTGGGCGAAGTGGCAGCTCAGCGCCGAGCGCGCGGAGGTGGCCGTGGTCTCCCAGCCGTAACGGAAACGCAAGCAGTCCCGTCGCGCGCGCCCGCCCCCGCAACGGGGCCGGTTCTCCCCACCCCAAAACCCAAACCCACGCGGGCCCGGCGCCCCCCCGCCCGCCCCCCCGGCCGCCGGCCCGCGGCTGGTCGCTGCCGCGCTCGCGCGGACGCTACACTCTAGCCACAACTTCCTCGCGCCAACCTTCCCATGAGCTCGATCGCGACACCGTCCACCGACGCCGCCGGCGCGCCGCGCCTCGACATGCCGCCCGTTCCGCTGTCGCGCCCAGGTCGCCGGGTCGCGGCCGTGGGGGTGGGGCTCGTCCTCGCCTGGTTCGTCTACATCGTCGTCGTCAATCCCAACTTCCAGTGGCCGGTCGTCGGGAAGTACCTCTTCAGCAAGGAGATCCTCGACGGCGTCAGGCTCACGATCGAGCTCACGGTGTCGGCGATGGCGATCGGGGTGACGCTCGGCATCACCGCGGCGCTGATGCGCCTGTCGGAGAACCGGCTGCTGTCGGGGACCGCCGCGCTCTACATCGCCGCGTTCCGCGGAACGCCCGCGCTGGTGCAGCTCATCTTCTGGTTCAACCTGGCGGCGCTGTTTCCCAAGATCACGCTTGGGGTCCCCTTCTTCGGGCCCGATTGGATCGCGATCAACGCCAACGTGATCATCACGCCGGTCGTGGCGGCGAACCTGGGACTCGGGTTGTGCGAAGGCGCGTACATGGCCGAGATCGTGCGCGCGGGCATCCTGAGCGTCGACCCGGGGCAGCGCGAAGCCGGCGTGGCGCTCGGGCTCACGCGCGCGCAGACCATGCGCCGCATCATCCTGCCGCAGGCCCTGCGCGTGATCGTGCCGCCGACCGGCAACCAAATCATCGGCATGCTCAAGCTGTCTTCGCTCGCGAGCGTCATCTCCGTGACGGAGCTGCTGTCCGCGGCGGGACTGATCTACACGCGCACCTACGAGACGATTCCGCTCCTGATCGTGGCATCGATCTGGTATGTGTCGCTCACGGGGCTGCTCACGCTCGGGCAACGATTCATCGAGCGGCGGCTCGCGCGCAGCGTGCTCGAGTCCGCGGACGAGCAGGGCATGTGGGCGCGGCGACGCGCGAGCGGGCGGCCGGCACCCGGGCCGGATTGACGCCATGGCGGCGATGATCGAGGTCCGCGACCTGCACAAGCGCTTCGGCAGCGTGGAGGTGCTGAAGGGCATCGACCTCGACGTCGAGGCGGGCAAGGTCGTCTGCGTGATCGGCCCGTCCGGTTCCGGCAAGTCCACGCTCCTTCGCTGCATCAACCACCTCGAGCGTCCCGACGCCGGGTACGTTCTGGTCGGCGGCCAGTTCGTCGGCTATAGGCTGGCGGGCGGGAGGTTGCACGAGGTGCGCGAGCGCGATCTTTGCGCCTCGCGCGCGTCGATCGGGATGGTGTTCCAGCGCTTCAACCTGTTCCAGAACATGACGGTGCTCGACAACGTCACGCTCGCGCCGAGGCTCGCGCGCAGCGTCGCCGCGGCGCAGGCCGAGCGTAAGGCGCTCGCGCTTCTCGAGCGCGTGGGCCTTGCGGGCAAGAAGGATCGTTACCCGAATCGCCTCTCGGGCGGCGAGCAGCAGCGCGTCGCGATCGCCCGCGCCCTGGCCATGGAGCCGCGCGTCATGCTGTTCGACGAGGCCACCTCCGCGCTGGATCCGGAGCTCGTCGCGGAGGTGCTCGACGTCATGCGCGCGCTCGCCCGGGACGGCATGACGATGGTCGTCGTCACGCACGAGATCGGCTTCGCACGGGAAGTCGCCGACGAAGTCGTCTTCATGGACCGGGGCGTGGTCGCCGAGCGCGGTGCGCCGTCGCAGTTGCTGCAGGCGCCGAAGGAGGCGAGGACGCAGGAGTTCCTGAGGCGGCTGCTGTGACACGCGCTCGCGCGCGGCGCTCATGACCCCTCGCCGCGCGCGCAAGCCGCCCACGCTCGGGCTTCTCGTGTGGATCGCGGTCTCCGGCACGCTGCCGATGCACGTCTTCGTCCCGGCGCTGCCCGCGGTGGCCGCGTATTTCGATACCTCCGCCGGCGCGGCGCAGCTCACGATCACGCTCTACATCATCGGGCTTTCGATCGGGCAGCTTCTCTACGGTCCGCTGTCCGACCGCTTCGGGCGCCGCCCGGTCCTCCTGCTCGGGCTTTCGCTCTACGCGCTCGCGACGATCGCCGCGGCGCTTGCCGCCTCGCTGACGACGCTCGTCGCCGCGCGCATCGCCCAGGCGCTGGGCGGCTGCGCCGGGCTCGTCCTCGGGCGCGCCATCGCGCGCGACAACCTGTCGGGTCACGACGCGCTGCGCCGCCTCGCCACGCTGCAGGCCACGATGATGTTCGCGCCCGCGCTCGCGCCGATCGTCGGTGCGCAGCTCGCCGTCCACTTCGGCTGGCGCTCCATCCTGTACGTCCTCGCCGTGGCCGCCGTGCTGCTCGTCGCGGTCGCCTACCTCGCGCTGGGCGAGACGCACCACACGCGCGGATCGCGCACGGCTCGCGAATACGCG
>Ga0335083_10002899_pt1 | contig 22429 bp, 20 predicted proteins | sample Lox_Sample_42_FD_206716 | JGI IMG/M metagenome (GOLD analysis project Ga0335083, IMG submission 206716) | Soil microbial communities from Loxahatchee National Wildlife Refuge, Florida, United States - Lox_Sample_4.2 | ecosystem: Environmental > Terrestrial > Soil > Wetlands | place: USA...
CGTGAGCGCGGGATCGTCGGGCGCCGCCGCTTCGCGTGCGCGCGGCGGCGCTTCGCGCCGCCCGCGGCCCCCGCTCCGGGGCGGCGCGGAGCGCACGTGCGTCACCTTCGCCACCAGCTCGAGACGGCGGTCACCACGTCGGGCGGGGTCGCGACGGGCTCGGGGTAGCCCGCCTTCCAGGTCGCGTCGATGCCGAGCGGCCCGCGGCACGTGAGCCAGGCGCCGCGCGACTCGACGCGCGCGGGCACGACGTCGCGTGCGCAGTCGAAGCGCGTGAAGATGCCCCAGAGCAGCAGCTCGTCGTCCTCGAGCGGCACGTCGGTGCTCACCGCGACGACGAGCTTTGCCGCCGCGAGCTCGGGGCGCTGCACGAGCGCCTCGATCACCGCGCGGCCCTCGCCCGCGACCTGCACGACCAGCATGCCGCCCCACGCGAGCCGGTGGGCCCGCACGCGTGCGTCCAACGCCGCGGGGTCCGGCAGGCGCGTGGGCGCACCCGGTGCAGCCGGCTCCGTCGCGGGCGCGACCCCGGTGCCGGGCGACTCGCCCGCCGAACCCACCGCGCGCGCGTGCGATTGCGCGTCGATCACCATCTTGCTGCCGAGGTTCATCGTGAAGCTCGTGAAGTCGAGGGTGTCGAGCGGCACGCCGGGCAGCATGAGCAGGTCGGTCGCGGGATCGAAGTGCCGCGCGATCGCCTCGAAAACCGCGCGCCGGTCGCGCGGGTTCACGTCGGCGTCGACGACCACGACGACCTTCGTGAGCGAGAGCTGCCCGGTGCCGAGCAGGCCGAGCGCGGTTTTCTTGCCCTCCCGGGCGAATCGGTTCTCGACCGCGACGACGAGCAGGTTGTGGAAGCCCGCCTCGAAGCACGCCCACAGGTCGGCGATCTCGGGATGGATGACGCGCAGCAGCCCCGTGAACATCTCCTGCACCGCCTCGCCCATGAACTTGTCCTCCTGCGGCGGCCTCCCGACGACCGACGCCTGGAAGACGGGCAGCGCGCGGTGCGTGATCTCGCGCACGTGGAAGACGGGAAACGGCGCGGCGTGCGAGTAGTGGCCGAAGTGATCGCCGAACGGGCCCTCGGTGTGGCGCTCGCCCGCGGGCACGACGCCCTCGATCACGAACTCCGCGTCGGCGGGCACCTCGAGCTTCAGCGTTCGAGCGCGCGCGAGCCGCGTCGGCGCGCCGCGCAGGAAGCCCGCGAACGCGAGCTCGTCGATGCCCTCGGGCAGCGGCGCCACGGCGGCGAGCAGCGTCGCTGGATCGGCGCCCACCGCGACCGCGACCTCGAGCGGCTCGCCGCGCGTCTCGGCGCGATGGAAGTGAAAGCCCCCGCCCTTGCCGATCTGCCAGTGCATGCCGGTCGTGCGCGGGTCGTACACGTGCATGCGGTAGATGCCGAGGTTGCGCGCGCGCGTCACCGGATCGGCGGTGAAGACGAGCGGAAACGTGACGAAGCGTCCGCCGTCGTTCGGCCAGAGCTGCAGGATCGGCAGCGGCGCCAGGTCGGCGCCGAGCGTGCGCTCCTGCGCCGGGCCGCGTTCGACGTGCGTGCACTTGCCCGCGAGCAGACGCTTCGCGCTGCCGCGGAGCTTCCAGAGCCCCGAGAGCCCGATGCTGGGCAGCTCGTGCACGAGCGCTTCGATCTCGGCGCCCACGGCGCCCGGGGTGCGGCCGAGCGCCCACTCGATGCGCCGCCGCGCCGCGAGCACGTTGACGGCGAGCGGGAAGCGGCTGCCGCGCACGTTCTCGAACAGCAGCGCGGGGCCCTCGGCCCGCGCTTCGCGGCAGGCGATTTCCGTCACCTCGCAATGCCAGTCGACCTCGCGCGTCACGCGCTGGAGATCGCCCTTCGCATCGCAGTGGTCGAGGAACTCCCGCAGCGTGCGAAAGCTCATTCCAGCTCGTCCTGGCGCCAGCCCTCGCCCGCGGGCTCGCCGAGGAGCCCGAGCACCTTGTCGGTAAAGCCCGCGACGAGCGCGTCGACGTCGCGCGGATTGCGGTACCAGGGCGGCGCGACCGGCATGATCACGACGCCCTCGCGCGAGAGCCGCGCCATGTGCTCGAGCGCGATCGTCGAGAGCGGCGTCTCGCGCACGCACAGCACGAGGCGCATGCGTTCCTTGAGCGCCACGGCGGCGGCGCGGGTGATGAGCGTGTCGGCGATGCCGACGGCGACGCGCGCGAGCGTGCTCACGCTGCACGGCAGCACGACGAACGCGTCGTAGCGATTGGTGCCGGACGAAAACGGCGCCGCGAGGTCGTCGTCGCGGAAGATCCGTTTGACGTGCGGCTCGAGATCGCGCGGCAGGAGATCGAGCTCGCTCTTCAGGACGTGCCGCGCCCAGTCCGAGAGGACGAGGTACTTCTCGCCCGGGCAGCGGCGCACGAAGTCGACGCCGTGGATCGCGCCCGAGGCGCCGGTCATGCCGATCAGGTACCGCGCCACTAGAACCCGCCCGAGGCGAGTCGGAACGCGAGCACGCTCGCGAGCACCGCGGCGCCCACCCACACGTTGATCTTGAAGAACGCGAGGTTCACGTCCTGGGCGAGCCGCTGCTCGAGCGCGAGCAGCACGACGGTCGCGACGAAGAGCGCGGCGCCGAGCGCGCCGAAGGGGGTCGCGAGCGCGCGAACACCGCCCGCGAGGCTCCCGCAGGCGATCGCGAGCGCGAGCGCGGCGAGCGCGTGGAGCGTCCACGAGACGCGCATCGCGACCGGGCGGCCGAGCCAGGCGACGAGCGAGTGCAGGCCGCTCGTGCGGTCGAAGTCCTCGTCGAGCGTCGCGTAGATGATGTCGAAGCCCGTGACCCAAGCGAGCGCGAACGCCGCGAGCGCGACGGCCGGCCGCCAGCGCTCCAGATCGGGGTGAGCGGCGGCGAAGCCGGCGAGCGGGGAGAGCGCGAGCGCGAGCCCGACGCCGACGTGGCAGAACGGCGTCCAGCGCTTGAGGTACGGGTAGAGCGTGAAGACGGCGAGCGGGATCGCGGCAACCTCGAGGTACCACGCTCCGAGCGCCGCGCACGCGATCAGGTAGGCGAGCGTGCTGCCCGCGAGCAGCAGCCACGCTTCGGCGAGTCGCATGCGGCCCGCCGGCAGCTCGCGGCCGCGCGTGCGCGGGTTGCGCGCGTCGATCTGGCGGTCGATCAGCCGGTTGAGGCTCATGCCCGCGGTGCGCGCGCCCACCGCCGCGATCGCGATCAGCAGCCAGCGCAGCGCGGGCAGCGCGGGCCCCGGGGCGCTGAAGACGCCGGCGAGAATCAGCGGCAGCGAAAAGAGCGTGTGCTCGAAACGCACGAACGAGGCGTAGGTGCGCAGCCGGCCGGGTGCGGCGATCGGGGTGCTCGAGGTCGACATCGGGGTCCTGGCGGATGAGCGAGGGTCCGGAACCGGTCGACCTTAGAAGTGGCCGCGCGATTTCTCAACCGCTCGGGGCGCGAGGAGCTCGCGAGACGGTGCGCGGCACGCCGCCGGGCGCTGCGCCGCCGCGGCGCCGCGAGCGAAGCTGCGGCACCTCGCCCCGCGGATTCGATCGCGGCGCGCCGCGATCGAATCCGGCGCCGTCATGGAGCTCGCGGTGATCGCCCTCACGAGGCGAATCGCCGCGAGCTCCACGCGACGCCGATCGATCTGCGCGCTCACCTCCCGAACCCGACCTCCCTGCGCGCGTCACGCGTCGGAGAGTGAAGGCGGCGGGTGAGCTTCAGGCGATCGGCCCCCGATAGCGACCCCCTCCGCATCGCCAGCCGACCTTCACCTCCTCCGGCGCGATCGAGGCCTTCCGGCCTCGTCGAACGGCTATCGCAAGTCGGCTGCCAAGCGCGCACGGCGGGAGAAATGGGCGCAACCTGTTGTGGGGTCACGATCCTCCAGGCAATGGGCGCACGCGGCGGTGTCCTCTGCCCGACGCGGCTGACGCGCCGCCGTCGGCGCGAGGACGCCGGCCCTTGACGAGGTGCACGCGTGTGCAGTAACGTGCTGCGCGTGCCGGGTCCCTTGCGGGATCCACCTCCAGCGGACGGAGACCTTCATGCTGAATGAGCGCGCCAAAGAGATTCACGCTTACATCCAGCGCTTTCGCCGCGAACGCGGATCCTCGCCGACCATTCGCGAGATCGGCGAGCACTTCCGGATCTCGTCGACGAATGGCGTCCGGTACTACCTGAACCTGCTCGAGAAGGCGGGGTACATCCGCCGCAATCGGAAGATCTCGCGCGGCATCGGGCCCATGGAGTCGGCGCGGCCGATGGGCATCCCGGTGCTCGGCCGCGTCGCGGCCGGCCAGCCGATCCTCGCCGAGGAGAACTTAAGCGGCACGCTCGATCTCGCCGAGATGTTCGGACAGAGCAACGAGCTGTTCGCGCTGCGCGTGCGCGGCGACAGCATGGTCGACGCCGGCATCCTCGAAGGCGACTACGTCATCGTGCGTCGCCAGGAGACGGCGCGGCCGGGCGAGATCGTCGTCGCCTTGATCGAGGACGAGGCCACCGTCAAGCGCTACCAGCCGCGCCGCAACCACGTCGAGCTCGTCGCGGAGAATCCCAGGTACAAGCCGATCGTGGTCGACCCGGATTCCAACTTCCGCGTGCTGGGCACGGTGCGGGGAGTTCTGCGCACCGTTTGATGGCCGCGGTTCATCACAAATGACGGGAGCCCAAGCTCCCGTTTTTCACCCCCGCGAAGTGCACATCCGTTCACCGATCCCCGCAGGAGGAAGTACCGTGGAACTCGATCTGGCTCCCCAGGTGAAGCAGGCACTGGAAAAGGATTGGGAGCCGCTGTATCGCAGCCAGCTGCACTACCTGGTGACCTGGAACACGCGGGGCAGGCGGCCAGTGCTGAAGGAGAAGCACATCGAAGCGCTGCACGGGCTGATCCGCCAGACGTGCGAGGAGCGCGACTTCGAGCTCGTCGAGGTGGTCGCCGGACAGGATCACGTGCACGTCCTCTTCGGGCTGCGGCCGGCGCAGAGCGTCGCGAGCGCGGTGCGCGAGCTCAAGGGTCGCACGAGCATGACGTTGATGGGACAGCACCCTGAGCTGCGCGTCTGGCTGCGCGGCAACCTGCTCTGGGACGAGCGCTACACGGTCGAGACCGTGAGCCCGCTCCGCGTCGACCGCATCCGCGACCGGCTTTCGAGCGTGCACCGCACGCTCTTCGGCTGCGCGGACACCGAGCCACTGGCCGAAGCGAGCTGATCCCGGCGGCCTTCCGGACTGGCTGAGGTGGTGAGCTCCGCGCCCACACACCTTGCGATCACCCCAGCCAGCTCCGGGCGGCCTCCTGGCCGAAGGCTCGCCCAAGCGCCCAGGCGAGCGGGTGAGACTCGTCCGAGGCGCCAGGCCCGGCTCTTCAGCCGGCGGCGCGGTTCGCTCGGGGCTCCGGGGGGACCTCGGGCGTGCTGCTAATGTCCGCAGCGCCGTCCGGGCCCGGAATAACCTCGCGTGCGATTTCGGCGTTGGACGGCGCGGCCGGGGCGGGCTCCAGGCCGAGCCAGTGGCCGGCGCGGCTTTGCTTGGTCAGCAAGTAGCTCGCGTTGAAGCGCGTGGGTGGCGTGATGACCGGGATGCGTCCCGCGATCGTGACGCCGTATCGGCGCAGGCCCTCGAGCTTGCGCGGATTGTTGGTCATGAGTCGCACGCTGCGAACGCCGAGCGCGCGCAGCATCTCGGCCCCGACGCGATAGTCGCGCTCGTCGTCGCCGAAGCCGAGCGCGTGATTCGCATCGACCGTGTCGTAGCCGCGGTCCTGGAGCGCGTAGGCCCGGATCTTGTTCGCGAGCCCGATTCCGCGACCTTCCTGCCGCAGGTAAAGGAGCACACCGACCGGCTCGGCAGCGAGCGCACGCAGTGAGGCCTGCAGCTGCTCGCGGCAATCGCAGCGGAGCGAACCCAGCACGTCGCCGGTCAGGCACTCCGAATGGATGCGAACCGGAACCCGGGCCGCGCGGCGGACCGGACCGCGCACCAGCGCGAGGTGCTCGTTGCCGTTCTCGTCGGGGGTGAAACCGATGGCACGGAACGTCCCGCTCGTCGTTGGCAGTTCGGCCACGGATAGCATGCGAAGCGGTTCGGTGATGCCTGCAGTTGCGGCAGCTGGGGTGCGAATCTTCATGCGAACGCCTCCGATGCGGGTGCAGCGGGACCCCGGGTTCAGATGCTCGGGGCCCTCCCTGCGTCGCTGAGATTCGAGCGGACGGCCGTCAGGGAATTGCGCAGCGACTGCCGGGCGGCCCGCGCGCGCGGGGCGCGGCCCGTGGCCTGGGCGGGCTCGCGCAGCGTTTTCGAGCAGGCTAGCCGCGTTCGGTCGCGGCCTGCGCCGCCTCCAGCCCGCCGCGAGAGGCGAGCAGCGCCGCCGCGAGCACCAGGCCAGCGCCCAACCACTGGACCGCGCCAAGTCCCTCACCGAGGAAGAGCGCGGCAGCGAGGATGGCGACGAGCGGCTCCGCGGTCGCGATCACCCCAGCTTCCGCCGAGCTCATGTGCTGAAGCCCGGCGTAGAAGAGCCGAAATGGCACGAGCGTGGAGAAGAGCCCGAGCGCGACGAACGCGCCCCAGAGCGAAGGCGAGTAGCCCGCCTCGATGATTCGCCGCGGTGGCGTCACGATGGACCAGAAGAGCGCCGCCACCGCGAACGAGTAGACGAGCACGGTCTCGGGGGCGTAGCGCGCGAGGCCGCGCTTCGAATACACGATATAGAAGGCGAATGAAGCTGCGCAGAGGAATCCGACGGCCCAATCGAGCGGTCGCGCGTGGAGAGCGTGCGCGTCGACGCCGCTCACCAGGCAGACCGTTCCGGCGAGCGCGCCGAGTACGGCGAGGATGGTGGTCGCGCTCACGCGCCGCCCGCGCAGGAGGTCGACGGCGACGATGAGCGAGGGCGCGAGGTACTGGAGCAGGATCGCGAGGCCGACGCCCAGGTGGGCGATGGCGTAGTAGTAGCCGCCCTGAACCGCAGCCACGCCAAAGATCCCCAACGCCGCAAAATACCCGAGATCGCGACGGTCGATCCGTAGCAGATGCGGCGCGCGGATGCGCAGCACGAGGAGCATGGTCATTGTCGAGACGAGCAGGCGAATCTCGACGACACTGAGCGGCGGTACGTGGTGATCGCGAAAGATGAAGCGCGCCAGCGTGGCGCTCGTCCCCCAGAAGAGCGTTGCAGTGAAAACGAGCCAGCGACTGGACGCGCGGCGATCGGTCCCAGCGGCCGCGCTCACTTCGCGACCTTCAAGCGGGCGAGAGGTACGGCGCGTCGGGCTCGCGGCATCTCACGTCGTGAATCAGGCCTTAGCGCTCATGGACAGTCTGTTGCGAGGACTAATCAGCGCTTGATCGCTTCGCGGATTCGTGGATCGCCGACCATTTCGACAGATCCACCGCCCGCTTCGAGCATCGTGCAGCGACCGGTGAAATGAACGCCCTGCTCCATGCCCACGCTGGTCGCCGAGACGTCGCCCTCGACGCGCGCGCCGGACTTCATCTCGATCGAGCCGAGCGCGCGCACGTTGCCAATGACGCGACCTTCGATCACCGCCTCGCGCACTTCGATGTCGGCGCGCATCATGCCGTGTTCGCCGATCTCGAGGCGCTCGCAGTTCAGGATGTCGCCGTCGAACTCGCCCTCGATCCTGAGCGTGCCGGTCACCATCAACGTGCCGCGAAAGCTCGAGCTGACGCCAATCACGGTATTGGGTGGGGTCGGCGGCTCATCCACGTTTCGGCTTCGAAATTTCATCATGGCGCCTCCAATTCATAATGAGAGCTCATCGCGAGAAGACGTGGCTAGAGAACGCCCCAGGCTTCGAGCAAGCGCTCCAGATCCTCCTGGCCGTAGAACTCGAACGTTACCGAGCCGCCCTTGCTGCCGGGCTTGATCTCGACTCGGGTGCTGAATCGCTGCTGAAGCTTGGTCTCCCACTCCTCGAGGCCGCCGAGGCGGGCCGGCCGCGGCCGCGAGTGTGCGCGACGCTGGCGGCGCCGAACGAACGCCTCGGTGCGGCGCACCGAGAAGCCTTTGCCAGAGATGTAGCGGGCAGCGGCGAGGACTTCCCCAGGACTTTCGAGCCCGAGCAGGGCCCTGGCGTGGCCAGCGGACAGTGTTCCACGTGAAACCATGTCCATCACCTCGGGCGGCAGCGCGAGCAACCGAAGCGAGTTCGTGATCGACGTCCTGTGCTTGCCGAGCCGCTCGGAAACCTGATCGTGTGTCAGCCCCACGCGCCCGATCAGTGCTTGATAGGCCTTGGCCTCGTCGATGGCGTTCAGGTCCTCGCGCTGTATGTTCTCAACGAGCGCGAGCTCAAGCATCTCGCGGTCGTCGAACTGCCGGACGATCGCCGGTATGCGCGTGAGCCCGGCGAGATGAGCGGCCCGCAACCGCCGCTCGCCGGCCACGAGCTCAAAGCCATCGGAGGTGCCGCGCCGCACGATAACCGGCTGAAGCACGCCGGTCGCGCGGATCGAGTCCGCCAGCTCCCGCAGCGTCTCGTCGTCGAAGCGCGTGCGCGGCTGGTGCGGGTTGGGGCCGATCTCCGAGATCTCGAGCTCTCCGACGCCCGCGCCGTCGGCGGCGGTCGCGCGCCCATCGGCGATTCCGGTTGCGGTCGAGCTGGAGATGAGGGCTTCGAGCCCTCGTCCGAGCGCTTTCCTACTCATGGTCGATTACCTCCCGTGCGAGCTCGCGATAGCTCTCGGCGCCGCTGCTGTGCGGGTCGTAGAGCACGATGGGCTTGCCGAACGATGGGGCTTCGCTCAGGCGGACATTCCTTGGAATCACCGTCTTGTAGACACGATCGCTGAAGAACTTGCGCGCCTCGTTGGCCACCTGCTGCGAGAGATTGAGGCGCGCGTCGAACATGGTGAGCAAGACGCCCTCGATCCGGAGCGCGGGGTTCAGGTGGTCCTGGACGAGTCGGATCGCCCCGATCAGCTGCGTCAGCCCCTCGAGCGCGAGGTATTCGCACTGGAGCGGGATAAGGACGGAGTCCGAGGCGGTGAGCGCGTTGATGGTGAGCAGCCCCAGCGATGGCGGGCTGTCCACGAGGATGTAGTCGTACTCGGCGCTGATCTTCGCGAGTGACGTCTTGAGGCGTGTCTCGCGAGCCATCATGCCGACGAGCTCCACCTCGGCACCCGAAAGACGCTGGCCCGCCGGCAAGAGATCCAGCGTCGCGAGGTCGGTGGGCTTGATCGCGTCGCGGATCTCGGCGTCGCCGATGAGCACTTCGTAGATCGTCTGCCTCTGATCGTTGCCGTTGACGCCAAGCCCGCTCGTTGCGTTGCCTTGCGGGTCGATATCGACGATCAGGACGCGCTTGCTCTCCTGGGCGACGCAGGCCCCGAGGTTGATCGCCGTGGTGGTCTTGCCGACGCCGCCCTTCTGGCTGGCAATCGAAATGATGCGTCCCATTCCCTTGGTCGCTCCGGCTGGGGCCGTGTTCTGCCTGAGATTGTCGCGCGGTGGCGTGCGGCACTCTCGGGCCGAACTTGGGGAGGTTTGCTGCACGCCGTGCGAAGGCTCGTGCAGTGCGGCGAGCCGACTTCCTGTCCAGGTCGCCGCGGCGCTCGGGTCCCGCGAAACTAGCAGCCCCTCGCGTCAGCGCTCAAGCGCAATGTTCCACGTGGAACAAGCGCAATGCCGCGCTCATCGATTCATCGCAATCGAAATGTCGCAAACGTGTTCGGTCCATTGTCGAACGTCGTCGTCGACTCGTGAGCCCAGCGCGATTGCCATCCGCTGCCGTCGCGCGCCATCTCCTCGCCGACACCGCTGCCCTTCCAGAGGAACGCGCGCCCACCGGGCTTGAGCAGCTTCTCCGCCAGCTCGAGCGTCGGCCCAAGCAACATCGTCGCCCGCGACGTGAATGCATCCAGTCTGGTGTCGCGCAGCTCGCCATCGACAAGGACCTCGAGCCGGCCCAAGCGCACTTCGACCCCGGTCAAACCAAGCTCCATGATGGCCTTGCGCATGAACAGCGTCTTGTTCCGCCGCGACTCGACGAGCAGCCAGCGCTTGCCGACGCCCGCGATGGCCAGCGGAATCGCCGGCAGGCCGGCGCCGCTCCCCAGGTCCAGGACGGATTCGACGCCCGCATCCATGAGCTCGCGAGCCGGTTGCAGCGATTCGGCGAGGTGCCGCTCGACCAGCCGCGGCTCGTCGTTGCGCGAGATCAGGTTGGAGACGCCGCGGTTCCACTCGAGCAGGAGCGTGGCGTAGCGCTCGAGTCTGGCGAGTGCAATCTCGCGGTCGACGCCGCATCGCTCGAGCAGCGGTCGCAGTCTGGCCCATGGCTGGCGCGCCAGCAGCTTCGCCGGATCCAGAGCGCGGGGCTCGCGTTTCGCTCTCCCGCCCGGTGCGGCAAAGCGGCGGTCGTCGTCGCGCGGGGCGCCGCGGCGCGGCGCTCCTTCGCGCGGCGCAGAGCTGCGCCTCCTCGTGGTCACCTCGGATCGCGCCGAGCTCGCGCGCGTCGTAACGGATCGGCGGCGGTCAGCGCCCGTGCGGGTGTTCGGTTGGCGAGCCATGGCATCCACTCTAGCATCGCGGGCGCAGGATCTCCGCGCAGCGCTCGACCCGGGCCAGGCGCCGATCCGATTCGCGAACCGCGCCGGGCGAACGCGCAGCGCCTCAGTCTCGCCCGGCACGGTCGGCTGAGGCCCGGCACCAGCGCGATTCACGCGCCGGGCGAGCGCGCAGCGCCTCAGCCTCGCCCGGCCCCGCGCGCCACACCCACCCTCGCCGCGTGCCGCTTCGCGTGGACGAGCAGCACCGCCACGTCCGCGGGAGAGACGCCCGCGATCCGCGCCGCCTGCCCGACGCTCGCGGGTCGCCAGCGTGCGAGCTTCTCGCGCGCCTCACTCGAGAGCCCCCGCAGCGGTTCGGCCCAGAGCGACTCCTCGAGCGGCAGGGCTTCGAGCGCCGCGGCCCCGCGCGCCGTGCGTGCCTGGCGCTCGAGGTAGCCGCGATACTTGAGCCGCACCTCCAACGCTTCGCGATCGTGGGGCGCGAGCTCGCTGATGACGCCCAGCGCCGCCAGATCGTCGAACGTGACCTCGGGCCGCGCGAGGTAGTCCGCCGCCCTGACCGCCCGCGCCGTGGCCGGCGCAGCCTCATCGCGCGCGGGCTCGGGGCGCGCCCCGCCATCGCGGGCGCTTCCGGCCGTCGCGGACCCTGCGCTCGCCCCCGCTTCACTCGCGTCACCATTTCTCGAAGCCGCGACCGTCACCGTCACGCGCGCCAGCCGGCGGGCCTCGGCCTCGATCGCGGCGTAGCGCGCGCGCACGCGTTCGCGCTGTTCGTCGTTCAGCAGCCCGAGCGCATGGCCGATCTCCGCCAGCCGCTCGTCGGCGTTGTCCGCACGCAGCAGCAGCCGATGCTCGGCCGCCGAGGTGAACATGCGATACGGCTCGCGGTGCTCGCGCGTCACGAGGTCGTCGATCAGCACGCCGACGTACGCCTGATCGCGGCGCAGGACGAGCGGCTCGCGGGCCGTGAGCGCGAGCGCCGCATTGACGCCCGCGACGAATCCCTGCGCCGCCGCTTCCTCGTAGCCCGACGTGCCGCAGATCTGCCCCGCGAGGTAGAGGCCGCGGATCGCCCTCGCCTCGAGCGTCGGCCGCAGCTGGTGCGGCAGCACGAAGTCGTACTCGACCGCATAACCGGGGCGGATCATCTCGGCGCGCTCGAGCCCGGGGATCGTGCGCACGAACTCGAGCTGCACGTCCTCGGGCATGCTCGTCGAGACGCCGTTCACGTAGATCTCCTCGACGTCGCGGCCCTCGGGCTCGAGGAAGAGATGGTGCGACTCGCGCTCGGGGAACTTGACGACCTTGTCCTCGAGCGACGGGCAGTAGCGCGGTCCCGTGCCGCGGATCGCGCCGGAGTAGAGCGGCGACTGCGCCAGGTTCTCCCGGATCACGCGGTGCGTCGCCGCGTTCGTGTGTGTGCTCCAGCACAGCACCTGCTCGAGGTCCAGACGCTCGGTCCAGTGCGAGAACGGCCGCGGCGGCTCGTCGCCCGGAGCGGGCTCGAGCGCCTCGAACGCGATGCTGTCCCGCCGCAGCCGCGGCGGCGTTCCGGTCTTGAGCCGGCCGCGCTCGAAGCCCAGCTCGCCCAGGCATTCGCTGAGCGCCCGCGCCGCGTGCTCGCCGATCCGCCCGCCGGGAATCTGCCGCGGCCCGATGTGAATCAGGCCGTTCAGGAACGTGCCCGGCGTGATGACGAGCGCGCGGCACTCGAGCACGCGTCCGTCGGCGAGCTCGACACCGGTCACGCGGCCGTGCTCGCGCCGCACGTGGTTCGCGATGCCCTCGAGGATCTCGAGCCCGGCGACGCCGTCCAGCAGCGCGAGCATCTCGAGCGCGTAGCGCGGCTTGTCGCACTGCGCGCGCGGCGACCACACCGCGGGCCCGCGGCCGCGGTTGAGCATCTTGAACTGGATGCCGGCGCGGTCGGTGACGCGCGCCATGAGCCCGCCGAGCGCGTCGATCTCGCGCACCATGTGGCCCTTCGCGATGCCGCCGATCGCGGGATTGCACGACATGCGCGCGATGTCGCCGCGTTGAACCGTGAGGAGCGCGGTCGAGAGTCCCATGCGCGCGCAGGCGTGAGCGGCCTCGCAGCCCGCGTGACCGCCGCCCACGACGATCACGTCCCGGCGCGTTTCGCGCGGCACGGGCGCGCAGGCCGCGCGGACCGGGTGCTCGACGCCGGCCGCACGCCAGGCGCCCGCCGCGCCCCCGACATCGGGCGCGCGCTCCGCGCCCGGCGCGCCGGCGCGGTCCGAATTGGGCCGAGCGCCCGCGGCTGAGGCCCCGATGCGCATCGCCTCGTTCGCGCTCACGTCCGCCTCACTTGCCCACGCAGAAGCGCGCAAAGATGCGCTCGAGCAGATCGTCGCTCACGCGGACGCCGAGCAGCTCTTCGAGCGCCCCGAGCGCTTCGCGCAGCTCGAGTGCGACGATCTCGCCCGGCGCGCCGTGGTCCGCCTCGCGCGCCGCGCGTTCGAGCGCCGCGCACGCGCGGGCGAGCGTCGCCGACTGCCGCTCGCTTGCGAGCACCTCGCCCGCCTCGAACCCCGCGACGCGGGCGAGCGCCGTCGCGACGTCCGCGACGCCCTCGCCGGTGAGCGCACTCACCCCGACCGCCTCGGCGCGCTCGGCGCCGAGCCCCTCGAGCCGGGACGCAGCTCCGGCGTGCGCGCCGCGATCGCGCTGGTTGAGCGCGAGCACGACGCGCCGCCCGGCGAGCGCGGCCATCTCGTCGCGCTCGGCCGCCGACGCCGCCGTGGTGCCGTCCACGACCCAGAGCACGACGTGACTCGCTTCCAGCGCACGCCGCGCGCGCGCAACCCCCTCGGCCTCGATCGGATCGCCCGCCACGCGCAGGCCGGCCGTATCGGAGAGCGTGAAGAGCGCACCCTCGAGCTCGATCGTCGCGCTCACGCGGTCCCGCGTCGTGCCCGGAACCGGCGTGACGATCGCACGCTCCTCGCCCACGAGCCGGTTGAAGAGGGACGACTTGCCCGCGTTGGGGCGGCCGACGATCGCCACCTGCACACCCTCGCGCAGCGCGCGGGCCCAGGCCGCGCCGGCGAGATGCGAGGCGAGCGCCGCGCGCTCGGCGACGATGCGCGCGATCACCCCGGCCGGCACCTCGATGCCGCCCACGTCCTCGGCGAAGTCGACGCGCGCCTCGACCTCGGCGAGGAGATCGGCCAGCGCCTCGAGCCGCGCGCGCAACTCGGCCGAGAGCTCGCCCGCGAGGCGCGAGAGCGCGGCGCGGTGCATGCGATCGCTGCGCGCGTGAATCAGCTCCGCGACCGCCTCGGCCTGCACGAGATCGAGCCGGCCGTTCAGGAAGGCGCGCAGCGTGAACTCACCCGGCTCCGCCGCGCGCGCGCCCACCGCGAGCAGCCGCTCGAGCGTGCGGCGCGCGGGCAGCGCGCCCCCGTGGCACGAGATCTCGACGACGTCCTCGCGCGTGTAGGAGGCCGGCGCGCGAAAGAGCGCGGCGACCACCTCGTCGATCCGTGCCTCGCCTCCGAGCCAGCCGTGGTGGAGCGTGTTCCCGCCGGCCTGGCGCAACGGGGCTCGCCCGCGGAAGACCTCGTCGGCGAGCGCGATCGCGCGCGGGCCGCTCACGCGCACGACCGCGAGGCCCGCCTCCCCGGCGGGCGTCGCGATCGCGGCGATGGTGTCGTCGAGTGCGAACGGCACGAGGGTCTCCGGATGAAACGAGAGCGCCGGTCCCGCGGGGCGAGACCGGCGCCGGATGGCGGATGTGGCCGGATCTCAGCCCGCGTCTTCCTCGCCGGTTCTTTCGGGGAAGCTGGCGGGTGCGACCGCCACGCGTTTGATCATGCCCGTGCCGAGCGCGTAGGTCCTGACGCGGGTGTCCTCGCGCAGCGTGACGTGGATGATGCGGCGCTCCTGCGAGTTCAGGTACTCGGTCACGACCTCGGCGTTCTTCGCGAGCGCCTCGTCCGCGAGCGAACGCGCCAGCGTCTCGAGCTCGGCCTCGCGCCGCTTCCAGAAATCGTTGATCTCGAGCTGCAGGTGATAGCGCGAGCCCTCGCCGCGATTGAGGAAGCGGTTGAGCAGGTGCTGCATCGCCTGCCGCACTTCACCCTTCTGGCCCGTGAGCAACTCGTCACCCTCGGTGACCTCGGCCGTGACCTCGCTCCGGTTGCCCTCGGCGGCCACGGTCACCGTCGCCTGAAAGCCCATGCCCCTGAGCAGATCCTCGGTGAGCCGCTTGCTCGTCTCGGCGAGCTCGGCATCGCTCATCGAGGGCTCGCCGTGATGCTCCGCGTGCGACTCCCTTTCGCGCACGCGCGCCACGGGCGCCTCTTCGCGGGCGCGAACCGGCATGGGCGCCACGGCGGGCCGCGGCGCACGGGCGCCCGCGGGCGGAATCGGCGGTGGAGCCGGCGCCATCGCCGGCAGGCGCTCGCCCGACGACGACACGGGCTCGGCGGAAACCGGCATGGGCTCGAACGCGAAATCGCCCGGCTCGTTTTCCCCGTGCTCGTGTTCGCCTTCGTGCGCGTGCGCGTGCGTATCGCCGTTCACGCGCGGCGCGCCCTCCTCGGGCAGCGCTCCGCCTTCGCCCATGCGGCGGCGTCCGCGACCGCCGCGGCGGCCGCGTCGACGGCGCCGGCGCCCGTCTTCGTCGCCCGGGTGCTCGCTCGATTCGGCGCGCCCCGCAGGCGGCGCCGCGCCGGCCATTGCCGCATCCCCCGCGGGCCGGGGCGCCGGTGAGGCCGGAGCCTGCGGCCTGGCGCCCCGCTCGTCGCGGGGCCCGGGACGGCGTTCCTCTCGCCGCTCACTGCGTCGCTCCTCGCGGCGCCCTTCGGCGCGCGCGGGCTGGGGCTGAGGCGGGCCCTGCGGCCGGCCGGCTTCGCGGCCACCTTCGCGGCCACCTTCGCGGCCACGATCCTTGCCCCCGTCGCGTCCGCCTTCACGTGGCCGCTCGCGGTCGCGCCCGCCGCGCCCGCGACGACCGTCGCGCTCCCGGCTCGAGACGCGCCGCTCGCGCGTCTCCTCGGGTTCGCGCACCGGACCGCCCGGGCGTCGCATGATGCTCACGCGGAATGGCCGCGCCCCCAGTCCCAGGAAACCGCCCTTGCCCTCCTCGACCAGCGTGATCGTCGCCTCGGAGCGCGACAACCTCAGCTCGTCCAGGCCCTTTCGGACTGCTTCCTCGTAGCTCTTGCCTTCGTACACCGAACCTTTGGCCATTTTGTCCCCGTTTCTCGGTTGCCCTCGCCGATCGTGGCGCAGCCCTCGGACTTCGTGGCGCGCCGGCGCGGCAACTGCGAGCGGACCGGATCGTTGCCCCCCGTGGGCGGCGGATTCGCGCGGCGCTCGACTTCGAGCGGCCAGCGCGCGTCGCGTGCGCGACCGGATGGGCGGTTCTCGAACGACGGGTCAGCTTACTTCGGCGCGGACCCCGTCCGCCACGCCGAAGGCTCGAAACGCACGACGATCGAACGCGGGACGAGGCCCGCGATCAGCGCCGGCGTCCTTTCGCGGGCGTCACCACCGCAGGCACCACCACGCCACCGTCCGAGCGCATCGCCAGCCACTGCTGCAGGCTGGTCAGCAGGTTCATGACGGTCCAGTAGAACACCAGCCCCGACGGCAGGTTGTAGAAGAAGATCAGCATGATGAAATTCATCATGTACATCGTCGGAGCCTGGCGCGGGTCGGTAGGCGTGAAGAGCTGCGACAGGAAGCCCGTTCCTGCCATGAGCACGGGCAGGAGACGAATGGGCAACGGCCCGACCGTCAACAGCACGTCGGGCGCGGACAGATCGTGGATCCAGCCGACGAACGGCGCCTGCCGCAGGTCGATGGCGTTGAAGATGACGGCGTAGAACGAGAACAGGAGCGGCATCTGCAGGACCATGGGCAGGCAGCCGCCGGTCGGGTTGACGCCGTTCTCCTTGTACAGCGCCATCATCGCGGTGTTCTGCGCGGCCGCGTCGTTCTTGAACTTCTCCTTGATGCGCTCCGTCTCCGGCTGCAACCGCTGCATCGCGCGCATGCTCTTCATGCTCGACATGTTGAGCGGGTGGAGCAGCAGCCGGACGAGCGTGGCCATCACGAGAATGCTGATCCCGAAGTTGCGCACGACCGCGTTGATCGAGCGCAGCAGCCAGAGCAGCACCTTGCTGATCGGAACCAGCCACGCGAAGCCGAGGTCGACCGCACGCTCCAGCTCGAGCGAGCGGCTCTGCCTGGCGAGCGCGAAGTAGTCCGACGGCCCGAAATACGTGACGAAGCGCTGCGTGCCCGCGCCGCTCGCGGGCAGCGGCATGACCAGCGTGCCCTGCGCGAGCGGCTCGACGGCCGGCGTGCCCGCCGGCCGCAGCGCGAGCTGATCGGGGCGCAGCGTGCGGGTGAACCCCTCGGCGAGCGCGGCGTGGCCGTCGCCCGAGGCCGCTGCCACGAGCCCGAGGAAGTAGTGGCTCTGGACGCCCGCCCAGTGGGCGACGCCCTCGTGCACGCGCGGCGCCTTGTTGACGAGCCCGGGCGCCGCGTCGCGATGCAGGTCCTTGCCGACGAGGCTCACCGCCCGCAGCCCGCGCAGGTCGTTCTGCAGCACGGTCTCCGTCATGAGCGGCCAGGAGCGGACGACCAGCGAGTAGTCGCTGATGCGCCATGCCGCCGGCACCGCGCGCGTCTCGAGCTCGAGGTCCATGAGGTAGGTGTCCGGCTGCGCGCGCCAGGTCTCGCGCACGAACAGCCCGCTCGTGTCCTGGAACGTGAACGTCAGCGCGCGGATCGCACCCGCGGCATCGAGGCTCTCGGCCGGCGTGAACATGGCGTCCGCGAGCGAGCGGAGCGCGACGCCGGAGCCCAGGTCGACGCCGAACGTGGGGCCGCCCGAGAGCTCGACGCGATTGGGCGCGTCGACCTCGTGACCGGGCGGCGGGCGGCGCTTGGGGTGGATCGCGTAGCCGCTGTCGCCGTACGCGGCCGCGTAGCGCTTGAGCTCGAAGGAGACGAGGCGCGCGCCGCGGCTGCTGAACGTCGCGCGGTAAAGTGGCGTTTCGACGACCGAGAGCCGCTCGGGCACGGGCGGCGCCGCGGCGCGGCCGCTGGCGACGGCCGCGCCGGACGCGGGCAGCGCCGCCGGGGCGCCGGGAGCTGCGGCCGTGAGCGACGCGCCCGGCCCGCCGATCGCGGGCGCGGCGTGCGTCGTGTCCGGCCGCACGACCGGCTTGGGCGCGAAGCGCTCGCGACCGGCCATGAAGATCACGGCCACGAGCATCATGAGCGCGAGGGCGATGGCGGTGCGGCGATCCACGGTCAGGCCCTCGGCACCGGGTCGTACCCCGACGTTCCGAGCGGGTGGCAGCGCGCGAACCGCGCCAGCGCGAGGCGGCCTCCGCGCAGGACGCCGTGGCGCTCGATCGCTTCGCGTGCGTACTCGGAGCAGGTCGGGTGGTGGCGGCAGCCGCCGCGATAGAGCGGCGGCATCGCGACCTGGTAGAAGCGGATGAGCGCGAGGGCGAGCGTGCGCACGGGTCAGCCGCCGATCGCCGGCGCGAGCGCGCCGGCGTGCGCGAGGAGGCTCTCGAGCTCGCTCGCGAGCTGCGCGTGCGTGGCCGCGAGCGCACCGCGCGAGGCGATGAACACGAGCAGGAACCCGTGGTGCGGCACGCGCGGCCAGCGCCGGCGCACGATCTCGCGGATGCGGCGGCGCGCGCGATTGCGCTGCACGGCGTTGCCGACGCCGCGCTTGCTCGCGATCCAGCCGAGGCGCGTCACGTCACCGGGGCTCGGAAGCACGAGCAGCAGGCAGCAGCGGCCGCGGAACGCCGTGCCGCCCTCGCGCACCCGCGCGAAGTCGCGCGCGGTCCGCATGCGGTGTTGCGGGGCGATGCGCTCGGCGCGCTGCGGACTCATGGGTTTCGGACTTCGGGCGGAGCGTCATCCGGAAGCCGGACTCCGGTGGGATGGCGAGGGCGGACCTGCGCACGCGAGGGCGCCGCAACGGGGCGCGCAGCGGGGGCAGCGCTGCCGGCGCTACCGGGAATGGGAGGAGACGGTCAGACGCTTGCGGCCGCGTGCGCGCCGGGCGGCCAGAACCTTTCGGCCTCCCTTGGTCTTCATGCGGGCGCGGAACCCGTGCGTCTTGAACTTGTGCCGGTTGCGGGGTTGGAAGGTGCGCTTCATCGTGAGGAAACCTCAGCGTCGGAAGGAGTTGGCACAAACAGCAGGGGAATCTAGGCGAGTCGCGGCCGGGCCGTCAAGTCGTGGGCCGGCGCCGGCGGGTCGTACGGGCGCCCGGTCCCGCGCGCCGGGGCCGGCGCGGGCACTCTTGGCTCATGGGGCGCATTCGCGGCGCCGATAACGCCCCGGGAGCCCCGCTCGATGAACGCTTCTCGGCGCGGCAAGAGGACTTACGAACCATGATCACGAGGCAGCCGGTACCCGGACCGCAACCGGACAACCTCTCTCCCGCCGCGCGAAACCTCGCCCCATGGTGGCGCGAGGTCGATCAGCTGCTGCGCCTGGCGCGCGCCCTTGGACCGGACGCTCCGGCGGTCGAGCAGCAGCGCGCCCGGCTCGTCGAAGCCGCCGCGAGCCTCGTCAAGTTCCACGCGCCGCTCGTGCTGCGCTGCGCGCCCGAGGGGCTCCTGCTGCGCGACGAGCTTGTCGCGCTGCGAGCGTTCGAGGACGCCCCTGCCGACGCGGCGGGAAGTGGCATCCCTGCGCTGCTCGAGCGCGAAGGGGTGCGCTCGCTGACGCTCGACTCGCGCACCTCGCAGGCCGACGTGCAGACCCTCCTGGCGGCGCTCATCCGCTCCGCCGTCGCACCGGCGCCGGATCACGACATGGTGACCGACCTCTGGAGCGCGGATCTGGACGGGCTGATCGTCGAGGTCGCCCCGCTCTACGAGCTGCTGACGACGGGAGGCGAAGCGAGCGCCGATGGGCGCCCGCCCGCGAGTTCTCAAGTTCCGGCCGACATGGTCCCGCCACGCGATCTGGCCGGCGCCGACGAACCGACCGACGCCGCCGCGGCGTGGAGCCGCCTGGCCGCGGACGAGGACGCGGCGCGCCAGGCGTGGGAGCAGGCTCGCATCGAGGACGCCGCGCGGCAGTGGCCCGAGCGGCTCGAGCGGCTGGAGCAGTCGCTGGCGCAGCGCGCGCCGGGCCCTGCGACGGGCGAGGCACTGGTCGCGGCGCTCGCCGGCTGGCTCGTTGGCGCGATGCGCCGCGCCGACTGGATCGGTGCGACGCAGGCGATCGAAGGGTTGCGCCGCGCCGATCCGGATCGCGAGTGGAGCGGTACGCAGCTCGCGCGCTCGCTGGGCGAGCTGGACGCCGACGCGATGGCGGAGCGTCTCGATGAATCGGCGCGCGAGGACATCCAGCGCTTCTTCGCGCTCGCGGTGCGCATCGGCCGCCCGGCGATCGACCTCGTCGTCCGCGTGATGGCGCACGCCGAGCGCCCGCGCGTTCGCGCCGCGGCGACGTCGACGCTGGGCTACCTCGGTGCCGAGGATCCGCGCGCGCTGGCGCCCTACGTCCGCGACCCGCGCTGGCAGGTGGCCCGCAACGTCGTCTTCGCGCTCGGACAGGTCGGCGGCGAGGAGGTGGGCCGCGCGCTCGCGTCGTCGCTGCTCCATTCGGATGCGCGCGTGCGCCGGGCGGCGGTCGAGTCGCTGGGACAGGTGCCCGTCCATCGCCGCACGCCGCTGCTCGTCTCGCAGCTCGACGTCGCCGACTCGAACCTGCTCGGCAGCGTGCTCGCGATGCTGCTGCGCGATCCCGCGCCCACGGTGCTGCCGGCGCTGCTCGAGCGGGTCGCACGGACCGACTTCGATGCGCGTCCCGAGGAGTCGCGCCTCGCATTGATCGGAGCGCTGGGCGAGCTCCACGACGACCGCGCCGTCCCCGCGCTTCGCGAGCGCGTGAACGCGGGCGGCTGGTTCGCCAAACGCACACCGGAGCGACGCGCGGCGGCGCGCGCGCTCGTCACGCTCGGCACGCCGGCGGCGATCGAAGTGCTGCGCGAAGGCCAGCGCTCGCGCGCCGAGGCCGTGCGCGCCGACTGCCAGGAAGCCCTGTCCCGAACCGCCAGCGAGGCCGCCGCATGAGCACGCCGGCCACGCCGCAGCCCAAACGCAGCGCCGCCGGGCGCATCGACTGGCGCGAGCACGGCCTTCAGGTCGTGAGCCGGCTCACCTCGGTGCTGCGCATGGGGCGCTCGTACGCCGTGGGCAACCCCGTGTTCACCGGCCAGCTCGCCCAGCTCCTCGGCGTCATCGAACCGGCGCTCGCCGAGCTGGGCGAGGTGCGCGTCGTCGAGTGCGATGGCGAGGTGAGGTTCAACGACCTGCGCCTGCCCTTGCGTTCGACCAGCACGCGGTTCGTCGACCAGCTCATCACCGAGCTGTCGTTGCGCGACATCGGCGGCATCCGGCTCAAGCGCGGGCTGCAGGTGCCCGAACTCGAAGCCTTCATGCGTCTCTTCCTCGCGTCCGAAACCTACAAGGGCGCCGAACTCGAGCGCGCCTGCCTCGCCGCGGGCATCCGGCACGCGACGCCCATCCTCGAAGCGACCCGGGTCGTGCTGACGACGGGCGAGGGCGCGACCCTGGCGCCGGCGCACGTCGAGGCGCTGGGCACCTGGGCGCTGGCGCAATCCGAAGCGCTCGGCGTGCTCGGCAACGCACCCGCGAGCGCATTGCGCTCGCGGCACTGCAAGCGCCTCGTGGCGTCGCTCGTCGACGGCATCCTCGCCGGCGAGCCCGTGGTGATGGCGCTTTCCGACCTCGATGCCGCCCCGCCCTCGGCGGACGAGCACGCGCTGCGCGTCGCACTCCTCGCGCTGGCCGTGGGCGCGCGGCTCGGACTGAAACGCGACGAGCTGGCGACGCTGGGCGCCGCCGCGATCGAGCTGGCGTGGAGCGAGGGGCCGCTGTCCGAAGACGAGTCGGCGGACGATCTCGAAGCGGTCGCATCGGTCACCCGGCTGCTCCGCCGGACGCCGCTCGACAGCGTCTCGCTGCTGGCCGTGCAGTCGCTGCTCGGCAGCACGGGCGGGGCCGAGCCGCTCGCGGGCGTGCTGCAGCTGGCGCGGGCGTGGGTGACGCTGGCGAGCCTGCGCCTGGGCGATGGCATGCGCTGGACGCCGCACGAGGCGCTCGGGCTCGTGCTCGGTCCGCTCGCGTCGCGGTTCCACCCGGCGGCGCTCGCCGCACTCGTCCGCGTGCTCGGGCTCTATCCGCCCGGGCAGCTGGTCGAGCTCGACGACGGTACGGTCGCCCGGGTCATGGCGCCGGGCGAGGCCGACCCGGCCCGGCCGCAGATCGAGCGGCTGACGGGTCCGGCGGGGGCCGGAGAGCCCGTGACGCGCGGCGAGGTGGTCGACCTGCCCGCCGAGCGCACGATCGCCCGCGCAGTGCCCTTCGTTCGCCCGGAGCCGCCCGCGAAGGTGGCGTAGGGCGCGCCGATGCCGGCGCCGGCTTACCGCTGCAGCAGCGTCGCCGACCTCGCGTTCAGGTGGTGGAGATGTTCCACCGTGTACTCGAGGATCGGCTTGAGGTACTGCGCGCCGTTCGGCAGGTTGATGCAGCGCTGGCCCGCGGGCACGTCGACGCCGCCCGGAATGCCGCCGCGCCAGCGTTGCACGTGCACGCGGCCGTTCATCACGCAAACGCAGGTGCCCTGCTCGTCGTCGCGCAGCACCCCCAGCTCCGTGCCCGTCACGCGTGCGCGCACCTCGGGCGTCTCCACGTCGAGCGTCGCGCCGTGGAACGCGCGGCCCGTCGCGTAGAACGCGTAACCGTTCGCGACGCGCGCGCGGTCGTGGCGGCCCCACCAGCGGCCGGGCCCCGCGGGGAGCGTGACGTCGGTCTGCATGTCGATCGATACCGCGAGCACGCCCGGCTTCACGAGCT
>Ga0335083_10002900_pt1 | contig 22427 bp, 14 predicted proteins | sample Lox_Sample_42_FD_206716 | JGI IMG/M metagenome (GOLD analysis project Ga0335083, IMG submission 206716) | Soil microbial communities from Loxahatchee National Wildlife Refuge, Florida, United States - Lox_Sample_4.2 | ecosystem: Environmental > Terrestrial > Soil > Wetlands | place: USA...
CCGTCCGACTCGCGGCCAAGCGCTCCAGCTCCCGCCGCTCGTCAGGACTACAACTAATTGTGGGCGCGGTTCTCGACATGCGCCCGTTTATACCATATATCGTTTATCAGTGCAACTAAGCACTAGTATCAGGTGTCCCAGTTCGTGCGCCATCACTTTGCCGAGGACCAAGGCGGGTGAAACATCGGCTTTCAGGGCGAGATCCTGAACTCTGCGATAGGAGACTGCCGCCCAACAACTGGTAAGATCGGGCAAACAGTCGGGGATGGCGTATCCCATCCTCGTTCGTGGCCAGGAGTATTTCACCACCATCTCCGGAGAAATGATCTTCATTACAAAGTCCGCCGGCCCGAAGTCAGCTTGGCAGGCAGGGTAGCGATCCGATTGTTCTCGATTGACGGGACAATCGATCCACTTGATCTCGAGGCCGGCGTAACGAAAAATGGAGTCCGTTTCCCGTTCGGCTGCACTCAAAACGTCGCGCGCTACCCACGCGTGATTGTAGACACGTACCGTAAAGGCGACGTTGGATTCCGGCGCCTTGTGCGTTCGTGCTACAACAGCCCGCGGCGAGCCCACCACCGCGATGGCTAACCAAAGAACCAAACCGCAGACTTGCGGTCGCGTGCCATGCCACCTCTCCTGACCTTTCGCCCCAGACAGTTGCTTCCTGCCTTCCATGACAGCCTCCCGCACGCGGTTGCGTGGTGAGGCCGACCTTTGGGGCGACAGGGGAGGCGGTTCAATGCAATGGCGGTGAAAGCAGGGAAATACCTGAGTGACATGCTAACTCACGCCACTCCTGTTGGTTGTGGGGTTTGGTGACGAGCACCCACAGCCCCGACGCACGCTTGCCTGGGAGCTACTCGGGTAGTAAACTGTCGCTGTTACGTGGTGTCAAAATCGGAAGCTTGCGCTGGGAGCGCGGGCGTCCCGCCCGCTTTGTCTTTTCCAAGTTTTGCGGGCGAGACGCCCGCGCTCCCAGGGTGGTGACTTATGACGCTATGCATAGTTTCGAGCGACCCCCATGGAATCAAAAGCACCCATCGTTCGCTTCGGTCTTTTTGAGCTGGACAAGCGCACGGGCGAGCTGCGCAAGAACAGCGCGAAGATCAAACTCGAAGGGCAGCCGATTCAGTTGCTTGAGCTCCTGCTGGAGCGTCCGCGTGAGGTGGTAACGCAGGACGAAATCCGCGCCAGACTCTGGCCGGACGGCACGGTGGTGGAGTTTGAGCACAGCATCAAGTCGGCGGTGAAGAGGTTGCGGCAGGCCCTCGATGACGACGCGGAGGCACCCCGATACGTTCAGACTCTGCCGCGCCGCGGGTATCGCTTCATTGCGCCAGTCCACGCGGAGGCAGATCTCGGGGGGAGAAATGGCGGCTCAGAGGTTGCCTCGACGCCGGCACACTCATCCCTGCAGAGCCGTTGGCGTGTTCGGGCGGCTCTGGCGGCCGCAGGATTGGCGCTCGTCGCTGGGTTAGCGTATCGCTTCCGTCCTTTTTTGCCAGCGCCAAAAGTGCTGGACTTCACCCAGATCACGCGGGACGGAAAACCTAAAGACGCTCCCCTGCTCACCGACGGTGCGAGGCTGTACTTTAATCAGCCAGAGCTAGAGCTTGGGCTCCCTCTTCAGGTCTCCGCCTCGGGTGGGGACCCCGTTCCGGTTTCCACAACTTTTGACGCGAATTTCGCCCCTAAACTGATTGATATCTCAGCCGACCACTCGGAGTTTTTAATGGTGGGTTCAGTTTGGCGTTCACTTTGGCGCGGTCTCGGACCACTGTGGATCCTGCCCACCGTGGGCGGAGGCCCTGCCCGCGTTGGCAACATCCTCACCCACAGTGCGGCCTGGGCGCCGGACGGCCAGCATATCGCCTATTTCAAGGATGGTGGACTCTACATTGCGAACCGTGGCGGCAGCGAATCTCGGAAGGTCGCGACTTTCGCCGGTTATCCGCGCTGGATCCAGTGGTCAGCCGATGGGCGAGTCTTGCGCTTCACACGCATACCGCAGGATCTTGGCTGGGAAGACCCGAGCTTTGTAAGAGGGTCTCTTTGGGAGGTTCGCGCCGACGGAACTTACTTGCACCCGCTACCCCGCCCCTACGACCAGGAGCTTGAGTGTTGCGGCCGCTGGACGCCAGACGGCAGGTACTATGTCTTTCGCTCCGGCCAGACCGGGGGCGAATTGTGGGCGCGATGCGAGAAAGGAACGCTATTCCGGAGGTGCCCGCCCGAGCCGGTGCAGCTGACTGCCGGGCCGCTGCGCTTTCTCGACGTGACGCCCAGTCCGGATGGCAAGAAGCTCTACGCTATCGGCTCTGACCGTCGGGTGGAACTGGTAAGGTACGATCTCCAATCAAGAAGTTTTGAGCCCTACCTTTCCGGCATCTCGGCTGAAGGCGTGAGCTTTTCCAGGGACGGACAATGGGTGGCCTACGCCAGCAGCCCCGAGGGCACTCTTTGGCGAAGCAAGCTGGATGGCAGCGAGCGGTTACGGATCACCCTGCCGGGGATGTCGGCCAATAACCCTAAGTGGTCACCGGATGGAAGCCAGATTGCGTTCCAGGCTCAAAGTCCTGGCAGAGACCAAAAAATCTACGTTATGTCAGCGGATGGCGGGCCGCCCCGCCACGTGGCGAGCGAACCGGGCCGGGATTATCGGGACCAAGATGCTAACTGGTTTCCGGACGGAAAGTCGCTCATCTTTTGGCGCACCGGCGTTGGAATTGAGCGCGTCGACTTGAGTACAAATCAAGTGTCCTTGATCCCCGGCGCTGAGCACCTTGTCAGCGACAGTTTGTCGCCCAGCGGACGCTACCTCGATGCCCTCACCCTCAACTGGGAGATAATGCTCTTCGACTTCGTTACTGGGAAGTGGACTAAGCTGGCCGACGGTCCGGCGTGCTGGCGCAGTCTGGTCACACGATGAGAAATACATTTACTTTGACGATGCCTGGCTTAAGTATCCCGGATCGATCAGTCGCGTGCGGATCAGCGACCATAAAGTGGAGCAGGTGGTTAGCCTCCAAGAGGTCGGGCGACTTGGACTTGGAAAATGGGGAGCCTGGACGGGCCTTGCACCCGATGATTCGCCGTTGACGCTGCGCGACGCTGGTATCGACGAGATTTACGCCCTCGATTGGCAGGAACCCTAGCCAGATGGGACGTGGCGGCGCATAAACTGTCGCTGGTTTCGGGCGACTTCCCAGACTCATAAGCTGCCCGCTCGCGAAGGCGAACGTACTGGAAAGATACAGGAACACCTGCTGCGGCCGGGCAGAAGTGCTTTCGTGTGATTGCAGTATCGCGCTCGAGCCTCGCAACTCACTCAATGTAGGCTAGAATAACAAGCTACAGCAAGATGAAAGGCATGCTGAAAGTAGCTTGACAGGTTAGTCCTCCTGTGTTAAACCGGCTTGTGAATGACCGATTCCGATGCCAGAATCCAAGTGACCGCCGAGCCGGTTGTCCGAGTCCGGCGCTGCCAGGTCGCCCGGCAGGTCTCGGGGCTCAAAGCAAGAATACCAAACGAAACCGTCAACTTATTGAAAATAAATATCGAGATTCTCCAGAGCCTCTGAAAGCCGTCAACTCATTGAAAGCGCGGTGCTTATCGAATGAAAGCCGTCAACTTGCTGAAGACGAAGCGGTTATCCGATTAGCGTTGCTCAGGAATCGTATCGTTCTGGAAGATACATTAGGCGACCCTAAGGCCCCGATCAGTTTTTTCCTGATGGCGATTTTTACGAACGAAGCCAAGAGGTTATTGAAAACAAAGGACGATGTTTTTCCCACGGCGATCAAAGCCAAGAGGTATCTGAAAATAAAGGAGTTATTTTTGTAAAGCCAAGAGGTTATTGATGCAGCGGGAGTTACTGCAAATGGGGAAGGCTAAAAGAGCTGTTGCAAGAGCAGTTACAGTCCGGCAACGTTGCCTTCAAAGGCATCAGGTCGTGGGCCTATGCTGATTGCGCGAGCACCTTGGAAAGTCTTCCAGACCTTCATGAACAATAAGCGTGTCAGTTGTGAAGTGGCTAGAGCTCTTATGCGTGCAGGGTTCTCAGTGGGCATTTGCCTGGTGCTCGCGGTTGAGGCTCAACCGGACCTGGTTTCGTCTCTGTACGCGAGAGGCTATGCGGTGATTCCGGAACCGCAGGAGGTGAAGCTTGACCCCAATGACTTCCCGATCTCGGGCGAATGGCGGGTGGAAAGAAGGCCGGCAGTCGAGGTCCAGTCTGCCGCGGAAAACGTGCTGCGAACCGGACTGGAAGAACGTCACGCCTTCAAACTGGTGGAGAACGGCAGCGGACCCGCAATACGTCTGGAGATCAAGGTCGGTTCGGTCGCGGTTGGCAACGCGCAGGATAAAGATCGCGAGGCGCTCGCCCGTGAAGCCTATAAGTTAAGTCTGGCTAGAGACGGGATCACGCTCACGGCCAATGCGCCCGCGGGTCTGTTTTACGGCGCCGAAACTTTGGTGCAATTATTAAGGCCTGCCGGCCCAGGCGATGCCGCAGGAAGCTGGTGGTTACCGGAAGGCGAGATCACCGATTGGCCGGACCTCGAGTACCGTGAGATCTTCTGGGACGAACAGAATCATCTCGACCACCTCGACGTAATCAGGCAAGCCATTCGCCGCGCCGCTTATTTCAAGGTGAATGCCTTCACGCTGCGGCTGAACGAACACTTCCAGTATGCGAGCGCGCCGGGGCTGGTGGATCCCTACGCCATGTCGCCGGCCGAATTGCAAGAGCTCACCGATTACGGCCAGAAATACTTTGTCCAGGTAGTGCCCTATCTCGACGGACCCGCGCACGTGAACTTCATCCTGCAACGCGATGAGTTCACCAAGCTCCGTGAGTTTCCGAACGAAGCGTTCGAGATGTGCTCCACCAATCCTCAGACTTACAGGCTGCTGGAAGGAATGTTGCAGGATTTGATCGATGCGACGAAGGGCTCGACCTATTTTCATCTTTCCACTGACGAGGCATGGTTCATCGGGAAAGCTGACAACGACCAGTGCCATGAAGCCCAGCGCGCCAAGGAGCTCGGGAGCCCAAGCAAGCTTTGGGTGGAGTATGCGAACAAGACGGCGCAATACCTGAAGGAACATGGCCGCCAGGTGATCTTCTGGGGTGAGGACCCGATGCAGGCAGATGACATACCTTCGCTCGCGCCCTGGCTGATCAACGGCGAAGTTTACAGCCCCGAATACAATCGCGCCTTCCACGCCCGCGGCATCCGCCAAATCATTTACACGAATTCGTTGCCCGACGACCAGCTCTTTCCCGCTTACTACACGCTCTCTCCGGAGGACGAGGTCCGTCCGGGAGAGGAAACATCCGAGCGCGCGACGCAGATTTTCAACGAGATCTCCTATTCGATGGCTCGCCAGCAGGCGGACATCATGGGCGCTGGCGTTTACGCCTGGGGCGACCTAGGCCCTCATCCTGAGACGTATTGGCTCGGTTACGCATTGGGCGCGTCGGCCGCGTGGCATCCGGCGTATCCGGATCCGCACCAGTTGGCGCAGAGCTCTACGAAATCTTTTACGGCCGTGGCGCCACCCGCATGGGCCGGCTCTACCAACTATTGAGCACCCAGGCGCGCTTCTTCAGCACGAGCTGGGACCGCGAACCCAGCGGGCAATTGCCCCTGATGTTTGGGGAGTCTTACGGCATCGGCCCTTTCGTTCCCCACCTGGATACACTGTCCCTGCCGCCGGTGCCGACACCCGACTATCTGCGTCTGCGCGGCGACTGGACCTCGGAAAACGCGCGGCGCTTGGAACTGGCGGCCAAGTTCCTCGGGGAGAATGACGAGCTTGAAACACTGCTCTATGACAATCTCCTTCGCGTGGAGTTCAATCGTTACAATCTCCAGGTCTATCTCTCCATCTCCAAACTCTGCCGGCAGAACTTACTGTTGCTGAATGACGTTGCAAAGATCAACCGTAATTTGGTGACGGCGCAGGACCAGGCAGCTAAGCTACACTACGTTGACGCTATCGATGCCCTTGACCAGGCGCTCGACACTACCGTGTTGATCCGGGACGAGCGTAACCAAGCGTTGCATTTCGCCACCACGACCTGGTACGAGACGTGGTTTCCACGTGTGCGCGAAGCCAACGGCCGCAAAGTTGCGCGAGCTCCACAAGATTTTGTGGAAACCGAGCCCAGCGAAGAGAGCCGCCGCGCTCAGGTAGGCCTGCTTTACCTGCTCGACCGCGAGTTTTCTTTGCCTTTCGGCCAATGGTTCGCCGACGCTCTGGAGGTGAGAAATCGCTATGCCGCCGCGCACCACTTGCCCGCGCGCGAAGAACGATTCGACTGGCAGGATTCCAACACTTTGCGCAGCCGAACCGTCGATCGTGAGTTGTGAAGAGGATGGCGATCCCGCCAGACTCTACTTCTCCTGCGACCACGGGCAAACCACGGATCGAAGAGGTAGAGGTCGAAATCGAGCACGTCGGGCTTCTGAGCGTTGAAGACGGGGGGCGTTAAGGTTGCGCGCGAAATCGCTAAGGCAACTACAGAGAGTTAGCGCCGGACCGGAGGATCAGCTCTACTCAACTTGGTAGTGTCGGCATTTGCCACCAGCTGCCCAACGGACCCCGCGGGGCTGCGGGTTCTCGAGGCATTAAACCCTTGGCATCCACCGCATCGTCCCTCATGCCAAACCCGGCTCTTGGCTCGCGGGTTAGGGACGAAAAAAACCTTGCGGCCTTCGACTCAGCCTATTCGGGATAAGTGTTGGGAAATCGCCAATCCATGAGCTGAGAGCGAGACGGTCCCATCTTGTGGGCCCACGGCTTTACAACTAGTGGAAGCGGTCAAGGAGGCCGCTTCCACATGACAAAACCGCGTAGCCGGCGCTCGAATCATAAGTCCCAACCATTGACCCTCCCGGAATTGGACCAATCCAAGACCTCCGTTTTGAACACCCTCGGCTCTCTGCAGTCGCGCCGCTCCTACCAGCACGCGATGGAAGAATTCATCGCGTGGTATTGCGCCGAACCCCGGTTAGCCCTGAATCGAGTCGTCGTCCTGCGGTATCGGATGCATTTGGAGAGCATCCCGCTGGCTCCCGCAACCATAAACCTCCGCTTGGCGGCCGTTCGTCGGCTTGCTTACGAGGCGTCGGACAATGGCTTGCTCAGCCCGGACCTGGTGGCAGGTATCCGCCGGGTCAAGGGCGTGAAGCGGCTCGGACATCCCGTCGGAAACTGGTTGACTGCCCAGGAGGGTCAACGCTTGGTGGACGCCGTGCGCACCGACACTCTGCGGGGCAAGCGAGACGCCGCGATGTTGGGTCTTCTACTCGGGTGCGGTCTACGGCGATCGGAAGTGGCCAACCTGCAAATCGAGAGAATTCAGCAACGCGACGGGCACTGGGCGATTGTCGACCTGGTAGGCAAGGCTGGTCACGTGCGCACCGTGCCAGTGCCGGCATGGGTCAAGAACGCAGTCGACGGTTGGACCGACGCTGCTGAAATCCGCGAGGGCAGGCTGTTTCGAGCCATTCGCAAGAATGGTAAGGTCTGGGGCGCCGGCGTGACCGAGAACGTGGTCTGGTACGTGGTAAAGAACTGCGCGAAGCGTGCCGGGATCGAGAAACTGTCCCCACACGACCTGCGGCGGAGCTGCGCTCGTTTGTGCCATACGGCAGGTGGAGAGATAGAACAGATTCAGTTTCTGCTGGGTCACGCATCGGTGCAGACAACTGAGCGCTACATCGCGTGCAGGCAGAAGCTGGGCCAGGCCGTGAACGACCGGATCGAGTTTCGCTTCAGCGCGTAACGGTTTCCTTCCGGAGTCCAATGGTCATCGGACCGACCGCCAGTCTGCACAAGGACTGTTCAATCGATGGGCTGTTCCCGCCAGGAAGTCGCATCCGCTCGAACGTCTTTCGTCCACGGCTAGGAGGCCGCAACAAGGCTTAAGTCTTTGCTTGCTGCAACCAAGCCAATTTGTGCGCAGTCCCCCCGGAAACCAGGGCTCTGCAGGGTCGGGCTGTCACTCGTCCCGGCCGGGTCTACCGCGTCGGAGACCGCATGTACGGAGCCTCGGCAAGCCACTCATCCAGCACGCGCGCGAGGAAGTTCTGGGCGAAAGCTTTTTCATTACGGAAATCAATGAGTACGTTAGATCCTGAATGCCGCAGAAGGTCGAGCGAGGGATTCAGCCGAGCGGGATCAGAATCGTCGAAGAGGCAGGCGATCACCAGCGAGCGATGTTTCAACGCCCATGAAACTTCAGCTTTGATTCAAGGGTTGTTAATGCTGTTTTGAGAAATGACAACGCTGAATTTGTCGCAGAGGCATAGGGCTCCTTTGCTCTCGATGAAGGTGAGAGCTGTGCGTCGATCGAACAGGCCCTGCCGCAAGCGTCCGAGGCTTTCAAACCGGACAGCAACGGGCTTTGGTGGATTGACGAGGCGCATTTGGCGGCTGACTTCGCGGCGGACATTCCACGGGGTGAGGCGGAGTTTATGGCTATATCGCAGGTGCCGATCTCTACCGACTTGTTTACCCACAAGGTCACGAGTCCGGCCTGGAAGACCAAGCCGACCTGGTACATGGTGGCCAGCGAAGACCGATCGATCAATCCGGATCAGGAGCGTATGATGGCGAAGCGCGCCAAGGCCAAGACGGTCGAAGTGAGAGCTAGTCACGTCGCCTACATATCTTACCCGAAGGAGACAGCCAAGCTTATCGAGGAGGCTGCCACCTCTGAGCTCGTCATGCGTGCCGCCGGCTGACCCCGCATCGCTCGATAGTGGGCCTCCGCCGATCGTGACGACATCGGCTGAGGCCCCAGATGAAATTGGTCGTCTCAGAACACAATAAAGGATCGCATCACCATAGAAGGGCATGACGGCGCGTTTGCCGCCTACATCGCGTGGCCGAAGGCCTTGCCGGCTCCCGCGGTCGTTGTTCTGCAGGAGCTGTTCGGGGTGAACGCCGACATTCGCAAGACCTGCGAACTGGCAGAACAAGGCTTCATTGCCGTCGCACCCGACCTGTTCTGGCGTCAGGAACCGGGCGTCGACCTCAGCGTTACCTCCGAGGCCGACTGGCAACACGGCCTTCGTCTGTACGCGGTTTATGACCGAGACGCGGGCGCAAAGGACGTCGAGGACACCGTGAACGCCGTACGCGACCTCCCGGAGTGCAGTGGCAAAGTTGCCGTCCTTGGCTATTGCCTTGGCGCGCTGATGGTCTTCCTGACAGCGGTGCGCTGCCACGGCCTCGACGCCGCCGTCGCTTATCACGGCGGAGATACTGAGAAATATCTGGGAGAGGTCGATGGGCTTAACGCGCCCCTTCTAATGCACCTGGCTGAAGAGGATGAGTTCATTTCCAAGGCCGCGCAAGCCGAGATCAAAGCGGCACTCACTAAGAAACCAAAGACGACGGTCTACAGCTATCCCGGTCAGAATCATGCCTTCTCTCGGCACGGTGGGGCGCATTATAACGCTGAGGCTGCTACACTCGCCCACGAGCGGACATACGCCTTTCTCGATGGCCAATTGCGACGACGACTGCCGGACGACGCTCCGTTATAGGCACGGAGTTTGCTGAGAACGAACTGCGACCCCACGGGAGCGCGTGTGCACTTTCTTTACGCTTCGCTGTAACGGGCTCAGTTTGACGTCGGGGCGGATGAAGCCTAACCCGTGGAGGTCTGAGATAGCAGAGGTCACCATGGAAGAGAGTTTGAAAAACAAGAACAAAGCCATTGTGCTGGAAGCGTTCGACACTCTGTTCAACCGGCGTGATTATGCGGCGGCTGAGAGGTTCTGGTCGCCGGACTACATCCAGCACAGCGCTCACATCGAACCGGGCCGCGACGGCTTGTTTAATCTGGTCCGCAGCGCTCCTCCCACCTTGAAGTACGAACCCGGTCTGATTGTGGCGGAAGGGGACTATGTAATTGTTCACGGACGTTTCAGCGGGCGTGGTTCGCCCGTAAATTGGATTGCTGCTGACATCCTCCGCATCGAAAACGGGGTTCTCCAAGAACACTGGGATGTGCTTCAGGACGAGGCCACCGAGGAAGAGTCCAAAGAGTGGTCTGCCCATGTTCGGCTCCGAATTTTCCGGCCGGGTTTAGAGGTTTGAGCGGTGCGAATCGGGAGAGAAGGAGAAAGCCCAGTATGAGCAGTCACTCACACGAAACGGCACCCACGCAATTTGTTGAGGCGGACAGCATTCGTTATGCATACCGCCGCTTCGGCAAAGCAGGGACGGTTCCGTTGCTCTTTCTCGGCTACTTTAACTCCAACATGGATGCGTGGGACCCAGCGGTAACGAACAGGCTGGCAGCGGGTTATGATGTCATTCTGTTTGACAACGCTGGCGTTGGCTCCTCGGGAGGCGAGACACCGGACACAGTCGCCGAGATGATGCCTCAATGCGTGGCTTTCTGTGGTGCACTCGGTCTCAATGCGATCCACGTCGTGGGCTTCTCTTTAGTCGGGATGATTGCGCAGCAGCTGGCTCTAGACCACCCTGACCTCGTCCAGCGTCTCATTCTGTTGGGGACGGCCCCCCGCGGAGGCGAAGAACTAACCTTCACGGAGCTATCAGCTGAAGAACAAGAGGATCCTGTTGCGTTCCTGTTGAGTGCTTTCTTTACGCCTTCCTACGCGAGCCAAGTGGCTGGACGCCAATATATGAAGCGCCTCGAATCTCGCGCGACAGATCGCGACCTTCCCGTGTCCAGGAACTCGGCCGTGGCACAGCTTGCCGCGATCAGAGAATGGGGACGGTACCTTCAACCCGTCGTTACGCGACGTTGAAGAAGATTTTACGTCCGACACTAATAGTTCACGGCAATAAGGACATTGTAGTTGCGCCGATCAACGCTCTCATCCTGGCTGAGCACCTGCCAATGCTTAGCTCATCGTGTACTCGGATTCGAGTCACGGAGCCCAATATCAACATGCAGGGACATTCCTGCAACATGTGAACCTGTTCTTGAGCGAGAGCAATTCTCAGTTAGCTGACCCGGCTTCATCCTTGCCTAAGTCTTCGGTTGCGTTTTCGAAGTGAGCGGAGTTGGGACCGCACCAGATGTTCAGAAAAATGACGTTGCCCGAATGGGGAAAGCTGCTTCAAATCCACATCGATTACCACCTGAAACAATTCGCGGCCTAGTGTCGCGCTTCAGCGGGTCAAACGGAGGCGCCATGAACTCAACATACAGGGCCATCGAGCTCTCGGAACCGGGAAGGTTCTCGGAAGTAACAAAGCCAATTCTGGATCCAGGTCCCAATCAGGTACGTATTCGGGTCGAGGCGTGTGGGGTGTGCCATTCGGATGCGGCCACTGTGGAAGGGCTCTTTCCGATCGTTTGGCCGCGCGTTCCGGGGCATGAAGTTGTCGGACCGATCGACGCTCTTGGTTCGGGTGTCCAGTGCTGGACGGTCGGTCAGCGCGTGGGAGTCGGGTTTCTCGCCGGCTTTTGTGGCTATTGCGGATTCTGCCGGAATGGCGATCTCGTGAACTGCCGGAACCAGGAGTATACCGGCGTTCATCATGATGGCGGATACGCGGAAGTGATGATCGCAAAGGCGAGCGGGCTCGTATCGGTCCCTGACGACCTCTCTTCCGGCGGTGCAGCCCCGCTGCGGTGCGCGGGCATCACGACCTTCAGCGCATTGCGAAACTCCCCGGCAAAGGCTGGCGATCTTGTCGCTGTGCTCGGTATCGGCGGGCTTGGTCATCTAGCTGTACAATACGCCCGCCGCATGGGGTTCGAGGTCGCGGCGATTGCTCGTGGCACCCGCGCGGCGGAATTGGCCAAGAAGCTCGGCGCCCACCACTACATCGACAGCGCTGCTGCGGACCCTGCCGCAGCTCTGCAGGCGCTCGGCGGCGCCACGGTGATTCTGATAACCGCGTCCGGAGGCAAGACGGTTGCGGCCACGTTTAAGGGACTGCGTCCCGGCGGCGTCTCGATCGTCGTGGGCGTCGGGCCGGAGCCGATCGAAGTGACGGGCATGGATTTGATCTTCGCAACCCGCAAGGTGGAAGGTTCCCTCACGGGAACGCCGGCAGTCGGTGATATCACTCTGCGCTTCATCGCCCTGAGCGGCGTGTCCGCCATGATCGAGACGATCCCCCTCGACCAAGCGGCTACCGCCTACGCCAAGATGATGGACGGCAAGGCGCGCTTCCGTATGGTGCTGGTTACAAAGAACGGCGCTGGTCAGCGCAATTCAGCAGGTCTCTAGTCGGCAAAAAACCGGGATTGTTTTACTGAAAGGCCCATCTTAGGGAGCATGGGGTATAGAAATCGGAACCATTGGAGCTGGAGCTTTCGCACAAACGTTCGCAAAACGGGCATTAAAGGCCGGCCATAAGGTAAAGCTTAGCAATAGCCGGGGCCCAGCGAGCCTTCGAGAAATTGTCAATCGACTTGGTCCTGGAGCAACAGCTGCCACGAAGGAAGAGGCGGCAACCTGCGAAATCGTACTTCTTGCTGTGCCTTGGGACAACGTGCCCGAAACACTTGCAAGTCTTCCCGAGTGGAATAGTCAGATTCTGATCGATGGGACTAATCCCTTTCACGGTCAGGCCGGAGACTTCACGCCCGCCGATGTTGGAAATCTGTCTACCAGCCAGGTTGTTCGGCTATTCAGTCATTGATCTTGGAAACCTTCGCAATGGAGGGCTGACTCAGCAAGCAGGTGGCCCTCTCGCAGGGCGAAATTTGTTGGAGCAAGGAGAACGTCATAAATGAAAGCCATTCATCTCACCGCCTACGGTAACCCAGCTCAGAACTTAAGGATGGTCGAAGTTTTGGAACCAAACACGCCGGCTGCGGGCGAGGCTATTGTGCGCATGGAGTATGCGCCCATTGACTACAGCGACCTCCTTTTAGCCAACGGAGTGTATTATCTAAACCCGAAGCTTCCTTCTGTCATTGGAGGTGAAGGTGCGGGAATCGTCGAGGCGATCGGGCCGGGAGTCACCAGCGTCAAGGTAGGCGATCGCGCTACGATCCCCTTCAGAACGTTCACCTGGGCTGAAAAAGTCCTCGCTCCGGCCCAAGGCCTGTTCGTCGTTTCTCCTTCAGTCGATGCCAGAACGGCCTCGATGTTAAATATCAATCCTACGATGGCAGTTCTTCTCTTAGACGAATTTGTAAAGCTAAAACCAAAAGACTGGGTTGTACTAAACGCAGCAAATTCCCAGGTGGCGCGATGCCTGATCGCGATTGCAAAATCGCGCGATCTCGATGTTATCGGTATTGTGAGGCGGTCCGAGCTTATCCCGGAAATTGAACAGCTGGGCGTTGATTTCGTTGGCGTCGAATCGCCGGAACTCTCCAAGCAAATTCAGATTGCAACTGGCGGAATGCCCATATCTCTGGGTCTTGATGCTGTGGGAGGCCCAGCAACAGCGACGATCGCAAGCGTGCTCTCTCCGGGGGCTCATCTCGTCAGCTATGCGTATCTGAGTGGTTTGCCGATTCACGTGCCGCAAGGTGATCTCATTGGGAAGAGGTTAAACATCCACGGCTTCTGGATGTATTACGAAGAGTATCTCCCCAAAATGCGAGCGGCACTGACTGAGGCGACAAAAGTAGTCGCTTCCGGCAAATTAAGTTTGCCAATCACCACAACATACAAGCCGTCCCAAATCAAGGAAGCGATCGAGCACTACGGGCGTGGCGGCAAGGTTCTATTCGATTTCAATCGCACAAACTAGGATTTCTGCTTTCTTGCCATTGGCATTGCGGGTGTGAGAGTGATCTCGACGGTTGTTGATAAAACCTTCGGGGTGTTTGATTCGAGTTGGCCGAGTCAGAGCTCGTTCGCGGCCGCACCCGCGCAAACTGTTTCGTGCCGAATTTTGGTACGTTCTGCCGGTGACGGCGACAAAAGCAGGCGCTCTAGCACATGGTTGCGGCCTGCTCGCCCCTCCAACTTACTGCAGATACTGGGTAAGTAGTGCGCAAGGAGAGATTCGAACTCCCGACAGTCTTGCTTCGTAGGTAAGCGCCTCGGCGATGGATAACTGACCAACTCCGGCTCGACGACTCGCGGCAACAATATGCTTACAAAACGGACTCGCGGCAGGTTTATGCTTCAACGATCTCCTTCTCCGAAAATCTTCGCTTTGTGAAAACAGAGGAGTTCTGGGGCCCGGCGCGGCAGAGATATGGTTCATTTCGGCAAGGTTATCCTCAAAGTCACAGCTGCTGCTGTGACTTACGGCATATTTCTGCCGTTCGGCAACGAAATGCCTCAATCTCGCAGACGTCCTGCAACTCATAGAACAACAGTGAATTAACTCGATCGGAGCTCATGTGTAGTTCGGGCTGCGAGAGTCACGACTTGACTCGTGGCATAGCGGTGGAAATGCCGTGGGTTCAATAGGTTGCGGCCTGACTCTCATGAGAGGTCCGTTACTCCTGCCGAGCGGCGAACCGAACCTCAGAGTCCCAGTCCAGCCCGCCACAGTCGGGCGATACTCCAGCGACGCTGCTGGTATCCGCAGAAAATGAACTTGAATTGAGCCGGCAGCTTCCGACTGCAGTAGGCTTAAAGTTCAGCTTGCGGCACACCTCGGCCATCCGTGTGTGGGGTTGTATCTCGTCGCAGTTTGATGTAGCGGCGGCTTTTATGCCGCCATCAAATAGCGGGATAAAACCCGCCGCTACCTCAAACTGACCCGCTATCTCGCAGCCGAATTGCGGAGACGACAGGCGCCCGGATATGATTCTCTGTCCAAGCTGTGACAAAGACGGGAGTCCCTGATGCGTCCTCGACTGCGAGCGGTTCTGTTCGTTTCCTCGCTGGTTTCGCTGTGCCTCACCCTCGCGGCCTCCGGCCCGGACCAGAGCCTCGAAATGAAGGTGACGCCCAACGGCTATCTCGGCGCGCGCGGCGTCAGCATGATGCTCTATGACAGCGCTTTCAGTCCCGTCTTCTTCGACCAGAAGGACGCAGGCCTGCAGATCATCCTGCACGGCAATCGTATCGCCACCAACGGCAGCCTGCGTCTGCTGGCCACGCCGGAGCAATGGGACGCGATCCCGATTATCAAGTCGCACCAGGCGGACAAGGAACACGACCGCCTCACGGCCGATCTTTCCTACCCGGATTACCACCTGGACTACCACGTTGTGGTCGCCGCCGAGCCCGGCGGAGTCCGGGTGAGCGTGAACCTGGATCAGCCGCTCCCCGCCAGCTTGGCAGGCCGCGCCGGCTATAATCTCGAGTTCTTGCCCTCCATCTATAGGGATAGAGCTTACGTGGTGGACAACAAGGTGTTCGGCGTGTTCCCGCGCTATCCCGAAGATAAGATGGTCACGGCTCTGCTCAAACCCGGCGATCCGAAGCGGGTGTGGTACGTGGAGCAGTGGCACAAAGCCGAGGGCTACACCGAACCTTTGCCTTTCGCCTCCGGGCAGAGCATTACGATGGCGGCCGCAGACCCGCTCGACCGTATCAGCGTTGCTTCGGAGACGGGGCCGCTCCAGCTCTTCGACGGCCGGGACAAGGCCCAGAACGGCTGGTTCGTGCTCCGCACGCTCATTCCCGCGGGCAAGACGAATGACGCTGTGGTATGGCACATCCGGCCCAACTATATACCGGACTGGACGCGGCCGCCCGTGATTGCGCACAGCGAGGCTGGGTACGCTGCGGACTTTGCCAAGGTGGCCGTGCTCGAGCTTGATCCGAACTTCGCCGCGCCCAGTACGGCAAAGGTTCTACGGCTCGGCGACGACGGTTCCTTCCGGCAGGTTTTTGAGGGCCCGGTCTCGACGCCAACTCCCTGGCTGCGCTACTTGTATGCCAAATTCGATTTCTCCTCCGTTCGCGAGCCAGGCCTGTACCTGATCGATTACGCCGGCCAGCGCAGCGATGTTTTCCCTATCGCCGAGAACGTCTACGACAAGACGTGGCAAACCACCCTCGACGGCTTTCTCGCCGTGCAGATGGATCACGTCTCGGTGCGTGACGGCTACCATGTGTGGCACGGCGTTGCACATCTGGACGATGCTCGCCAGGCGCCGCCGAATACGCCGCACTTCGACGGCTATCAGATGGGCCCCGACACCTATTCGCCTTTCAAACCGGGCGAGCACATTCCCGGCCTGAACGTCGGAGGATGGTTCGATGCCGGCGATTTCGATAACGACGACTACGGCCAGTACGCCACCATCCAGAATCTTTCTCTCGCCTTCAGCACCTTTCACATGAACTGGGACGAGCTTTCCGTCGACGAGAAGGCCCGCTCGGTCGAGATGCACCGGCCCGACGGCATCCCCGACGTCGTCCAGCAGGTCGAGCACGGCGTTCTGCAACAACTCGCCCAGATTCGCGCCGTCGGGCACCCGTTCACGGGCATCCAGTCGGCCTGGTTGACCGAGTACACCTTCGTCGGCGATGCCGCATCGCAGACTGACAACCGGCTCTACGACCCAAGTCTCTCGCCCGATGAGATCCAGGGCGGTTACTCCGGCAACCCCGACGACCGCTGGGCCTGGACCAGCTACACCACTTTCAACCAATACGGCGCCGCGGCATCGCTAGCCGCCGCCGCCCGCGTCCTCAAAGGCTGGAACGATGTACTGGCAAAGGAGTGCCTCGACACGGCGATCAAGCTCTGGAACGACGAGAAGACACATCCCGACCCCAACCCGTTCCGGGGTGGCTTCGCGCACTTCGGATCGCCCGACTGGTCAGCCGCGCTCGAGCTGATGATCGCCACCAACGGCGCCGAGCCGTACAAACAGCGCGTTGAGGAACTCTTCCCGAGCTTGCTCGAGCACATGGATTTTCGCGGCTGGACCGCTGTGCGGGCCTTGTCCTACCTCGACGTCAGTTATAAGGACCGCCTCAAAGCCGCGCTCCAGGCCTGGCTGCCGCAGTTGAATCGCGAACTGGACGCGACGCCCTTCGGAGTGCCTCCCACGCGCGGCGACTGGGGCGGCGCGGAGCAGGTGGCGGACTTCGGCGCCGAAATGTACTTCCTGCACGAAGCCTTTCCGGATATCGTCGGGCCCGAATACACCCTCCGCGCCGCCAACTACCTGCTCGGCACACACCCGGTTTCGAGCGAATCGTACATTGCGGCCATCGGCACGGCCTCAAGGTTGCACACCTACTCCAACAATCGCGGGGACGATTCGTACATTCCGGGCGGCATGATCCCCGGCTACATCGTCATCAAGCCGGACTTTCCGGAGTGCATCACTGACTTCGGGATGCTCTGGTATGAGGATGAAACCACCGTCTCCGCCGCCAGCAGTTGGGTTCTCGAGGCCAACGCTGCGGCGGCCGTCGTCAGCGAGAAGGCGGCCGCGGATCGCACCTCGGGAAACTGATTTCCCGGCTGCCATGATGACGTCTCGATACAGTTTAGTCACCGCCGCGGCAGCCGTTATTCTGCTCTGCAGCGGAAGCGGCGCGTTCGCGCAAAACGCGCCGCCTCCGTTTCCCGTGCCGCCACCGGCCAACGCGCCGCGGCCCTTCGTCAGCCCCATCTTCGGCGACAATATGGTGCTCCAGCGCGGCAAACCGGATACGATCTGGGGCTGGTCCAAACCCGGCGATGCCGTTCGCGTCCAGATCGGCGAGCGCAGCGCGACCGGCACCGCCGGCGCGGACCACCGCTGGGAGGTAAGAATCGAGCCGCCTGCGCCCGGCGGCCCTTACACCCTTACCGTCTCCGGTCCGCAGACCGTCGAGCTGCACAACGTGCTGGTGGGCGACGTCTGGCTCTGTGGCGGCCAGTCCAACATGGAGCTACCGCTGCGCTTTACCGCGAACGCGGAGGAAGTGGCGCAGGCGGCGGATTATCCCCAGATCCGCTACTTTACCGTGGCCGGCCGCCCCGCCTACCACCCTACCGACCTTATCGGCGGATCGTGGCGAGTGGTTTCGCCGCAGACAGCGGACTGGGTCTCGGCGGTCGCTTTCTACTTTGCGCGCAAGGTTCAGCAGGAAACCCACATTCCCATCGGCTTGGTGGTCGACGCTGTCGGCGGATCGCCCGCCGAAGCCTGGACGAGCGCTGCCGCGCTTCGCACCATGGGCGACTTCGATGTCCCGCTCGCCGAACTCCAGCGCCTTGCCGACTCCGGCGCGCCGGAGTACGGCAACTACATCATGCACTGGTACGACCGGTACGACATCGGGCTCAGAGAGAAATGGTTCGACCCGGATATGAACGACTCAGGCTGGACATCGGTCCACGTTCCCGGCGGTTTCGCCGAGCTGGGCTTGTCCGACACACCCGCGGTGGTCTGGTTCCGCAGGGAAATCACTCTGCCCGATCCGCTCCCATCCGGACGCGCCACGATCAACCTTGGCGAGATCGAGCGCATGGACACCGTCTTCGTCAACGGAACGGACGTCGGCGGCAGCGCCTGGGTCGAGAACCCGCGCGTCTATTTCCTGCGGCCTGGCACGCTCAAACCAGGCAGGAACATTATCGCCATAGGTGTTTTCAAGACCAAGCCGCACGGCGGGTTCCTGGGCAAACCCGACGAGCTGCACCTTGTGCTCGGCGATCAGAACACCCCGCTGGCCGGTGCGTGGAAAGCCAGACTGAGCGTCGATGCCCGTCCGCCGCACCTTATGCCGATCGGTTTTGAGAACTGGCCGGTCATCCCCACGGTTCTCTACAACGGGATGCTCCAGCCGATCGCGCCGCTCTCCATCACGGGCGCCATCTGGTATCAGGGCGAGCAGAATTCCCCGCGCGGCTACCAGTACCGCAAATTGCTTCCGGTCATGATCGCTGACTGGCGCAGGAGTTGCGACCAGGGAGAGTTTCCGTTCTACATCGTCGGCCTGCCCGCCTTTGGCCCCCGCAGCGCCACGCCCATCGACGACGCCTGGGCGGAAACGCGCGAGTCGCAGGCCATGGCGGCCGCAACCGTTCCGAATTCCTGCCTCGCGGTCACCATCGACACGGGCGACCCCGAGAGCCTCCATCCGAAGGAGAAGGAGCCGGTGGGCGATCGCCTTGCGCTCTGCGCTCTAGCGAGGTACTACCACCAGCACGTGGTGGATTCGGGTCCGGCGCTGAAGTCGATCCAGCGAAAGCCTGGGTTCGTCGTGCTGCGCTTCGCGCACACGGACGGCGGGTTGGTCGTCAAAGGAGACAAACTCGGCGACTTCTCTATCGCCGGCGACGACCGGAAGTGGTGTTGGGCCGAAGCCCGGATCAAAGGCAACACCGTAATCGTCTCCTCGCCTTGGGTGCGCCATCCCGTCGAGGTGCGTTACGCATGGCAGTCCAATCCCGAGGCCACGCTGTTCAATGGCGCCGGCCTGCCGGCGGCTCCTTTCAGGACCGACGACTGGCCCGGAATTACCCCAAACGCCCGACCATACTGAGGACAGCCGCGTGCGTGGACGACTGACGCGAGACCGTCAAGTTCGATTCGAGAACTCGTGGCAAGGATCGCTGATTGCGCCAAGGGTGGACCGCGACAACAGCTTCGAGGCACCCCATACGGTCGCGCCGAAGCCTATTTCAGCAACGGTCCAACGCGGCAAGCTGACTCTAAGACTCGAGCCCAAGTCGGTAACAATCATCTCGGTCCAGCCATGACTCAACGAGTCCAGCGATTGACAGCCCGATCATCCGCGCCCGCCTTGCCAGCCGGATCGACTGCGTTGAGGTACGTCGAGTCGCGCCATTTGCGCCCCGATGCCGAGCAAAAGATGTCGCCAGTCAACAAAAATCCAAGCAGTAATCGGGAGCACCGTATGCGGACCAACAGTTTGATGAAACTAAGCCTGATGGCAGTCTTCGTTTTTCTCGGATTAACGAGCCCGCAGACGGCGAGCACGCCATCTCAGGGAACAATTGTCGCCACAATTGACACCGCCAAAGTCAGCCCACCGGTCAGCAAATACGAATACGGCATGTTCATCGAGCATATCGGCTCCCTCATCTATCGCAGCCTCTGGTCTGAAGTGCTCGACGACCGGAAATTCTACTTTCCGATCGTGTCAAAAGACCCCGAAAGCGCGGTGCGGGCGCAGGGCGGCGGGTTTCGCGGCATGCAGCTCCGCAAATGGCGGCCCGTGGGGCCTGATGAAGCTGTGGTGATGGACAAGGACAAACCCTTCGTTGGCGACCAAAGTCCGCGCATTGAGCTGGACGCTTCCGCGCCACACGGCATCCGGCAGTCGAACCTTGCTCTGGTCAAAGGCAAAAAGTATACAGGCCGAATCTACCTTCGCGGCACTCCAAGCGCCAAGGTAAAGGTCAGCCTGATCTGGGGAGAGGGCGCGAACGGCCGGCAGACCCTTTCCTTTGCCACAACGTCGGATGTGTACCAGAAGTTTCCGCTCAGCTTCACTTCCGAGGCCGATACCACCGACGGTGCTCTCGAGATCACTGGCACAGGCAGGGGGAATTTCCACATCGGGACCGTCTCGCTGATGCCTGTGGACAACGTGCAGGGATTTCGCCCCGATACCATCGCGCTTTTGCGCCAGCTCCACTCCGGCTTTTGGAGGTTACCGGGCGGCAACTTCGTCTCCGGCTGGAGTTGGTACGATTCTGTCGGCGACATCGACAAACGTCCGCCCATGTTTGATTATGCCTGGAATGCCATGCAGACGAACGATGTCGGCATGGACGAATTCATGACCCTGTGCAAGCTAATTGGCGTGGAGCCTTACATCACTGTCAACGCGGGCTTCGGCGACGCGCACTCGGCGGCGGAAGAGGTTGAGTACATCAACGGCTCGATCAACACGCGCCTGGGTGCGATGCGCGCGCGCAACGGCCATCCCGAGCCCTACCACGTCAAATTCTGGAACATCGGCAACGAACCTTGGGGTGACTTCCAGCTCGGCCACACTGCCCTGAAGTATTACGTTCTAAAACACAATGAGTTCGCAAAAGCGATGCGAAAAGCTGACCCGTCGATTATCTTGATCGCTTCGGGGCAGATGCTGGAGGATATGAACCTGACGGGCGAGATGCGCGCCAAATACATGGGGAACCTCCAGCCCCTTTTCGGAACAGAATATGACTGGACCGGCGGCTTTCTCGCGCACTGCTGGGGAAACCTCGACGGCATCGCCGAGCACTGGTACGCGCAGGGAGGCAGAGATTTTGATCTCGAGCGCGCGAAGAGTTTGCCGCCGGACGCGCCTACCGACAATGCGTATGTAAAAGTCGACCAGACCCCGCTGGAGTGGGCGCGGTTTGCAGCGAATGTTGTGCACCGGAAGGCCGAAGAATGGCAAGGATACCAGCAACGATTCCCAGCGATGCTTGACAAGAAGACCTTCTTGTCCATCGACGAATACGCCTACTTCGGCGGGGGCTTTGAGCGGGGCGTCGATCTCAAATTGGCCCTTGCTTACGGCATGGTGTTCAACGAAATGCTCCGGCATACCGATTTCATCACCATGTCGGCGCACACCATGGGTGTCTCGACGCTCGACTATAACAGCACCGCTGCGACTTTGAACCCGATCGGACTGCTGTTTAAGCTGTATGGCGAGCACTTTGTTGGTTCTGTCCCAGTTAGCCTTTCAGGGGACTCGCCTCAGCCGGCGCCCCAGTATCCCATCGGCGGCGATCAGCCTAAAACAAACTCCGGCAGCCCGACCTATCCGCTCGACATGGTAGCCGCGCTCAGTGCCGATCATAAGTTCCTCACCCTGGCGGCTGTGCATGCGACGGAATCGGAACAGAAGCTCGAACTAAAGGTCGCCGGCGCGCGGCTAACAGGGCCATCTACGCTTTGGCAAATGACCGGGAAAAATTTAGAGGCTGCCGATCACGTCGGGGAACCGCCGCAGGTGGTGGTGAGGGAGACTCCGCCAGGCGGCGTTTCGGGGACGATCTCGGTGGCGCCGATCAGCGTTGAGATATACCGGTTCTCGGTAGCGGAGGCACGGTAACGATGCAATCCAGATTCCTGTTCCTCGGGCTGGCAGTCTGCTGCGCGTTCGTCGCCGCGAAGGCGGAACCGCCGAATTCGTGCATCGCGCTCGTTAATCTAAAAATCGATGGCGTCGAAATTACAAATGCCGTCTACGTTCCGGCTGATGCCGCGATTCCATCGTCGTATCCTCCTTACACCGGACGACTGCCCGGCCACTGCCGTGTGGAGGGCGTCATTCATCGCCGCAAGGGAGTTGGCGGCGAGGAGTACGCAATCGGATTTGCGCTGGCTCTGCCTCCAACGGAGAACTGGAACGGCGACTTCAAGATGCAAGGCGGTGGTGGCGGGAATGGCGTGATCAACTACCCCGCCGGAGCATCCTACGCCGGCGAGAAGCCCGCGCTGGTCCGCGGTTTCAAGGCGAAGACCGGCCCGTTCGATTTCTCCTTCGTCCGCGACCAGCAGGCCTATCTCGATTTCGCCTATCTTGCCAACGCCGAAGTGGCCGGAGTGGCAAAACAGATCATCGCCCTA
>Ga0335083_10002903_pt1 | contig 22426 bp, 16 predicted proteins | sample Lox_Sample_42_FD_206716 | JGI IMG/M metagenome (GOLD analysis project Ga0335083, IMG submission 206716) | Soil microbial communities from Loxahatchee National Wildlife Refuge, Florida, United States - Lox_Sample_4.2 | ecosystem: Environmental > Terrestrial > Soil > Wetlands | place: USA...
CCGCCATACTCCCGTCACGCGCAACGCCTCGCGGCCGTCGCGATACGGCGACAGCGCGACGTGATCGTGACGGTCCGATGGCATGACCTCGCACCATGATAGAGCCGCGCCGCGCCGGATCCGATCCCGTTCGCAATGCCCGAAAACGTCTGGCCCACCGAGCGAACGACCATGCTAGCGTGACCTCGTGACCACCCGGCCACGGCTCGGCGCGATCGACGCGGGATCCAACGCGATCCGCGTCGTGATCGCGGAGCTCGGCCCGAGCGAGGTCGTGCGCATCGAGGCCGAGCGCATTCCGGTGCGCCTAGGGCACAACGCGTTCACCACCGGCGCGTTCGAAGAGTCGACGATCGACGAAGCGGTCGCGGCGTTCGTGCACTTCCGCCAGCGCTTCGACCATCACGGCGTCGCCACGTATCGCGCGGTCGCGACCAGCGCGGTCCGCAACGCGCACAACCGCGACGTGCTCTTGCACCGGCTCTATCACGAGGCCGGCATCGAGCTCGAAGTGATCGAAGGCGAAGAAGAGGCGCGCCTCGTCCGCAAGGCCGTGCTGCAAGCATTCGGCTCGGCGCAGGCGATGCCGCGCGCGATCCTCGACCTCGGCGGCGGCAGCCTCGAGGTCAACCTCAAGGTCGGCTCGGCCTGGCGCGGCTATTCGCTGCCGGTCGGCACCGTGCGGCTGATGGAGACGTTCGGCCTCGACGGCGCGATCGCCGACGCCGAGGCCGGCATGGTGCGCCGCTACACCGCGACGCTGATGCAGCCGACCGCGCGCGTGTCGAGCGGCGTGTCGGTCGCCGCGATCACCGGCGGCAACGCGGAAGCGCTCGCCAAGATCCTCGGCGAGCAGCCCAGCTTCGAGCTCGTCGATCTCGAGAAGGCGCTGCCGGGCATCGTCGGCGCGACCGTCGAGGAGCGCATGGCCAAGTTCGGGATCAAGCGCGACCGCGCCGAGGTCCTCGGCATCGCCGCGCTCGTGTTCGCGACGGTCGCGCGCCAGCTCGGGCTGCAGCGGCTCGTCGCACCCGGCGTCGGCGTGCGCGAAGGCGTGCTCATGGAGCTCGCCGAGACCGCGCGCGAGGAGCAGGCGAAGGCCGAAGGCGCGCACGACAAGGCGCTGCTCACCGCGGCGCGCTCGTTCGCGAACCGCGTCGATCACGACACCACGCACGGCGAGCACGTGCGCAAGCTCGCGCGCACGCTGTTCCAGCAGCTGCGCGACGTCCACCAGATTCCCGACGACCTCGGCGTGCTGCTCGAGGTCGCCGCGCTCCTGCACGACGTCGGCGAGGTCGTGAACCAGCGCGGCCACCACAAGCACAGCGAGTACATGATCCGCTGGGGCCGCATCCCCGGCCTCGACGACACCGGCCGCGAGATGGTCGCGTTGATGGCGCGCTGTCACCGCAAGGATGCCGCGCGCGTCAAGGCGCTCGTCAACGAGTCGCCGCTGCCGAAGGAGCAGCGCGGCCAGCTGCGCAAGCTGATCTCGATCCTGCGCGTCGCCGACAGCCTCGATAGCGAGCACCGCTCGCGCGTCGAGCAGGTCGTGTGCACGCGCATGGGCAACGCGATCGTGCTCGACCTCGTCGTGCGCGACGGCCCGACCCGCGACGACGCGCAGCTCCTGCGCAAGGCCGACATGATGAAAGAAGAGCTCGGCCTCGACGTGCGCGTCACGGTCGCGCGCCCGGTCGTCGCGCCGATCGAAGCCGGCGCGTCGGGCGGCATGCAGGCCGCGCGCGCTCGCATGAAATAGCAGCCCCGTGGCCTCGGCTCGCGTGCTCGCCGCAGCGTTCGCGCTCGCGGCGGGCAGCAACGGCGCTGCAAGCGGAGCCGGAGGTGGCGGCGGAGCCGGGGCCGTTCGCGTGTTTCTGCCCCAACCGCTCGCCGGGGCCATCTCGCCGCCGCCGACGTGATATCCCTGATCATGCGCCGCGCGCTGCTCCTGCTCGTCGTCGCCTGTGGTAGCAGCGCCAAGCTGCCGACCGGCGCGATCGCCGCGACCGTCACCCACTACGACTACACGCTCGACCTCGACTCGCGCGCCGCGCACGCGACGGTCACCGCGACCGTCACGACCGCCGGCGACTGCTGGACGATCCCGTTTCGCGCGAGCGCTCCGGCGAACCCCGCGCTCGACGGCGTCGGGACGAAATCGGCGACCGCCGACGGCACGAACCTCACCGTCTGCGGCAAGGGCTACGAGGCGGGCGCGACGCTCGTGCTCGATCTCGACGACACGATCGCGCTCGCGACCGAGGGGCCGAGCCAGATCGGCTACTCGATCCGCATGGACCCGCAGCAGAACCCGTTCTACTACCTGGTGAGCTGGGTCAACGGCTGCGATCAGTTCGCGCCGTGCGACTCGAGCCCGGATCAGTTCGCGACGTATCACTTCGACATCACGCACGCGGCCGGCATCACCGCGCGCTGCCCGGGCGGCATCGTCGAGGACAGCCCGACCGAGACCGAGTGCAGCTTCGACTTCGAAGGCGGGCCGACGTACTCGACGTTCGGGATCGCCGCGTATCCGGCGTGGACGCAGACCGACCTCGGCATGTGGAACGACGTCCACGTCGTGCTCTACGACAATCCCGCGACCGGCATCGCCGCGCGCGTCGACGGAGCGTGGCACTCGGGCTACATCGCGTGGCTCGAGAGCGAGCTCGGCCCGTATCCGTTCGGCGGCGAGCTGCGCTTGCTCACCGCGCCGACCTACTGGAACGGCTTCGAGCACCCCGGCAACATCGTCTTGAACGACACGCTCGCGATGCAGACCCAGGCGCAATCGGGCTACGCCGACACCGTGCAGCACGTGATCGATCACGAGATGACGCACATGTGGGCCGGCGACCAGACGACGCTCTCCGGCACGTACGACTTCGTGTGGAAGGAATCGATGGCCGAGTACCTCTCGTACGTGTGGGAAGACATGCAGGACCCGACCACCGGCGCGACGACCGCCGCCGCGTGGAAGAAGTTCGGAGTCGGCGACGCGTACTACCCGGTGCCCGACGACCATCCCGCGCTGTTCACGTACTACAGCTCGGTCTACGGACCGGGCCCGATGATCCTGTTCCGCCAGCTCGAGGTCCTGACCTCGCGCGCGGCCGTGCTCGCCGGGATCCAGAGCGTGCTCGGCCACCAGCACGCGATCTCCGTCGACGATCTCGTCACTTCGCTGCAGACCTCGACCGGGATGGATCTCACCGCGTACAAGACCGGCTGGATCGAAGGCAGCGGCACGCCGGCGTGGCCGCGGGTCGATCTGACGTTCACGCCCGATACCGGCACCGGCACGAGCACGCTCGCGATCCACCTCGCGAATCCCGGCGCGAACGCGCGGCCGTGCAAGTTTCACGTCGCGCTCGACGGCGCGACCGCCGACGAGCAAGCGCTCGTCGCGATCGACGCGACGGCGGGCTTCGAGCAGACGATCACGACCGTGCCGACTCCAGCGTTCGCGGTGACCGCGCTCGAGCTCGATCCACAAAGCGAGTGTCTCGTCTATCTCGATTCGGCCACGCTCGACGCGGCACCGCCGATCGAGCCTTGGGTCGCACCGCCTGCGATCTCGCGCTAGCCGCCGAGATTTTCGCGAGCCGTTTTGATATCCATGCGGTGGGGAAATCCAAGGAGCCTGCCATGCGTGGATCTCGTTATCTTTCGTGCGTCGTCGCGTTCGCCGCGTTCGCCGCGTGTAGTCACCTTCCCGGCGGCGGCAGCGTGCCGAGCAAGCCGAACGTTCCGAGCGCGCCGGGTGGTCTGCCCACCGGCTCGGGCGAAGTCGATCCGAACTCGTGCGGCAACTACGCCCTGTCGGATGCCGGCGCGAAGCTGAAGGCATTCCTGCAGGCGACCAAGGATCTGCAGACGACGACCGTCGAGACGCTCAAGGTCGTCAAGCAGAGCTGCCTCATGATGGGCAAGGATCTCGCGATGCCCGACGACCAGCTCGCGGGCGATGACACCAAGGCGATCTGCAACGCGGTGTTCGCGACGATCCAGAACAACCTCAAGGCCGACCTCAAGGCCGGCGCGAAGCTCTCGATCAAGTACACGCCGGCGCAGTGCACGGCGGACGCGAGCGCGAGCGCGGGTGCGTCGGCGGCATGTTCGGGTGCGGCATCGGCCGGCACCGGCGGTGGCGGCGCGGGTGGCCAGTGCGCGGCGGCAGCGCAGGTCAACGCGTCGGTGCACGTCACCTGCACGGATCCGCAGCTCACGATCGACGCCTCGGCGAAGATCGTGACGAACAAGGACCAGATCGCGGCGACGCTGAAGGCGCTGCGCGACGGCCTGCCCGACCTGTTGAAGCTCAGCGTTCGCATCAAGCCCATCCAGGACGCGGTCACGGTGTGGGCGAAGACCGCCTCGGACCTCAAGGACATGGGGCCGAAGTTCGTGCAGTCGTTCGGAGACCAGGCGATGTGCATCTCGGGCCAGCTGGCCGCCTCGGTGAACGCGGCCACGCAGATCAACGCCAGCGTCTCGGTCTCGGTCTCGGTGTCGGCCTCGGCGTCCGGCACGGTTGGCGGCTGATCCGACTCCCGGCGCTGGCATCTGCTGGCTTCTTGGTGTAGACGACGGCCAGCATGAAGACGCTCACGGAGTTCTCTGCTTTGCTCCTGCGCAAGGCGGGCGAGGCGCTCGCCGCCGCGCGTGCGTCGGCGCCGCCCCGTGCGGAGTCGCCCGCGCCGGTCGAGGCCGCGCCGGCGCCGGAGAGCGAGAGCGAGGCTCCCGCGGCCGAGGTGAGCGCAGCGACCGAGGCACCCGCGGCCGCCGAGGGCGGCGACGGCGAGGCCGCGGCTGCTCCCGCCGAAGCGGCGCCGAGCAGCCCGGATCCGATCGCGGAGGCCGTGGCTGCCGCGCTTGGCGTCCAACCCGATCGCGCAGCGCGCCTGATCGAGGCATGCGACATCATCGGCGATCGCATCGATCAGGTCCGCAACGTGCGCGTGTATCAGGGCGAGAAAGGCCCCGACGGCGCGGTGTCGCGCGGCGAGTTTCATTACGTGATCGACCGCGTCGCCGCGCAGCAGCGCCGGCGCGAGCATCGCGATGGCGATCGTCGAGACGATCGCCGCGGTGGCGGTGGCGGCCGCGGCGGTGGTGGACCCGGCGGCGGCCGCGATCGCGACAAGCCGCGTGGCCTCGGCAGCCTCAAGGCCGGCGCCGCGAAGGACTCGCGTGACGATCGCGACGATCGGCCCGGCCGCGGCGAGATGCCGCGCGCCGGCATCGGCTGGCAGCTTACCGCCGCGCCGCGCGACTTCGCCGATCGCGGCGGAGGTCGTGGCCGCGGTGGTCCCAAGCGCGGTGGTCCGCGCCGCGGACCGGGTGGTCCCGGCGGACCGGGCGGTCCGGGCGGCGGACCGGGCGGTCCGGGCGGCGGACGTGGCGATCGCCGCGACGATCGCGGCCCGCGGGGTCCGCGGGGTCCGCGCGGCCCGCGCGACATGCAGGCGCAGGGCGGACCGGCCCCGGAAGGCGGTCGCCCGCCGGGCCCGCCGGTCGAGCGCGCTCCGCGTCTCGGCCCCGACGGCCAGCCCTTGCCGCCGCGCTCCAAGCGCCCGCGCAAGCCGATCGGCCCCGACGCCAACGGCCTGGGACCCGACGGAACTCCTTGGGATCCCGAGCGTCGCGCCAAGCGGCAGGCCGAGCGCGCCGCGCAGCCGCCGGCCGCGCCGGACGTGAATAGCGCGACGCCTGCGGCCGTCGAACCGCAGACGCCGACCACCTCGCCCGCCGAGACTCCGACCGAATAACCGGTAGCGCCCGCCACAAACTGGAAACGCGGCGGCGAAGGTGGTGTCGTCGTTCTATGATCGTGACGGAGGCTCCATGTCGCGCCGAATGATGTACGCCGCTGTCCTTGCCGTGGCCGTCGTCTCGAGCACGGCGTGGGCGCTTTCCAACTCCGTGATCTCCGCGTTCCGCGGCCAGCTCGTGATCACCAAGGACGAGTTGCCGGAGGGCAAGAACGACAGCGACACCATCAAGAAGATCAAGGCCGCGAGCTTGAAGGAGCTCGACGGCGAGGTGAAGGGCGACGTCACCTCGTACTACTTTCACTACACTGCATTCCTGTCGCGCACAGGCGCGACGCAGCTGAAGATGGAGTTCATGAAGGACGGCAAGCTGTCGGCCGACAAGCAGCTCACCGGAGTCGATCCGAAGAACAGCGTGCTCACCGGGGACATCACGATCGATGAAGACGAAGGTGTGACGAAGGGGAAGACCTACACCGTCCAGCTCGTCACGTCCGGTGACCAAGTGGTCGCGAAGACCACGCTCACCTTGAAGTAGACTGAAGCGTGGCCGATTTCGATAGCGAGGCGCCCACGCGCGCGCAGACCGAGGTCATGCCGCTCGCCGATGCCTGGGACGGCGACACGAATCCGCCCGTGACCGGCGGCCTGCAGCTGGTGTGCGTCGCCGGTTCGGATCTCGGCCGCACGTTCGCAGTCGTCGGCGACAGCGTCTCGATCGGACGCGGCGCCGTCGACATCGCGCTGCACGGCAACGACGTCTCGCGCAACCACGCGCGCATCGTGCAGACCGAGACCGGGTTCGAGCTCGAGGATCTCGGCAGCTCGAACGGCACGTGCATCAACGGCAAGCGCATCACCGGCGCGGCCGCGCTCGCGCTCGGCGATCGCGTGCAGATCGGCTCGACCATCCTCGTGTTCCAGCGCCACGACGAGCTCGAGGAGCGCATGCGCATGCTGCAGCGCCTCGAGGCGATGGGCACGATGGCGGGCGGGCTCGCGCACGACTTCAACAACGCGCTGACCGTGATCCTCGGCAACCTCGATCACCTGCGCGGCCAGCTCCCCAAGGACGCCGAGCTGTTCGCGATCGTGGACGAGATGAAGGATGCCGCGTCGTCGGCCGCCGAGCTCGCGGGGCGGCTGCTCCGGCTCGGTCGCAGCGAGCCGCAGTCGCACGCGGTCGTGCGGCTCGCCGGGCTCGTCGATCGCGCGATCGCGACGATGCGACGCCAGCCCGGCCCCAAGCTCGCGATCTCGGCGCAGATCGCGAGCGACATCACGGTGCTCGGCTCGTACGAGGAGCTGCACCAGGTGCTGATCAACCTGTACCTGAACGCGCGCGACGCGATGCCCGACGGCGGGGTGTTCCGCATCGGCGCGCGCCGGCTCTCGCTCGACGCGCAGCACGCGCACGCGCGCCAGCTGCCCGGCGCCGGCGACTACGTCGAGCTGTCGGCGAGCGACACCGGCGTCGGCATGGACAAGGAAGTCGTCGCGCGCATCTTCGAGCCGTTCTACACGACGAAGCCGGCTGGCAAGGGCACGGGCTTGGGCCTCGCGATGGTCCACGGCATCGTCCGCCGTCACGGCGGATCGATCGACGTCGAGTCGATCCCGCGCAGCGGCACGACATTCCGCATCGTGCTGCCGGCGGCGCAGTAAGCAGCAGAGTTACCGCCAAGGCGCCAGGGACGCCAAGGCGCCAGAAGAGCAGAAAACAAGGTCCTGCTCCGCTGGCGCCTTGGCGTCCCTGGCGTCTTGGCGGTAATTCTTATCTCCCGAGCACGCGGTGCACCGCCGCGACGACCGCGCCCGGGTTGATCCCGAGCTTGTCGAGCACGACCTCGCCCGGCGCAGACGCGCCGAAGCGATCGATGCCGACCGCGGCGCCGCGCTCGCCGACGAGCTCGCGCCAGCCCAGGGTCACGCCGGCCTCGACCGACACGCGCTGCCAGCGCGCGGTCGGCAGCACGCTCTCGCGATACGCGAGGTCCTGCTCGAGAAACAGCTCCCAGCACGGCATCGACACCACGCGCACGGCCACGCCGTCCTTCGCGAGCGCGGTGCGCGCGTCGAGCGCGACCGCGACTTCCGAACCGGTCGCGATGATGATGGCGTCGCCACCGTCCTCGAGCACGTACCCGCCGCGCTCGGCGCCGGGCGCACCCGGCTTGGTGACGATCGGCAGGTCCTGGCGCGACAGCACGAGCGCGGTCGGGCCCTTCGCGCGCGTCATCGCGAGCTTCCAGCCGGCGACGGTCTCGTTCGCGTCGGCCGGGCGGTAGACCGCGAGCTGCGGCATCGCGCGCAGCGCCATCAGGTGCTCGACCGGCTGGTGCGTCGGGCCGTCCTCACCGAGGCCGACCGAGTCGTGCGTCCACACGAAGATCGCGGGCTGACGATTGAGCGCGGCGAGCCGCACGCTCGGGCGCATGTAGTCGCTGAACACGAAGAACGTCGACACGTACGAGCGCACGCCGCCGTGATAGAGCATGCCGTTGCCGATCGCGCCCATCGCGTGCTCGCGGATGCCGAAGCGCAGGTTGCGGCCGTCGCCCGGGCGCTCGAAGTTGCCGCCCGGCACGATCGTCTTCGTCGAGCCGCCGAGGTCGGCGTCGCCGCCGAACAGCCACGGCACCTTCGCCGCGAGCGCGGCCATGATCTTGCCCGAGGCCGAGCGCGTCGCGATCGGCTTGGCGGCGTCGAAGCTCGGCAGCCCGTCGCTCCACCCCGCCGGCAGCTCGCCGGCGATCGCGAGCTCGAGCTGGGCGGCGAGCTCGGGGTGCGCCTGCTTGTACGCGGCGAACCGCTTGCGCCACGCGCCGTGCGCGACCTCGCCGCGGGCGACCGCCTCGCCCATGTGCGCGCGCACCTCGTCGGGCACGTAGAAGAACTTCGTCGGATCGCAGCCGAGCGCCTGCTTGGTCGCGGCCACGCCGGCGGCGCCGAGCGGCGAGCCGTGCGCCTCGTGCGTGCCCGCCTTCGGCGATCCGAACCCGATGACCGTGCGCACGACGATGATCGACGGCTTGGCGGTCTCGGCCTTCGCCGCCGCGATTGTGCGCTCGATCGCCGCGAGATCGCCGTCGCCGTTCTCGACGTGCTGGACGTGCCAGCCGCACGCGGCGTAGCGCGCGCCGACGTCCTCGCTCATCACGAGCGAGAGCGGGCCGTCGAGCGTGACGTTGTTCGCGTCGTAGAGGTAGATCAGCTTGCCGAGGCCGAGGTGGCCCGCGATGCTGGCCGCCTCGCAGCCGACGCCTTCCATCACGTCGCCGTCGGACACCAGCGCGTACGTGTGGTGATCGATGATGGTGTGGCCGGGACGGTTGAAGTAGCGCGCGAGATACTCCTCGGCGATCGCCATGCCGACCGCGTTCGCCGCGCCCTGCCCGAGCGGTCCCGTTGTCGCCTCGACGCCCGGCGTGTCGTGCCACTCGGGATGGCCCGGCGTCTTGCTTCCCCACTGCCGGAACTGCTTGAGGTCGTCGAGGCTCACGTCATAACCGGTGAGATGGAGCAGCGAATACAGCAGCGCCGAGCCGTGACCGGCCGACAGCACGAAGCGATCGCGATCGAACCAGCCGGGCGCATGCGGATCGTGGCGCAGGTGGTGCTGCCACAGCTGATACGCCATCGGCGCGGCGCCGAGCGGCAAGCCGGGATGGCCGGAATTCGCCTTCTGGACGGCGTCGATCGCGAGGGTGCGGAGCGTGTTGATCGAGAGCGTAGGAAGGTCGGTCGTCATCGCCGAGCGGAAGCTAGCACGGTGGTACGATGCGACCGCATGGGGGTCGCCAAAGCCTTAATCGTCGTAGGTATCTGCGCGTGCGGCGGCAAGCCGCCACCGCAGCCTCGGGTCCCGCCGAACGGCCCCGGGCCGACCACGGCCGCCGATCGCACTCCCGAGTTCTATCCGCCGGCGTGGACCAAGGTCGGCGTCGGCCAGACCGTCAGCTTCGGCACGTCGGTCATCGACCAGGATCTCGACGAGACCTCGGTGACGGTCGCGAAGATGCCCGCGTCGGCGACGTTCGACGCGATCACGCAGACGATCACGTGGACGCCGACCGCCGCCGACAAGCCGCGCGGCGAGTTCGTGCTGCGCGTGCACCAGGCCAAGGGCGACGGCGAGCGCACGTTCGCGATCGACGTCGTCGACGATCCGCAGCTCGCGCCGGTCGCGCCGCCGCAGAGCCCGATCGTCGAGACGCTGCTGCTCGTCCGGCAGCCCGACCGGCTCGCCCAGGTCAACGAGGTGTGGCCGCTCGATCGCCTGCTCGAATTCGGCGCGGCGACGTTCGTCTTGCAGTTCAAGCCGGAGAAGCGCGCGCAGCTGACCACGCCGCTCGACGGCAAGACCGCCTACGAGCAGTTCCTGACCGGCCTCGCCGAGACGCACGCCAACCCGCGGCTCGATCCGAAGTCGCCCCAGTTCGATCGCGACGCGTTCGGCGACCCGAAGAGCTGGAAGATCGTCGCGTTCCGCCCGCGCATCGACAAGGCCTGGGCCGAGCTCCGCGTCGTCTACCAGGCGATGCGCGCGAAGGAGCCGGTGTTCGCGATGTTCCGGCTGCGCCCGGTCGTCGAGTACGTGCCCGCGCTGCCGCGCCCGGAAGAAGAGCGCACCGCGAACAACCAGATCTTCCTCGGCATGGTCGCCAAGCGCCTGATGAGGGACGGCGGGCCGAACCCGGCGTTCGAGCGCGACACCGCGGCGCACGCCAAGGCCGTGGCCGATCTCATGACCGACGTCATGACGTTCGACGACACGCAAGGCCACGCAACATCCAAGCCGTACCTGCACGGTTTCGAGATCGGCATCGCGCTCGAGGCGCGCATGGGCGGCGGCTCGGCGCGCAACGGCGACGGCACGTACAAGAGCGGCGACGGCTGGGGCTGGAGCGCGATGAAGCCGTTCCAGACCGGCGACGGCAAGGGCCAGCGCTACCAGAACGTGGCGATTCCGGGGTTCTGGACCGAGACCGTGCCGAGCGACGACAAGACCACGTGGGTGCCGAAGTGTGCGCCCCGGTTCGACGCCAAGGATCCGGCGCACGTGGCCGGCTACGACGTGCTGTGCCGCAAGACGATGGGCTTCGTCGATCTGCCGGCGATGCAGGATGGCCAGCCGATCAACGGCCGCGTCGACGCGAACAACCTCTACCTCGAGCACAAGATGAAGTGGTCGGTCGAGCACCTGCCGCTCGAGGACGGCCGACGCGATCTCGGCGAGGAGAACGGCATGACGTGCAGCCAGTGCCACATCCGCAACTTCGGCATGCACGACTACGGCGATCCGGCGAACGTCGATCCGACGAAGGGTACGCCGCGCGCGCCGAATCACGCGATCGCGACCTTGAACTTCCAGATCGTCCCGAGCCGGACCGGCCGGTGGGAGGCGTTCACGCTCGAGTTCCTGCAGCACCAGGAGTGCCGCGGCAAGATGTTCATCACGCAGTATCTCGGTGCAGACGCCGCCAAGGGGCTCACCTGTCCGCTCCAGAAGTGAAGAAGAAGCTGCCGGTCGTCACCGGCGGCGGCATCGCGGCGTTCTCCGACGGCGGCGCCGCGCCGAGATGGGTCACGGCCGCGCGCGCCGTGCTCGTGATCGCGCTCGCCGCGACCATCCCGACCGTGCTCGGCGTGCGCCACGGCAACCGCATCGTGTGGACGGTGTGCATCGCGATCCTGCCGTTCTTCTGGCTGACGTTCGGCTACCACCTGTGGCGGCGGATCTGCCCGCTCGCGGTCTTTGGCCAGCTCGCCCGGCTCGCCGGCCGCCCGGGCGCGCGCAAGATGGGCGACTGGATGAGCCGCAACTATCTCTACGTCCAGCTCGCGCTGATGATCGTGTGCCTGGCGCTGCGGCTGGTCGCGACCAACGGCAGCGACGTCGCGCTCGCGGTCTTCCTCGGCGCGATCTTGCTCGCGGCGATCGTCACGAGCGCGGTGTACGGCGGCAAGACGTGGTGCAACTTCGTGTGCCCGGTCGGCCTCGTCGAGAAGATCCACACCGAGCCGGCGCGCTCGGCGAGCGGCGTGGCGAGCTCGCTGACGTCGCAGTGCGCGCCGTGCGTCGCGTGCAAGAAGCATTGCCCCGACATCGATCTCGAGCAGGGCTACTGGAAGGAAGCCGGCGAGCGGCCGCGGCGCATCGCGTACTTCGCGTGGCCCGGCGTCGTGGTCGCGTTCTACGTCTACTACTACCTGGCGACCGGCACGTGGGAGTACTACTTCAGCGGGCACTGGGCGTACGAGCGCACGCTGCTCGCCGGCGCGCCCGGCTTCTACTTCGCGCCCGAGATCCCGCGCGCGATCGCGGCGCCGCTGACGCTCGTCGCGTTCGGCGCGGCGAGCTTCGTCGTGTTCGCGGCGATCGAGCGCGCGCTGCGCGCGGCGCGCCTGCGCAAGCTGCCCGAAGAGGCGACCGCCGAGCAGCGCGAGGCCGCGGCGGCGCGCGTGCGGCACGGCATGTTCGCGTTCGCCGGGCTCGTCGCGTTCAACGCGTTCTACTGCTTCGCCGGCCAGCCCACGCTCGACCGCCTGCCCGCCTGGGTCGTGACCGGTTGGGGCCTGGTCGTCGTGTTCGCGTCGACCGCGATGTTCATGCGCCGCATCGTCCGCCGCGAGGACGCGCACGTGCAGGAGAAGTTCGCGCAGAAGATCCTGCGCAAGTGGGAGTGGGGCGACGCGCCGCCGAGCGACGACCTCAAGGACATCTACCTGCTGCACACCGAGCGCACCAAGCAGCGCGAGGCGCGGCTGCGCGCCTACAAGGAGACCGTGCGCGAGATGGTGGCCGACGGCCTGGTCTCGCGCGGCGAGCTCGTCATCCTCGACAGCCTGCGCGCGCAGCTCGGCATCACCGACAAGGATCACGCGAAGATCATCGGCGAGCTGTCGGCCGAGGAGCGCCAGCTGTTCGATCCGGCCTATCAGGGCTCGGTCGAGCAGCGCATCGCGAAGCAGCAGTATCGCCACGAGCTCGAGCGGCTCGTCGTCGAGGCCGCGCGTCAGGGCTCGGCGCCGGCGCCCGCGACGCTGGCCGCGCTGCGCGCCGAGCGCGGCGCGAGCGAGGATGAAGAACGCGCGCAGCTCGCCGAGATCCTCGCGCCGGGCGGGCCGATCGCGGCGATCTATCGCGAGGAGCTGGCCGAGATCACGCAGCTCGTCGCCGCCGCCGAGGTCTGCCACGGCCCGGGCGATGGCTCCAGCGAGTCGGCGAGCCTCGCGCTGCTCCGCCAGCTGGTGCTCGGCCGCGCGCACCAGCACCTCGTGCACGCGCTCGGCGTGCTGTCGGTGATCACGAAGCGGCGCGAGGTCGAGGCCGTGCGCCACGCGGCCGAGCGGACCTCCCGCACGCGGATCGACATCGCGAGCCTGGCCGACGTCGATCCGGCGCTGCGCGAGCCGCTCGCCGAGCTCGAGGCGCGCATCACACGTGACGACCGTGGGCCGCTCGCGCCGCCGCGGCTGCTCGCGATCGCGAACGATGCATCGCGCCACGTGCGCGCGGCGATCGCGGTGCTGCTGTCGCGCTTCGAAGATGACAGCGCGCGCGCCGCGCTGCTCGCGCTGCTCGACGACCCGGAACCGATCGTCCGCGAAGCCGCCGTGCGCGCGATGGGCGCGAAGAGCCGGCTCACGCGCGAGCTGTTATCGAAGGCGCTCGAGGATCGCGACGCGCGCGTGCGCCACGCCGCGGTGCGCGCGGTGTCGGGCACGACCTCGAACGAGCTGCCCGCGGTCAGCATGAGCGCGCTCGCGCAGACCAAGCAGGGCGTCGGCAAGCCCGGCGTGTACGCGACGCTCGACGCGAACGCCGCGATGGCGCAGCTGACGACGATCGAGAAGATGATGCTGATCCGCCAGGTCCCGATCTTCGCCGAGCTCGACGCCGACGATCTCGAGGTCCTCGCCGGCATCGTCGAGGAGCGCCGAGTCGACGGCGGCACCGAGCTGTTTCGCGAAGGCGACGTCGGCGATGCCGTGTACTTGATCGTCAAGGGCTCGGTGTGCGTCGTGGTCGGCACCGGCGAGCACGAGAAGGTGATCAACGAGCTCGGACCGGGCGCGTGCATCGGCGAGATGGCGGTGCTCGACGCGGCGCCGCGCTCGGCGACCGTGCGCGCGACCGAGCGCACGCGTGCGTTGCGCGTCCCCGGCGAAGGCTTCAAGCGCGTGCTCGCCGAGCACCCCGAGATGAGCCAGGCGATCGTCGCCGAGCTGGTGCGCCGGATGCGCGGGCTGGTCGCGCAGGCCCGCACGTAGCCGCATGGCGAAGACTGGCGACATGGTCCCGAACGGCCCCGAGCTCGCGCTCGATCGGCTCGGGCTGCGCTTCAGCTCGCGCGAGACCGAGAAACAGTACCGCGACTGGCACGCGCGCGACGCGTTGCCGTTCGTGCGCATCACCTATGTCGCATCGCTCGTGTTCGCGGTGCCCGCCGCCCTGGCCGCGGCGCGGTTCGCCGCTCCAGACGCCTTCGGCCCGACCGTCCGGTGGGTGATGCTCCTGGTCGCGCCAATCTTGCTCGCCGGTACCGCGCTCACGTACCGCCCGTCGATCACGCGCTGGCTCGGACTGTTGAGCGTCGTCAGCAACGCCGTGGTGAGCTCGACGTTCGTCGTCGTGTCGATGGACGTCCTCCACCGCCCGGATGTGGCGATGGCGTCGACGATCATCGCCGGGTTCTTGGCGTTCACCGTGCTCCGCCTTCACGTCGGCGAGGCGCTCCTCGCCGCCGTACCGTACTTCGCGATCGACGAGATCCTGATGATGCGCTCGGACCAGGCGCACGGCGACGTCGTCGCGTACACGTGCCTGAACCTGATCGCGCTGACCACCGGCACGATCGTCGCGTGGACGATCGGTCGCACGTCGCGCGAGTCGTACCGCCAGCGCCGCACGATCGAGCTCCAGCAACACGTGATCGATCGCGAGCGCGAACGGGCCGCGGAGCTGCGCGAGCGCGAGCTCGAGCGCGTGAACGAGGAGGTGCGCCGTCAGGTCGCCGAGCGCTCGCGCGAGCTGTCGGAGACGCTCGGGCGCTTGTCGCACGCGCCGCTCGCGCTCCAGGCCGATCGAACGATCGATGGTCGGTATCGGATCATGCGCCGGCTCGGCGTCGGCGGGATGGGCGCCGTCTACGAGGTCGAGCGCGCGAGCGACGGCCGGCGGCTCGCGCTCAAGACGCTGCGCGGCCACGGCAAGCCCGACACGCTGGCGCGCCTGGCGCGCGAGGCGCACGTCGCCGCGCAGCTCGATCACCCGAACCTCGTGCCGGTCCTCGACGTCGGCATCGCGGACGGCGTGCTGTTTCTGGTGATGCCGCTCGTCGCGGGTGGCTCGCTCGAGCAACAGCGTCCGCGGTTCGGCGACGCGGCCTGGGTGACGCCGCTGCTCGCGCCGATCGCGGCCGGGCTCGCGGCGCTGCACGAGCACGGCATCGTCCACCGCGACCTGAAGCCCGCCAACATCCTCCTGGCCGACGGTGTGCCGCAGATCGCCGATTTCGGCCTCGCGAGCCTGCGGATCGATCCGACCTCCGACACGCTCGCGAGCTCGGCCGCGCACGCCGATACCGCCGCGCCGCTCACGCGGGCCGGCGACCTGATGGGCACGCCGGCCTACATGGCGCCCGAGCTCGCCGCGGGTGCGGGCTCCGCCTCGACGGCGAGCGACGTGTTCGCGTTCGGCGTCATCGCCTACGAATTGCTGCGCGGCCGGGCCCCGTTCGCCGAGCCGGTCGTGTTCGCACGCGCCGAAGGCCGAGCCGTGAAGCCGCCCGCGGTCGACGGCATCGCGGAGTCGCTCGCGCGCAGCCTCGACCTCGATCCGGCAAACCGGCCGAGCGCGGTCGAGCTCGCCGCCGCGCTGCGCGACGGCTAGCTAGGGCGTTCCGCCCGCGCCCATCGCCTTGGTCATGCAGTCGGTCATCTGCTTCGTGATGTCGACCATCCGCTTCGTCTCGTCCTCGGTCGGCTTGACGTCGCGGTCCCAACTGCGGGCATTGTCCTGGCCCCACTTCATCATCTCGTCGGAGACCTTCTGCGCGCAGGCGGTGTCCTTGCACGTGCACATCTTGTCGCTGAACTCCTGCATCTTCGCGATCGCCTCTTCCATCGGGCTCGCGTGCAGGCGCATCGCACACTCGTGCATCTCTCGCGCGTCGGAGTCGATCCGTTCGCCGACGTCGTGCGGCGGCGTCGGGTCGGTGGCCTGTGCGTGATGGTGCTGGCGCCTGTACGTCGCGGTCGTGCTCGCTTCCTTGTCGACCGCGACCGCGCACGCGCGATCGGCGCACGCGCACATCCGATCGCGCAGCGACTTCGCGCCGGCGAGCTCCTGCTCCCAGTCGTCCTTGATCTGCGATTCCTGGGCGGCGAGCGCGTTCGCCTGATCGGTCGCGAGCTTCGCGCGGCAGTCGCGCAGATCCGGAATCGTGCCGGCGTGCGCGGCGCAGTCGATCGCCGCGTCGGGCCAGGTGTCGGCGACGCAGCGGCGCACCTTGACCGCCATGATCGCCTCGAGGTTGTCGCGCGGGTTCGTCGCGCTACCCGCGGCGTAGACGCGCTCGACCGCCGCGGTCAGGACCTCGTTGCAGCGATTCGGCGGCGGCGCCGGCGCCGCCGGCTGGTTCGCCGCGCCGCACGCTGCTACCAGGACACCCAGGACCGTCGTCGCGAGCCGCATGCCGTGTAGCTTCGCACGTTTTGGCTCACGCCGCGTCGAGCTCGACGACGAAGCACGCGCCGGGGTTCGCGTGCTCGACCCACACGCGGCCGCCCATCGCGTCGACCTGCGACTTCACGATCGCGAGGCCGAGGCCGCTGCCGCCGCGGTCGCGCGAGCGGCCCGCATCGACGCGGTAGAACCGCTCGAACACGCGCTCCTCCTGACCTTTCGGGATGCCCGGGCCGCCGTCGCTGATCGACACCCGCACGCGGCGGTCGATCTTCGCGGCCTTGACGCGCACGACCGTGCCGCCGCCGTACTTCACGGCGTTGTCGATCAGGTTCTGGACGACGTGATCGAGGCCATCGCGCGTCGCGAGCACGGCGAGCTCTTGCGAGACCTCGACCTCGATCCGCGCGCCCGGCGACACGCCCTTCGTCGTCTTCACCGCGTCGCCGACGGCCTGCGCGACCGGCACCGCGACGCGCTCGCCCACGCTCGCCGCGCGCGAGCCGAGCTGGTCGAGGACGAGCAGGTCCGACACCAGGCCCGCGATGCGCTGCGCGTTGCGGTGGATCGTGACCAGGAACTCCTTCGAGGTCTCGGGATCGACGCCGCCGCCGAGCAGCGTCTCGGCGTAGCCGGAGATCGACGTCACCGGCGTGCGCAGCTCGTGCGCCGCGTTCGACAGGAACTCGCGGCGCACCGCCTCGAGCGCGCGCATGCGCGTGACGTCGTAGAGGACGAGGATCGCGGCCGCGGCGTCGGACGTGCGCGACTCGAGCCGGCGCGCGCTCGCGCGCACGATGCGCCCCTCGAGCTCGAGCTCCTCCTCGACGTCGTTCTCGCCGCCGAGCGCGCGATCGACCAGGCCGTGCAGCGCGGGCGGCAGCCGGGTGTCGCCGACGAGCGGCCGCGCGATCTCGTTCGCGAGCACGATCGCGCCCTGTTCGTCGACCAGCACGACGCCCTCGACGAGCTCGGCGAACATCACCGACAGCAGGTCGCGCTGCTGGGTCAGCTCGTGGATGCGCGACTTGACCTCGCCCGCCATGTGCATCATCGCGCGCGCGAGCACGCCCATCTCGCCGCCGGCCTGCGTGGCCTCGATCGGCTTCGCGACGTCGTAGTGGCCTTGCGCGAGCTGCTCCGCGGTGCGCGTCATCGCCTGGATCGGCTTGGTGATCGCGCGCACGAAGATCCACGACAGGAACAGCGCGCCGAGGAATCCCGCGCCGAAGCCGATCATGAGCCGGTTGCGCATGCGCGCGCGGGTCTCGATGATGTCGCCGAGCGGCACCGCGAGCCGGATCACGCGGCCTTGATCGCCCGGCACCGCGACGAGGTACTGCTTGTCCTCGTCGGGCCGGAGCTCGCGCACCGCGCGGCCGACCTCGCCGTGGCGCGCCCGGATCACCTCCCACGCCGAGCCGATCGGCCGGCCGACCGTCGAGGGCTCGAGCGAGTCGCCCTGGACGAGCCCGTCCTCGCCGATAATCGTGATCCGCGTGCCGGTCACCGCGGCGAGGCGCGGCGCGAGCTGATCCATGTGGCGCGCGGTCTCGAGCCAGGTCGCGACCGCACGCCCCTGCGACGTCAAGCGCGTGTCGAGCGCCGACAGCAGATCATCGGCGAGCGAGTGCTCGATGCCGAGCAGCGTGAGCGCGCCGACCACGATGACGAGCACCAGGAACAGCGCGAGCAGGCGATTACGTAGCGAGCTACGCACCGAACGTGCCTCCAACGCGGCTGCGGGCGTCGATCGCTTCGTTGTCGCTGCGCTTCTGGGGCTCGCGTACGGTCAGCACGCTGCGCTCCGGTTCTCGCTCCGCCTCGCGCTCGACGCTCCTCGCTCGCGTTGGAAACACGTTCGGCCCTATGGGTTGTCGCGGCGCGCCCGGTAGCCGAAACCGTGCACGGTCTCGATCACGTCCGCGGCCGGCCCCAGGCTCACGCGCAAGCGCCGCACGTGAACGTCGACCGTACGCGTGTTGATGTCGCCGCGCATCTCCCACACCTGCTCGAGCAGCTCCTCGCGCGAGAACACACGGCCGGGATCCGAGACGAGCAGCTGCAAGAGCTTGTACTCGAGCGGGCGCAGCTGCGTCGGCGCGCCCGAGATCCGGACGTCGTGCGTGACCGGATCGAGCTCGATCGGCCCGGCCTTGAGCGGTGCACCACCGCCGCCGGATGCCGGCACCGCGCGGCGCTCGGCGAGCCGGTTCGCGAGCGCGGTCACGCGCAGCACGACCTCGCGCACGACGAACGGCTTGACGACGTAATCGTCGGCGCCGACCTCGAGCCCGAGGATGCGGTCCTCGGCCTCGCCTTTCGCGGTCAGCATCAAGACGCCGCAGTCGTCGATCTCGCTGTCGGCGCGGATCGCCTTGCACACGTCGTAGCCGGATTGATCGGGCAGCATCAGATCGAGCACGACGACATCGGGCTTGTTCGCGCGCACCGCGGCGAGCCCTTCTTGCCCCGACGCCGCGCACCACACCGCGTAGCCGGCGCCGCGCAGGTTGAACTCGAGCAGGCGGGAGACGTCTCGCTCGTCTTCGATGATCACCACCCGGCGTTCCATCTTCTCCTTATACCGCGTTAGCGCGGCTGGTAGTGCTAACCTCGCGCCGTGGCCGCCGCGCGCGTCGCCGTCCTCGCTGCCGCGCTCGCGGCGTGCTCGTCCCATTCCCAGGGCAAGACCGTGCGCGTCGCCGCCGCGTCGGACCTGACGCGCGCGTTCGAGGAGCTCGGCAAGAGCTTCGAGCAGAAGACCGGGATCACTCCGATCTTCGACTTCGGCTCGAGCGGGCTGCTCGCGAAGCAGATCGAGCAAGGCGCGCCGTACTACCTGTTCGCCGCCGCGAACCAGGACTACGTGGCGGCGGCGGTCGCGTCCGGCCATTGCGACGGCGCGAGCGTCCACGAGTACGCGCGCGGCCGGGTCGTCGTGTGGTGCCCGTCCGGTGTCGCCGCGCCTACGAAGCTGACCGATCTCGCGGACCCGCGCTTCAAGCGCATCGCGATCGCGAACCCCGAGCACGCACCGTACGGCAAGGCCGCGCAGCAGGCACTGCAGAAGGCCGGCATCTGGGACGCGCTGCAGGGCCGCGTCGTGCTCGGCGAGAACATCCAGGCCACGATGAAGTACGCGCAGGACGGCCAGGTCGATGCCGCGATCGTCGCGTTGTCGCTCGCGGTCGTGAACGACGGCGGATCGTTCTTGCCGATCGATCAGGCGCTGTACGATCCGCTCGTGCAGCAGCTCGTCGTGTGCGGCAACGGCGAAGAAGCGGATGCCGCGCGCCAGCTCGCCGCGTATGTCGGCTCTCCCGACGGCCGCGAGATCATGACGCGCTACGGGTTCTTGCTGCCGGGCGAGCAGCCGAGGCCGAAGAAGTGACGGTGAGGCCCGAGACGCGGGCGGCGCAGGCCGGCGGTGCGCGCGATCCGGCGACCGGCGCGATCGTTCCGCCGATCCACCTCGCGACGACGTACGCGCGCGACGCGCAGTACCGGTTGATCGACGACCGCGACTACACGCGCGACAAGAACCCGACGTACGACGCGGTCGAGCAGCTGCTCGCCGGGCTCGAAGGCGGCGTCGCGGCGATGGTGTTCGCGTCGGGCATGGCGGCGGCGACGACCGCGATCCGCACGCTCGCGCGGCCGGGCGCGCACGTGATCGCGCCGCGCGCCGGCTACTACGCGCTGCGCGGCTGGCTCGGCCGGCTCGCGACGACGTGGCAGGTCGCGGCCGAGTTCGTCGATCTCGCGGACCTGGGCGCGGTGCGCGCCGCATTGCGGCCGGGCGCGACCCGCCTGGTGTGGATCGAGACGCCCGCGAACCCGACGTGGGAGGTCGCCGACATCGCGGCGATCGCCGAGCTCGCGCACGGCGCGGGCGCGGTCGTCGCGGTCGACTCGACCTGCGCGACGCCGGTGCACACGCGGCCGCTCGCGCTCGGCGCCGATCTCGTGATGCACTCGGCCACGAAGTATCTCGCCGGGCACGGCGACGTGCTCGCCGGCGCGCTGGTCACGGCACGCGCTGACCCGGCGTGGAGCGACCTCCAGCTCGCGCGCCGCGAAGAAGGCGCGTGTCTCGGCCCGGTCGAGGCCTATCTGCTGTTGCGCGGGATGCGCACGCTGTTCGCGCGCGTCGAGCGCCAGAGCCGGACCGCGCTCGAGCTCGCGCGCCGGCTCGAGCCGCACGTCGCGGTCGCGTATCCCGGGCTCGGGAGCCACCCGCACCACGCGGTCGCGGCGCGGCAGATGACCGGCGGGTTCGGCGGCATGCTGTCGATCCGGACCGGCGCGCGCGATCCGCTCGACGTCGTGCGCCGGCTGCGCGTGTGGGTGCCGGCGACGTCGCTCGGCGGCGTCGAGAGCCTCGTCGAGCACCGCGCGAGCGTCGAGGGCCCGGCGAGCCCGACGCCGAAGGATCTGTTGCGGCTATCGGTCGGGCTCGAGCACGTCGACGATCTCTACGACGACCTCGCGGCCGCGCTCGACGTGCGATGACCGCGATGAAGCTGCGCGTCGCGACCTGCCTGCGCCTGCCCGAGGTCGACGTCGACGCCGAGCCGCTCGCGGCCGCGCTCGCACGCGCCGGCATCGCCGCGACGTGGCTCGCGTGGGACGACCCGCGCGCCGACTGGGACGCGCCGATCCCGACCGTGATCCGCTCGACGTGGAACTACGCGCTGCAGCTCGACGGCTTCCTCGCGTGGATCACGCGCGCCGCGGCGTCGGCCCCGATCGTCAACCCGCCCGACATCGTGCGCGCCAACGTCGACAAGCGCTACTTGCTGGCGCTCGCCGCGCACGGCGTGCCGGTCGTGCCGACCACGCTCGTCGCAAGTGCCGAGGAGGTCTCGGCGCCGCGCGAGCGCGTCGTGGTGAAGCCGGCGATCGGCGCCGGCTCGCTCGACGCCCGCGTGTTCGAGCCGGGCGACGCGTCGATCACCGCGCACATCGCACACATCACCCGGCGCTGCGCCGCACTCGTGCAGCCGTACGTCGCCTCGGTCGATCACTACGGCGAGCGCTCGCTGATCTGGATCGACGGTGAATTCACGCACGCGATCCGCAAGACGCCGCGATTCTCCGGCGACGTCGAGCGCATCACCGGCCCGTTCCCGATCGCCGACGACGAGCGCGCGGTCGGGCAGGCCGCGCTCGCACCCTACGCGTCGCGCATCCTCTACGGCCGCGTCGACCTCGCCCGCGACACGAAGGATCGTCCGATGGTGATGGAGCTCGAGCTCGTCGAGCCCTCGCTGTTCTTCGCGCGCCACGCGCCGGCGCTCGACCGCTACGTCGCGGCGCTCACGCGAGTGCTCGAAACGAGGGATTCCGTTCCAAGTCGATCTCGCCCGTGACGTCGCGGTGTACGAACAAGTAATTGGTTCTTGACATATCGCCGTGCACCGGGATGTCTGCGAGCAGCTCGAACCGCCGCTCGCGTTCGCGGATCAAGAACATGCGGTAGCCAAGATCGCCGAGCGCCGAGACGAGGGCATCCTGGCGCTCCTTGCGATATCGCCCGTTCGGTTTGCCGAGGCTGTAGACAGGCAGGATTTCGAGCACGATGTGCGGCCGTGCCCGTGAGATCGTGTCGTGAAGGCCGCGAACGACCTCGAGCTCTGCGCCTTCGACGTCGATCTTCACCACCGCGATCGCACGCTCGCGCCGGATCGCCACCACCTCATCGCCGCGAAACAACGCGACGTTGACGCGTTGATGAAAGCGCTTCGTGTCTTCTCGGAAGTGCTCCAGGACGCTCGCGCCGGGAGCGTAGTCGGTGTCCATGAACAGAGGCAGCAGTTGCGTGCGATCCGAGAGCCCCACCGGAAAGATCTCGGACGCTCGCAGCTGATTCGCGGCGACAATTTCCTTACATGTGAAGTAGCAAAGCGGGTTCGGCTCGAATCCGAGATATCGTCGCTCGGCATCGATC
>Ga0335083_10002904_pt1 | contig 22416 bp, 19 predicted proteins | sample Lox_Sample_42_FD_206716 | JGI IMG/M metagenome (GOLD analysis project Ga0335083, IMG submission 206716) | Soil microbial communities from Loxahatchee National Wildlife Refuge, Florida, United States - Lox_Sample_4.2 | ecosystem: Environmental > Terrestrial > Soil > Wetlands | place: USA...
CCTCCAGTGGCAGGTGTACGTACAGGCGGATGGCGACTTCCGAACTAAGGCGGACAATCTCGGAAAGTTCTATGTTCGCAACACCAGTAATCAGATGGTGCCGCTCAGTACCTTGACGACGACCTATCCACGCAGCGGTGCGGAATTCGTCATGCGCTACAACCTGTTCAACTGCGTGCAGATCAACGCGTCGGCAGCGCCCGGCTACAGCTCGGCCCAGGTCATTGCCGCTCTCGAAGACGTGTTCAAGCAAAGCATGCCTGCGGAGATGGGCTATGACTGGAGCGGCATGTCGTACCAGGAGGTGAAGGCTGCGCAGGGCGTCAGCCCGGCAACCATCTTCAGCCTGGCATTCTTCGTGGTGTTCCTCATCATGGCGGCGCAGTACGAAAGCTGGACTCTGCCCTTCAGTGTTCTGCTGGGCGTTCCGATCGCCGTGATGGGAGCTTTCATCGCGCTGTGGGCCCGCTCACTCGAGAACAACGTGTATGCGCAGATCGGACTGGTGATGCTCATCGGTCTGTCGGCGAAGAACGCAATTCTGATCGTCGAGTTCGCCAAGATGGAGTACGACAAGGGCGCCACACTGATCGACGCGGCGCTCACCGGCGCAAAGATAAGATTGCGACCTATTCTGATGACGGCGTTCGCCTTCATTCTCGGTTGCGTCCCGCTATGGACCGCGACTGGCGCCGGTGGCATCTCGCGTCAAGTGCTGGGCACGTGCGTTATCGGCGGCATGTTGGCCTCAACCATGCTGGCGATCTTCTTCGTCCCGGTCAGCTTCGACGTGGTTGAGCGCTTCGGCAACTGGATTGGCGGCGGTGAGAAACGTCCTGAACCGGGCGCCTCTGTCACGCAAGCTGAAGGAGCGGCCCATGACTAGGCTTAAAACAGTCGCGGCAGTAATCGCGGCGCTCACGCTCTGCGCCTGTAAAGTGGGCCCGAACTACCAGCGGCCAACGCTGGATGTTCCGGGCAATTACCGAGGTCTCGCGCCGGAGGCGCAACAGCAGCCTCCGACGGAACCGCTTCCTGCGAATTCGAATTCCCCTGCGCAAACGCAGCCAGCGACATCGACTACGTCAACGCAAACGCAAACCGCAAATCCGTCCTTACCCGCTCCACCTCCTGCGATGGAGAACAAAGCGGAGCAGCAACCGGTGGCTACTCCGGCGCAACCTTCGCAGCCGCAGGCGGGAGGACAGGTGCAGCCAGGCAGCGCTCAAGGCGCCGGGAACTCTTTTGGCGAGCTGCCCTGGACCTCCGTCTTTCAGGACGAGGTTCTGCAAGGACTGATCAAGGAAGCGCTCGCCAACAACTACGATCTGCGAGTCGCAGCGACTCGTGTGTTGCAGGCAAATGCGAACTTGGGCATCGTGCGCGCGAACCAGTTCCCTACCATCAATGGAACCGGTTCCGCTAGCTACGGCAAGGACCAGGTTCAATTCCAGAGCAGTGACCCGCAAGGATACGGAACGCTTGGGCTGAGCCTCAACTACGTCACCGACTTCTGGGGACAATATCGCAGGGCGACGGAATCCGCACGTGCCACTTTGCTGGCGACAAAGTATGCGCAGGAACTGGTACAAACCTCGCTGATCAACTCGGTCGTCACCAACTACTACCTGCTATTGCAGTACGACGACCAGCTCGAGTACTCGCGCAAGACCGTGCAGGCCGACCAGGAAATCTACAAGCTGAACGACATCAAGTTCAAAGGCGGCGATGCCGCCATTACGGATGTCTACCAGGCGCAGGTCATCCTGCAGCAGGCCGAGTCCGGCGTAATCCAGTATCAGCAGCTCGCGGAACAAGCCGAAAACAACCTGAGCATTCTGCTGGGACGCAATCCCGGCCCAATCAAACGTGGACTGAACCTGGTGAATCAGCCGGTTTTGCCCGACATACCCGAAGGTCTGCCGTCGGACCTGCTACGGCGTCGTCCCGACGTGCGCCAGGCCGAGGAAAACCTGGTGGCGGCAAACGCGAATGTGGGCGTTGCTAAGGCCCTCTTCTTTCCACAGTTTTCGATTACCGGAGCCTTAGGCACGCAGAGCCTCAGCCTTAACAACTTCCTGAACGGCCCCAGTCTATTCTGGGCGGTTGGCGGCAATGTCGTGCAGCCTATCTTTCAGGGCGGCCGCATCCGTAGCAATTATCGCCTGGCATGGGCGCAGCGCGATCAGGCTGAGTTGCAATATAAGCAAACTGTGCAGCAGGCCTTCGGGGAGGTCTCCAACAGCCTCGTTGGTTATCTGCAGTCTCGCAAATATCGCGAGAAGCTGCAGGAGCAGACGAAGACCTACGAGGAACTCGTGCGGCTATCAAACGTGCGCTATTTGGGCGGTTACACCGCTTTCCTGGAAGTGCAGTACAACGAGCAGCAGTATTTCCAGTCGGCGCTGCTGCTTTCATCAGCGTGGTTCCAGGAGCTGCAATATTACGCCGCGCTGTATCAGGCGCTGGGCGGCGGCTGGGTGGTGCAATAAACAGGCCCCTCGCGGACTTACGTTCGCTCGGGATGTTTAAGAAATAAAAATGTTAAGCACGACTGAGGTCGTGCCCTGACGCGGACCGTTCCCTCAGGATCAAATCTATCCCGCGCTCTCCCCAGCCGCCTGCGGCAGAAACTTGGCGAAGTGCTCGGCCTTGATCTGCTGGGCCGCCACAGCCTGCCCGACGCGGCTTAGCTCGCCCACGTATTGGACTGAATCCAGCGCCTGCACATGACTGGGCTCGACGTCCTTCAGCCCCAGGCTATCCAGTCCCGCACGTGTCAATTCAGCGTTGTAGCGCATATACGTGAAGAGCTTGGGCGATACCGGCCCGTGCTTCCCGAGCATGTCGCCAATCTCGCTGTCGAGAGTGCCTCCGGAAAGGCAGTCACCAAACACGCGACAGAGGAAATCCTGCTCGTTGAGCGCGGCGAACATTAGCGCCGACGGGATCGAAGAAGCGTTGTAGAGCAGGTTCATTTCGTCCGGCTGAAGATTCGCGTTGGCATTGGGGCTGGTGCCGGTCCCCACCGCAACGATCAGCATCTTGTCGGTTCCCGCGGGCCAGTTCAGGTTATAAGGCTCGACCGTCGCCATGAGGAACAACTGAAACGCCGGATTGTTGTACATGGTGACGCCGCCATCGACGAACAAGAACTTCGCCTCACCTACATCCACCAACTCCGGCGGAAAATAGGTTGGCGCCGCGGTGCTGGCGCGAACCAACTGCCACAGCGGCATATCGAGATTCGATGGCTTGCGGTTGTTGTACTTCGCCGCCGGATTGTTGCAGAGTGGCCAGTGCGAGTCGGTGCTGGCATTCCGCATCACGATCATCAGTAAGGTGCGAAGGTCGTCTGAGCCCAGGGTGGTGGTCGCTCCCAGAACATCGCGCAGTTGCTGCGCAAGCGCTTCATCCTTGTACTTGTTGCGGAAGCGATCCAGAACACCCGCCCGCGTAAACATCGCCGGCCCGCTGGTCAGGTAAAACTTCTTGATATCGTCGACCGCCATGCCGCGCGCGATACACGTAGCGATAATAGCTCCAGTGCTGGTACCGGCGACGTAGTCGAAGAAATCCGAAAGCACGAGGTTGGGATCGTTCAGCTTGTCGCGCAGCATCTTCTCGATACCACCCAGAACTTCAAGGCTCAGAATGCCGCGGATGCCGCCGCCGTCGCAGGTCAGCAGCTTCTTGGTGGGTGTGGGCGCTAGCTTATCGCGGAAGGTCTTGGCGGCCATAATTCCTCCTGGGCGAGCTCGTTACCGCACGAAGTATAACCCCGCATCGTCGCGAAGAGCCGTAAATCGAGCAGATACCGCAAAGGGGACCAACTTACTGAAACCGCCCTGCTGCAGCATGAAAGGGCAGCTTAAACCGACATTGGTTTTAGCCGCGGCACATCCGGCGCTAAAGGGCAAAGGAATCAGGAGTCGTATGTCCCCCGCACGAATGCGGGAGCTTCCACCCGGTTTCTCTAAACGTCACCTGGCGACTCTTCTACGTCCCTGCCTTCGCGCTACCGGCATGGACTTCATGCGGCTTTATGCCCCAAATCTTTTCGCAGTACTCGCGAATCGACCGGTCGGAGGAGAACTTGCCCATGCGCGCCGTGTTGAGAATCGACATGCGCGTCCAGCGCTCCTGGTCGGCAAAAGCTTCTGCCACCTTGTCCTGACAATCGACGTATGGTTGGTAGTCGGCCAGCAGCATATATTCGTCACCATTCAGCAGAGCATCAAAGATCGGCCGGAACAGCTCTCCGTTACCGCTGCTAAACGATCCACCAACAATCTGATCAAGGGCCTCGTGCAGGTAAGGATTGGCGTCGTAGTAGCGCCGGGGATTGTAGCCACTGCTTCTGAGCTGCTGCACTTGCTCAATGGTGAGGCCGAACAGAAAGAAGTTTTCGTCTCCCACCTCCTGCCGAATCTCAACATTCGCGCCGTCGAGCGTGCCAATGGTCAGCGCGCCGTTCATCGACAGCTTCATGTTGCCTGTGCCTGATGCTTCCTTGCCGGCCGTGGAGATCTGTTCCGACAAGTCGGCGGCCGGGTAAATCGTCAATCCGTATTTCACGTTGAAGTCCGGGAAAAATACCACGCGCAGCACCTGGCGGACATCAGGATCAGCATCAATGGTGGCGGCAACCGAATTGATGAGCTTGATGATCAGCTTTGCCATGATGTAACCGGGTGCAGCCTTGGCTCCGAAGATGACGGTGCGCGGCGTGACCTTGCGCTTCGGCTCTTTGCGAATGCGGTTATAAAGCGTGATGACGTGCAGGATGTTCAGCAACTGCCGTTTGTATTCATGCAGACGCTTGACCTGCACATCGAACATCGTGTCGGGACTGATGCCCTGCCCCGTGCGTTCTCGAATCAGGTCGGCCAGCTTCACCTTGCGGGCATGTTTCACTTGACGCCATTGGTCGCGGAAGCGTGCATCATCGGCCAGCGGCTCCAACTTGCGCAGCTCTTGTTCGTTGGTTAACCAGCCTTCGCCGATGTGGCTGGTGATCAGCGCCGAAAGCTCGGGATTGGCTACAGCCATCCACATGCGCGGCGTCACGCCGTTGGTCACGTTAAAGAAGCGCTCAGGATAGAGCTCGTAGAAATCGTGCAGCGTAGTGGATTTCAGCAGCTCGGAGTGCAGCTCCGCGACGCCATTCACTGCATGACACCCAACGGTAGCCAGGTTCGCCATGCGGACGTACTTCTCGCCGTGCTCATCGATCAGCGACAAGCGTTCAATTTTTTCATTGTCGTCGCCCACCTCTGGCCTGACTTCGTCGAGGAAGCGGCGGTTAATTTCGTAGATGATCTCCAGGTGTCGCGGCAGAACCGTACCAAACAATTGCAGCGGCCACTTCTCCAGCGCCTCCGGCAGCAACGTGTGATTGGTGTAGGCCAACGCGTTGTGTGTGATGTACCACGCCTGGTCCCATCCCATCTGATGTTCGTCCATCAGCAGCCGCATCAGCTCTGCGACGGCAATGGACGGATGGGTGTCGTTGAGCTGGATGGCGAATCCTTCGTGGAATTTGTCGAGACTAAGCCCACGAATCATGTGGATGCGGATCATGTCCTGCAGCGAGCACGAAGTGAAGAAGCATTGTTGCGCCAGCCGCAGCCGCTTGCCGGCTTCGGGCTCATCATTCGGATATAGAACCTTGGAGATGGTCTCCGAGGCCATCTTCTCCTGCACCGCGTCGTAGTAGTCGCCTTTGTTGAACGCCTTCAGATCGAACGACTCCACCGCGTGCGAAACCCAGAGCCGCAGAAAGTTTGTGACCTCGGTGTCGTAGCCGCCGATTGGAATGTCGTGCGCCACCCCCTTGACCATGTTGGCGGGGACCCAACGCACGCGTGGAATCCCGTGCTCATCGCTGTAATGTTCGGTGTGACCACCAAATCCGACCACGTAGTTGCGTTCGGGCCGCGGGATCTCCCAGGGCGTACCAAGCTGCAGCCACTTGTCAGTTTTCTCGACCTGCCAGCCGTCGCGAATCTCCTGTCGGAAGAGCCCAAACTCATAGCGAATTCCGTAACCGACCGCTCCTACCTCTTCGGTTGTCATCGACTCCATGTAGCAGGCAGCCAGCCGTCCCAGGCCTCCGTTGCCCAGACCCGGCTCCGGTTCGACCTCCTCAATTTCGTCGAGGCTTACGCCCAGCTCAGCAAGGGCTGCCTTGGCCTGCTCGCGAATATCGCCCAGGTCCACCAGGTTGATGCCAAGTTGCGGCCCAATCAGGAACTCCGCCGAAAGATATGCGACCATCTTGTGGTGCTCGTGGCGGTAACGGCCGAACGACACGATCCAGTCATGCATCATGCGATCGCGGATGGCATAGGCCGTGGCCATAAACCAGTCATACTTGGTGGCCAGGTCGGGAACGCGTCCCTGCCGGTAGTACAAATCGTCAAGAATTGACTGTTTCAGTTCGGCGACGGTGAGTCCATTGTGGGCGTGGTCTTGGACGGCTGGCATTTGGGTCAACTCCTTGCTATGGCCGGCAACGTTGCGGGGCTTACCTGTGATACCATAACTGCCCCTTGGCCGCACAGATGCAACCAGAATTTAACAAAGCGGTTTAGTGGTTGAAAGTCCCCGCGACGCCCTGATACCTTCGACGTTTAGCCTTAGAGGTGCGTATGAAACCGACACAAGCACTGCATGATCTGGGCCAGAGTCTCTGGCTCGACAATATTACCCGCGACATTCTGAATAACGGCACGCTTCAGAAATACATTAACGAGCTCTCGGTAACCGGGCTCACATCAAACCCGACCATCTTCGACCACGCCATCAAGAAGAGCGCTTCCTACGATGCGGCCATCAGCGAGGAGCTCAGCAACGGCAAGTCCGGCGAGGCCTTGTTCTTCGATCTTGCGCTCGACGACCTGACTCGCGCCGCCGATCTGTTCCGGCCTGTCTATGAGCAGACCAAGGGCGTGGACGGATGGGTATCGCTGGAAGTCTCTCCCCTGCTGGCTTACGACACGGCGACCACCCTCGCCGCCGCCAAAGACCTGCATGCACGCGCGGCTCGCCCGAATCTGTTCATCAAGATTCCTGGAACCCCGGAAGGCTTGCCGGCGATCGAGGAATCCATCTTCGCCGGCGTCTCGGTCAATGTGACGCTCCTGTTCTCGCGCGAGCAGTACGTCGCTGCGGCCCAGGCTTATCTGCGCGGCATTCAGCGCCGCATCACTGCCGGACTCGATACCAAGGTGGGATCGGTTGCCTCGCTGTTCATCAGCCGCTGGGACGTCGCCGTTGCGAACAAGGTGCCCGAGAACATGAAGGACAAACTGGGCATCGCCATCGCCAAGCGCGCCTACAAGGCATATCGCGATCTGCTGGCGTCGCCCGACTGGAAGGCCATTGTTGCCAAGGGCTTCAATCCGCAGCGCCTGCTGTTGGCCAGCACGGGCACAAAAGATCCCAAAGCTTCCGACATTCTGTACATCAAGGCGCTGGCGGCCCCTGACACCGTCAACACCATGCCGGAGAATACGCTGTTGGCCTTCGCCGACCATGGTGTGATCGACGGCGTCATGCCGGTCGACGGCGGCGACTGTGAGCAGGTGTTGGCCGACTTCGGCAAGGCCGGGATCGACATCGACGCTCTGGCCGCCCAGTTACAGAAAGAAGGCGCGGATGCCTTCGTAAAATCGTGGAACGACTTGATGGAAGTCATCACTTCCAAGAGCGCCACTCTAACCGCAAACGCATAGTCCGGAGGCAGCACGATGAACGTTCTTGTCGTGGATGTGGGTGGTACGCATGTCAAGATCCTTGCCACCGGCGAGGACACTCCACGCAAAATTATTTCCGGTCCCGAGCTGACGGCGAAGGACATGGTCGCTGCGGTAAAGAAGCTTGCCGCCGACTGGAACTACGATTTCGTCTCCATCGGCTACCCTGCGCCGGTGATTCATGGTCGCCCGCTCCACGATCCTTTCAATCTTGGTCCGGGCTGGGTGGGCTTCAACTTTGCCCGGGCTTTTGGCAAGCCGCTGAAGATGATCAACGACGCGGCTATGCAGGCCTTGGGCGGCTATGAAAAGGGGAGCATGTTATTCCTTGGCCTCGGCACCGGCCTGGGCTCAGCCATGATCGTCGATGGCCGTATCGAGCCCATGGAACTCGCTCACCTGCCTTATCGCAAGGCAACCTACGAGGACTACGTCGGGCTGCGCGGCCTGAAACGTTACGGCAAAAAGAAGTGGCGCAAGTACGTCGAAGACGTGGTGGAGAAATTGACCGCTGCGCTCGAACCTGACGAGGTCGTCATCGGCGGGGGCAACGCCAAGCTCTTGAAAGGAACTCCGGCACACTGCCGCCTGGGAGCAAACACCAATGCTTTTCTCGGCGGCTTTCGGTTGTGGGACGATCCCAAGATCAGCGCCGCCAACGATGACGCCACTCACCAGCCCACAGAGCGAATCACCACCCATCCGGCGGTGAAGGTGAAGAAGACGAGCAAACGCAAAGGAGCAACCGCATAATGGCAGCAAGCGTTAAGCCGCTTCCAGAGCCTACGGCGTGGCAAGACCTCGCACGGCATTACGAGCAGGTACGCAACCTGCAACTGAAGCAGATGTTCGCCGACGATCCCAAGCGCGGTGAGCGATACACGTTGCACGCGGCGGGAATTTTTCTCGACTACTCGAAAAACCGCATTACCGACCAGACGCTGAAGTTGCTGTTGCATCTGGCTGAACAAGCCGGGCTGCGCCAGCGCATCGACGCTATGTTTCGCGGCGACAAGATCAACATCACCGAGAATCGCGCCGTGCTGCATGTCGCTCTGCGTGCGCCGCGCGACGAGAAGATCTTCGTCGACGGCAAAGATGTAGTTCCGGAAGTTCACGCCGTGCTCGACAAGATGGCAGCCTTTTGCGATCGCGTGCGCAGCGGCGACTGGAAAGGCCACACGGGCAAGGCGATCAAAAACGTTATTAACATCGGCATCGGTGGCTCAGATCTCGGCCCGGTGATGGCGTACGAAGCGCTGAAGCACTATAGCCGCCGCGATATGACGTTTCGCTTTGTCTCGAACGTCGACGGAACTGACTTCGCCGAGGCCGTACAGGACCTCAAGGCCGACGAGACGCTGTTCATCATCTCGTCAAAGACGTTTACCACGTTGGAGACGATGACCAATGCGCACACCGCGCGGGATTGGGCACTGAAGACACTGAGTGACGAGAAGGCTATTGCCAAGCATTTCGTGGCTGTTTCTACAAATACGGAGGGCGTCGAAAAGTTCGGAATCGACACCGCCAACATGTTCGGCTTCTGGGATTGGGTTGGCGGGCGGTACTCGATGGATTCCGCTATCGGTCTTTCGACCATGATGGCGATTGGGCCGGACGGCTTCCGCGAGATGCTCAACGGTTTCCATCAAATCGACGAGCATTTCCGTACCGCCCCGTTCGATCAGAACTTGCCGGTGCTGCTGGGACTGCTCGCCGTCTGGTACAACGACTTCTTCGGCGCGCAGACGGTCGCGGTGCTACCGTACGAGCAATATCTGAAGCGCTTCCCTGCTTACCTGCAGCAATTGACTATGGAGAGCAACGGCAAGCACGTGCGCCTCGATGGCACACGTGTCACGCACGACACGGGTCCGATCTACTGGGGTGAACCGGGGACGAATGGTCAGCACTCGTTCTATCAGTTGATTCACCAGGGCACGCGGCTGATCCCCTGTGACTTCATTGGCTTCTACAAAACTCTGAACCCGCTTGGAGACCATCACAACATTCTGATGTCGAATGTCTTCGCGCAAGCCGAGGCGCTGGCTTTCGGCAAGACCGCCGAGCAAGTGAAGGCCGAAGGCACGCCTGACTGGCTGGTGCCGCATCGCGTCTTCGAAGGCAATCGCCCGTCGAACACTATCATGGTTGATGTGCTGACGCCCGAGACGCTGGGCAAGCTGGTCGCGCTCTACGAGCACTCGGTGTTTACGCAGGGAACGATGTGGGGCATCGACTCGTTCGATCAGTGGGGTGTGGAGCTGGGCAAGGTGCTGGCGCAGCGCATTATTCCTGAGCTGGAGAGCCCACAGGAGCCGCAGCTTAAGCACGACAGCTCGACCAACAATTTGATCAAGCTTTATCGGGCGAACAAGTAGTGGTCGGTTGTCAGTTGGTTGTCAGAATTCAGTTTTGAGTTGTCAGAGTTCGTCGTGGGGTATCAGGCGTCAGATACAAGCTGTGCATTACAGAGTGGTGGCTTCTGCAATGGCCAGAGCCCGGAGGGCGTGTGATGACAGCCCAGCATGGAGGCCCGCCGCAGGCGGACCGGAATGCTGGGTAACGGCGTAGTAAGTAATAGAGTTCAAGTTCCTCGGGGACGACACAAACAGCAGGACCTTCGTCCGCCGCGGCGGACTCAGGATGACAAATCTAAGAGAACCGTACGGCGCGGCTGAAGCCGTGCCCTTTCAAATCACGTATGACTTTTTTACGGGGAGGAACTATGCAACTCGGAATGGTAGGCCTTGGGCGTATGGGCGCCAACATGGTAAGGCGCCTGATGAAGAACGGCCATCAATGCGTCGTCTTCGACATGTCGCAAAAATCGGTGCAGGAACTTGCTGGCGAAGGCGCGACCGGCTCATCGTCGCTTGCAGACTTCGTTAACAAACTGACCAAGCCGCGCGCCGTATGGCTGATGATCCCCGCTGCCGTGGTCGACCAGACGATCGCCGAGATCGCCCCTCACCTCGAAGCCGGCGACATCCTGATCGATGGCGGCAATTCGTATTACATCGATGACATTCGGCGCTCCAAACAGCTCGAGCCCAAAGGCATCAAGTACGTTGACGTCGGAACCAGTGGCGGGGTGTGGGGACTGGAGCGCGGCTACTGCATGATGATCGGCGGACCGACCGACGCGGTACAACACCTCGATCCCATCTTCAAGACCATCGCTCCCGGCAAGGGCAATATCGATCGCACGCCGGGCCGCGAGAAAATCGGCGGCACCGCCGAAGACGGCTATTTGCACTGCGGTCCCAGCGGCGGCGGCCACTTCGTCAAGATGGTGCACAACGGAATTGAGTACGGCATCATGGCCGCCTATGCCGAGGGTCTCAACATCCTCAAGAACGCCGATGTCGGTAAGCACAAGCACGAGATCGACGCCGAGACCACGCCGCTGCGCGATCCCGAGCACTATCAGTACGAGTTCAACCTGACGGACGTGGCTGAGGTCTGGCGGCGCGGAAGCGTCATTTCCTCCTGGCTGCTCGACCTCACAGCGCAGGCGCTGACCGGCGATCCGCAGCTTTCGAAATTCGAAGGCCGCGTCTCTGACTCCGGCGAGGGCCGCTGGACCAGCAAAGCCGCGATCGACGAAGCGGTCCCATCGCACGTGCTCACCACGGCGTTGTATGAACGCTTCAGCTCGCGCGGGCAAGCCGATTTTGCCGATAAGCTGCTCTCGGCCATGCGTTACGAGTTCGGCGGACATCTGGAAAAGGCAAAGGGCGCATAGCGAGGCCACATCATGGATACGATTCATTCTGACGCACTGGTGTTTTTCGGCGCGACAGGCGATCTTGCTTACAAGCAAATCTTCCCCGCCCTTCAGGCGATGGTGAAACACGGCCATCTCAACGTGCCGGTCATCGGCGTCGCCAAGGCCGGCTGGAACCTCGACCAGCTCAAGGCACGCGCGCAAGACAGCCTGCAGAAGCATGGTGGACTCGATCCCACAGCGTGGGACAAGCTGAGCGGCCTGCTGCATTACATCGACGGCGACTATGACGACGATGCGACATTCCAGGCGCTTCGCAAAGAACTGGGCAACGCTCAGCATCCAGCGCACTACCTGGCGATTCCTCCTATGCTCTTCGAGAAGGTCGTCGAGCAGTTGATGAAGTCTGGCTGCGCCAAGGGTGCTCGCGTCATCATCGAAAAACCGTTCGGCCACGATCTGGCCTCAGCCAAAGAGCTGAATGCCATCTTGCTGCGGGCGTTTCCCGAGACTTCGATCTTCCGCATCGACCACTACCTGGGCAAGGCGCCGGTGCGCAACATTGTGACCTTCCGCTTCGCCAACGCCTTCATGGAGCCCTTCTGGAACCGCAATTACATCGACAGCCTCCAGATTACGATGGCGGAAAACTTCGGGGTGCAGGGCCGTGGCAAGTTTTACGACGAGACCGGCGCCATCCGCGACGTCATCCAGAACCACATGTTCCAGGTGATGTGCAATCTCGCGATGGATCCGCCGGTGCGCACTGATAGCGAGTCGGTGCGCGACGAAAAGGTCAAAGTGCTGAAGGCTATTCCGCCGATCTCAGTCAGCAACATTGTGCGAGGGCAGTTCAAGGGCTACCTGCAGGAGCCCGGGGTGGCGCCTAACTCAAAGGTTGAAACTTTCGGAGCGCTGAAGCTGGAAGTCGATTCCTGGCGATGGAAGGGCGTTCCCTTTTACATCCGCGCTGGCAAGAACCTGCCGGTGACGTGCATGGAAGTGATGGCGCGCTTCCGCAAGCCGCCCACTCCCTTTCGCGATGACGACCTGCCACCGGACTACCTGCGTTTCCGCGTGAGTCCTGACATCACGATTGCCTTGGGTATGACGGTAGTTGCGCCAGGCGAGGACCTTCCTAACATGTCGGCAGAGATGATCGCCAGCCGGCAGCCCGGACACAAGGATGTGCAACCTTACGAGCGGCTCTTGGGTGATGCCATGGCCGGCGATGCCACCGAGTTTGCGCGCCAGGACTATGTCGAAGAAGCTTGGCGCATTGTCGATCCGGTATTGAAAGCCGACACTCCGGTATATACCTACGATCCCGGAACGTGGGGTCCACCGGAAGTAGACAAGCTCAGTCCTCCCGACGGAGGGTGGCAAAATCCGACCGGCTCTATCGGCGAAGCGAACAGCTTCGTAACAAGCGCAACTTAGAAAGGTAATCGATGCAAGTCGAAATACTCGCCAATCCCGATGCTGTGGCCAAGCGCGCTGCCTCGCTCATCGCCGGGTATGCGCGCGAAGCTGTAGCGGCGCGCGGCCAGTTCTGCTTCGCGGTAAGCGGCGGTCATGCTCCCTGGATTATGCTGCGCCACCTGGCCGACGAAGACATGCCATGGGACAAGGTGCAGGTCTTTCAGATTGACGAGCGCGTTGCTCCTGCCGGCGATCCTGATCGCAACCTGACGCATCTGCGCGAGAGCCTTCTGGAACGCGCGCCCCTTCGGCTCGACCAGATTCACGCCATGCCCGTCGAGCTTCCTGAGCTCGAGGGCGCAGCTGCCCAGTACGACCAAACGCTGCATGAGTTCTGCGGCTCACCAGCCGTCCTCGATTTAGCTCACCTCGGGCTGGGTCCCGATGGCCACACCGCGTCGCTGGTGCCGGGTGATCCAGTGCTGAACGTCACCGATCGCGATGTGGCGCTCACCGGCGTGTACATGGGCCGACAGCGTATGACGCTCACCTATCCCATGATCAATCGCTCGCGACGGATTCTGTGGCTGGTAACTGGAGCGGACAAGGTCGATGCACTAAAGAAACTGCGCGCTGGAGATACATCGATCCCAGGGACAAAAATCGCGCGGGACACCGCGGTATTGTTGGCGGAGCAGGCATCGGTGGGAGCCTAGAGTTTTCTAGTTGTCATCCCGAGCGGAGCGAGGGACCTGCGTTTGTTTGCACTGCCGTATTACGTCTATCTGAATCAGTGCGCTTCAGTATCCCCGTTCCATCTCGTCCAGCATCCCTTCCATTTCAGCAAGCGCGTGCTGGTTGCGGGTGCGGCGCGCGCATTCGATGCCGTGCAGCAACATGTCCCGGGCTTCGTCTTTGCGTTCGGCACGGGCCAGCGTTTGCGCCGCCATGAAGTATCCGTTGGTGTAGTCGGGATGGGCTTCGAGCAACAGCTTGAAATGTGTTAGCGCCTCATCGGTCTCGCCACCGCCGGAATACTCCAGTCCCAGCGCGTAGCGCGCGAACGCGTCATTTGGATTCTGTTCAAGGATTTCCTTCAGTGCCACCACGCGGCTTTCGTCGGTCATAAGTGCTCTCTCCAAGTAAACGGGCATAGTACAAGAGCGGGACCGTTACGCTCAACCCAGGAACGGCGGCGCGCCAGATTGGACGTGCCTCCATTCGCCATTACAATGTGATTTACCTTTGCAACTGGAGTGCTTGTGGCCTGCCCGTTTTTCATGCCCGACCAGCGCCTCGATGGCGATTGGCCGTTTCCGCAGCGACTGCCGCTAGGTGCAGGCTGGACGGGCACCTGCAGCGCATCAAGTTCCGCGGTGCGGCCTAGCGATGAAGAACTCAAGACGGCATGTAACCTGGGCTACGCTCGATCCTGTGCCCGCCTCCCGCAAGAGAGGGACGCCGATGCGGTACGCTTTGCGAAGGGCGATGAGCACGACGGATTGGTACACATTCGATTCGCCTATGAGCGCGATTATCTGCCCGCAGGACACGGCGAGTTGATTTACCAGACAGCAGCACGCCGCTGGCAGACGGGGCATGACAATGCGTGCCTTCTGCGTATGGCCGAGTGCTTTGCCGAAGCCCAAATGGCGCGGCGTACAGACCGAAACAGTTAAGCAAGGAACGAAATGGAAACTACGAACGACGGACACCTAATACCCCGCCCAGTCGGCGACTCGAAGTCGGAGATGATTGAGCTGGTGCTGCCCAATGACACGAATCCGCTTGGCGCCTTGCTGGGCGGACGCCTGATGCACTGGATCGATCTAGCGGGCGCGTTGGCTGCGCATCGCCACTCGCACTCTTATGTAGTCACCGCCTCGATGGACCATATCGACTTCCTGGTGCCTGTTCACGTCGGAGACATGGTGCTGCTGCAATCTTCGGTGAACCGCGTTTTTCGTACCTCGATGGAAGTGGGCGTGAAGGTGCTGGTGGAGAACTACATTTCGCAATCGCGTCAGAAGGTCGCCCGGGCGTATCTGACGTTTGTCGCCGTCGACCGTCACGGACGCCGTCTGCCGGTTGCTCCGGTTGTTCCGCAAACAGAAGACGAAAAACGACGCTATGAAGGTGCGTTAAGGCGCCGCGAGTCCGCGAAGCATGAACGAGAAATTCGCAAAACTAATAGAGCGGAGCAGGTATAGCCCATGTCGATGTATGAAGAAATTGTCGCCCGCGAACAGAAGTACCTCCTGAACACCTATGCCCGTTATCCCGTCGCCATGGTGCGTGGCAAGGGCGTCTATCTGTGGGACGTCGATGGTAAGCGCTACCTCGATTTTCTTTCCGGCCTTGGCGTCAATGCGCTCGGACACGCACATCCGCGGATCGTGAAAACAATCCGCGAGCAGGCGGCCAAAGTCATTCACCTGTCAAACCTGTACTACAACGAGTATCAGGGCGTGCTAGCGGAGAAGCTGTGCCAGAAGTCAGGACTCGATCGCGCCTTCTTCACTAACAGCGGCACCGAGGCGATCGAAGGCGCGCTAAAGCTGGTGCGTGCCGCCGGTCACGCAAACGGCGGTCCTGAGAAGAGCATCGTCATCACGCTCGACAATTCTTTCCATGGGCGCACCATGGGCGCGCTGGCGCTCACCGGTCAAGAGAAGTACCGTCACGGCTTCGAGCCAATGCTGGAAGGCGCGCGCTTTGTGCCCCGCAATGACCCCGGAGCTTTGCATGCCGCTATGGATGCGACCGTTTGCGCCATCATTGTCGAGCCCATCCAGGGCGAAGGCGGTATCCAAGTCTCATCGCCTGAGTTTCTCCAGGCCTGTCGCGAAGCTGCAGATCAGCACAATGCAGCGCTCATCTTCGACGAAATTCAATGCGGCATGGGCCGTACCGGCCGGCTCTTCGCCTTCGAGCACTTCGGCGTCAAGCCTGACGTGGTCTGCATCGCCAAGCCGATGGCGGCGGGTTTCCCCATGGGAGCGTTCCTGACCAGCGAGAAGTTCGCGCAACACATCACGCCCGGCAAGCATGGGACTACATTTGGCGGCGGCCCGCTGGCTTGCCGTCTCGGTCTGGAATATCTGGCGATTGTCGAAGAAGAAAACCTGCCTCAGCAGGTGCAGCGCGTGGGAGCTTACTTCACCAGAAAGCTACAGGAATTGGTGGCGAAGTTCGACATCGCAACCGAAGCTCGCGGCGTGGGCGCGATTCAAGCACTACAACTCAATATTCCCGGTAAGCCGGTACTGCAGGGCGCTCTGTCCGACGGCCTGCTGATCAACGTGACGCAAGATAACGTGCTGCGTTTTCTGCCGCCATTCCTGTTGGAGGAGAAGCACGTCGATGCTGGCGTGCGCATCCTCAAGCGCCAGCTTGCAGCCGCGCAGAAAGCAGCGAAACAAGCGGCGAAAAGCACTCCAGCCGCCGCACCTGCCTGACCAGCCTACGCTGCAGGCGCCACACCCTGCGCCTGCCGTTGCTGTTTGATCAACGACTGCAGGCTCTCTGACATGGCGATGATCAGATTGGCGTTGATGGGCTCGGTCACGGCCGCGATCTGACGAATCTGGTCTGACAACTGCTGCTGCAACGCCTTGATCTGATCCGGCCCCGTCGCCTGCAGTATCGCGGTAATCAGGTCACGCATCTTCTGTTCGGCAGGAGGATAGATCTCGCCCATCTTCTGTAGTTCGGCAACATCCATGTACGAAACCCAGGTCGCGGGCCGGTCAAGCCCCGCCCGAAGAGCATCGCGCCGCATCAGGTCCAACTCACGGCGCAGCTCGTATGCATCGGACTGCGCCTGGTCCGCCGCCGCCAGCACGATGTTGTACCACGCAAATTTGCTGGTCTTCTCCAGGAACATGAACCGATAACGACAGATGATTTCCAGTCCCTTCAATACCTGCGTCGTGTCTTCGTCGCCGTAGGCTTCGGGGTCGAGGCTTTGCACAATGTAAAGCTCGAAGCGGATTCGGTCGTCGTAATACCTCGTTACTCTCGTCAGGATCAGGCGATAGCTGACCGGGTGGCCACCTGCCAGTGCGCTGGGCAATACCAGCACCTGGCTGTTGTCGATGCTTCCCTGCAGGTATGAGAGGACAATGGCGCTGAGAGCGTCACTCCAGATGCGCTGGTACGGTCCGGGAAGGTTGCCAAAGGCATCCCATGCGATCTCCTGGTTCGGCAGCCCAGCGATATCGGGAGCGCCGGTGGCCGCAGGAACGAGCCTGGAATCTGGAGGTAATTGTGTGGCATCTCTGCCCAATGGCCGGGGAAGCTGAACTGTGATTTGCTGCTGCACCTTGCGCTCTTCTGAAACGGTGCCCTTCAGCGAACGGAAGACTTCCAGCCGGATTTGGCGTGCGGCGTCGATGGGATCAGGCCGCTTCTCGAGTTTTTTCCAGCCGGCAGCTTTGCGGTATTCGTCAGCCGTGTCCTGCAAGTCCTGAATGAACTTGCAAATGGGATCGTCGGCGGTGACAAGGTCCTGGGCGGCAAACTTCTCGTCGTCAAGTTGCAGCAGCGTCTGTGGGATGCTCAGGTCCACTCCCTGATAGGAAGAAACTACCTCCGGTGGAGTCCCCAGGTACAGAGGTATCAGCCTTTTCTTCTGGAAAGCGAGATGGTTCTCGGTGTCAGGCCGCAGACCGCTCAAAGCTTCCCAGAACCCTATCTCCCACCCGGTATAGCCTTTGTTCAAACCGGTAAAAACAATGATCAGGATGTCGGACTCCTGCAGGCGGTCCTGTAGCTGAGTGCGAAAATCCTTGCCAAGCTGCATGAACCACTTGTCGAGATTGATGTCTGGAAACTCGCCCAGTGCGTTCTTCAGGCATCCGGATACTGTGCACGCGAGGTTGAGATCTTCCGACGCATGGCTGATGAAGATACGAAGCTTGCGAGATTCGGCCGAAGCCGTAGCAGAACCTGTCGCCCCCACAATCGCCTCCTGTGACTACTTAGCAGCGAACTGTAGCACAGTTTTGACTCTTGGCTGGCAGCTTTTGGCTGTCAATCCGTGGATCGAAGCCCGAAGCTACCTTCCCACCCTCTCCGCGATCCATTGCGCGCATTCCCGGGTACCCATGGAGCCACCCACGTCGACCGTCGTCTTCTTCTCACGAACGGCGTCAACCACAGCGGCTTCGATCTTGGTGGCCTCGGCAGGCATTCCCAAATGCGCGAGCATCATCGCGCCAGTGAGGATCGAGCCCATCGGGTTTGCCATGTTCTTCCCGGCAATCGGCGGAGCTGAGCCGTGTACCGGCTCGAACATCGACGTTCGCCCGGGATGAATGTTGCCGCTGGCCGCCATTCCCAGCCCTCCCTGCAATGCCGCGGCGAGATCGGTGATGATGTCGCCGAACATGTTGTTGGTCACGATGACGTCGAGCGATTGCGGTTCGCGCACCATCTGCAGACAGAGCGCATCGACATACATGTGCTGTGCCCCAATGTCGGAGTATTCGGCCGCCACCTGCTTGAAGACGCGCTGCCACAAGCCTCCGGCGTGCGTCATCACATTCGACTTGTCGGCCATCAAGACTTTCTTACGTCCATTGGCTCGCGCGTAATCGAAGGCAAAGCGGATTACGCGCTCCACGCCTTTCCGGGTGTTGATGTCTTCCTGCGTGGCGATCTCGTCCGGCGTGCCGAACTTGAAGTTGCCGCCCATGCCGGCGTAAACGCCTTCAGTGTTCTCGCGGACGACAGTGAAGTTCACATCGTCAACGCTGGCGTTCTTTAGCGGGCTAAGCGACTCGTCCAGCAGGCGCACTGGCCGCACGTTGGCGTACAGGTCCATCTGGAAGCGCATGCCCAGCAGAATCTCTTTGGCGTGAATATTCGAGGGCACACGCGGATCGCCCAGCGCTCCGACAAAGATGGCATCGAAGTCGCGGGTCAGCATGTCGAATCCGCCGGCAGGCATCGTCGTAGCGTCGAGCAGGTAGCGGTCGGCTCCCCAGTCGAAGTGGGTGAACTCCAGCGCCGCGCCCGAGGCGCGCAGCACTTCCAGAGCGTTCGGGATAACTTCTTTGCCGATTCCGTCTCCCGGCACGACGGCGATGCGTTTCTTGGTGGTCACGAGTATCGAAGATAACAGAAGAGCTGGCTGATAATCCTCTCCGCGGTCTGTATATACAGATGTGGTAAAATGTAATACGTACCGGAAAAGGAGTTTTGAATGGCTATTGCAATGACCTCCATCCGCCTCGATACGGAGCTGGCTGATGAAGCCAAGAAGGTCTTGGGCGTAAAGTCGCGTACCGAAGCTGTCCATGTGGCTCTTCGCGAGATCGTGGCCCTGCGTCGCTTCAAGCAGCTCATGAAAAAGAATGCGGGCAAGCTGCGTTTCGCTGGTTACGATGAGTAGCCTTGTTATCTTCGACTCCTCGATTCTGATCGACTATTTGCGGCAGAAACGGCATCAGCAGCGACTCCAATCCCTAAACGGCATCATTCGAACATCAGCGGTTGTTCTTGCCGAGCTTTGGCGCAGCGCCACTAGACCTGATGAACGCAAATTTCTGAAGCAGTTAGAAGCGAACCATCCAGTATTTACGCCGACACAGCGCAACTGGATCGAGTCGGGAGAGATTCTCAGCTCGATTCGCGAAGAGCACGGCTTCAAGGCCGACAAACTGCGCGATTTGCATTTCGATGTACTCATTGCCCTCACAGCGAGGTCCCACGGAGCGCGACTTATCACGTCGAATCATGCAGATTTCGAGTTGATCCGAAAATATCGGCTGTTCTTACTGGAAATCTGGTAAGCATTTCCAGACGGCTGTCCGCTCTCTCCGTGTCCGCTCGGCGATCATTCGTTCGCATTTATAATCAAAGGTTCTGTATGGCAGTGATGACGTTACAAGAGAAGCTGACAGCAGCCGGAGTGCGGCTCGTGTCCTATCGAGGAGCGGAGACCGCCGCATCGTTTGGCGACAACGACGGCGAGTTTCGTGTGCTGTTCGAAGGCGCAGGTCTCTTCGACCTGAGCTGGCAGTCCAAGCTGGTGCTCAGTGGAGAGGACCGGGTACGTTGGCTGAACGGCATGGTCACCAACAATATTCGTGACTTGGCGCTCAACCACGGCAACTACAGCTTTGTGCTGAATGCTCAGGGCCGCAACCTCGGCGATCTGGTCGCTTACAATCGCGGCGACTATCTGCTCGCCACCACCGACCATGAGCAGGCGCCAAAGCTGAAGGAGCTATTCGACCGCTACATCATCATGGATGACGTCGAGGTCGAGGATATCAGCGACAAGCTTGCGTCCATTGGAATCGCAGGACCGAAAGCGGAAGAGACGCTGAGGGCAGCGGGCATCGATGTGACAGCGCTCGCTCCCGGCGAGGTGACCGATCCGGTGTGGCAAGGCGCTGGGCTCTCCGTCGGGCGCAGTGTTCTGCCGAACATGGATAGTTACGAAATCTGGTCGACCGCCGAAAACCTCGATCGCGTCTGGGATGCGCTAGTTGCAGCAGGAGCGAAGCCGGTGGGCAGCGAAGCGCTTGAGCTGTACCGCATCGCGCGGGGTGTGCCGCGCTATGGGATCGACCTGCGTGAACGTGACCTGCCACAGGAAACCGGCCAGCAGCACGTGTTGAACTTCGCCAAAGGCTGCTACGTTGGCCAGGAGATCGTGGAGCGCATTCGCTCGCGCGGCAACGTCCATCGCACTTTCGTTGGATTCGACGTGCAGGGTGGTGTGCCAGCCGCGAATGACAAGGTCGTCGTGGACGACAAGCAGGTCGGTGAGATCACCAGCGCCGCGCGCGTGCCGTTTCCCTCAAGAGAGAAAACGCTTGCGCTCGGATACATCCGGCGCGAGTTCGCCGAGCCGGGAACCGAAGTGATGATCGGGGAAGCCCCAGCCGTTGTTAGTGCGCTGCCGTTTACGACCGATCGCCGTTAGCTCCCGGCTGGGAGTCCGCAGGTTCATTTGTTTTTGACTAATTGCTAGTTGCTAATTGCTAATTACTAATTACTACCTATGCCCGACAAAGAAAAAAAATCCGAATTTACTGTTACCGACCGCCGTCTGTTCAGCTCCGAAGGCGAGCTGCGCCCAGACGTGGTTGAAGCCGAAGAGCAGCGTGAGGAGCGCGAGCAGGAGAAGCGCGAATCGCAACAACGTGCCAACGAAGCGCGCAACGTGCAGCAAACAGCAACGACTGCCGAAGCCGTGAGCGACCCGGAGGCGGAGCCCACGTCTGAAGGGGAATATCCTGCTCCGCCGACTACCGACGAGCAGCGCGCATCGGCTGAGGCCTACAAGAAGTCCACCAGCCATATCGATGATGAGATTCGCAAAGAGCTCAACAAGCATGGCCAGGGTCACCGCGCGCAAGATTTCGAGATGAACTTCGAGAAGTTCATCGCCTCGCTTTACATGAGCGCGCTGATGCAGATGGGCATGGCGGCTCCCGAAGGCGGGCAGCCACACGTCGACCTGATGGGCGCTCGGCAGACCATCGACATCATCGGGTTGCTACAGGAGAAGACCAAGGGCAACCTGACATCGAAGGAAGCGACCATGCTACAAAACGTGCTTTACGAGCTGCGCATGGCCTACCTTGAAGTGACAAACCTCATCGCCAAAGCTCCGCCTCCGGGCAAAGGGGGCAATGGCGAGCCGCGATGAAGGCCACCCTCACTGTATTAGGCAGCGGTACTTCCATGGGCGTGCCCACCATCGGCTGCGATTGCGCGGTCTGCACCTCCGAGGACCCGCACGACCGGCGCACCCGCCCGTCCATTATGGTGCAGTGGGACGGACACACCGTTCTGATCGACACCACGCCTGATTTTCGCGAGCAGGCGATCCGCGAGCGCATTAAGAGAATCGACGCGATTCTCTATACTCACGGGCATGCCGACCACATTCTCGGCCTTGATGACGTGCGGCCGCTCAGCTTTCGCCGTTCCATCGGGTCCGGCAACAAGATTCCGCTGTTCGCTACCGATAACACCGCGCAAGTGTTGCGGCAGGTTTTCCGCTACATCTTCGAAGGAGACTACAAGTACGGAGGCCTTGCACAGGTCGAACTGAAGCCGGTGGACGGCCCGATTGAAATCTCCGGCGCAACCTTTGTCCCGCTCACCGTCAATCACGGGGACAATCCCATCGAGGCGTATCGCTTCGGCTCCGCTGCTTATCTCACGGACTTCAGCTCAGTGCCCGGAGAAACCTTGAGCCAATTGAAAGGACTCGATATCCTGTTTCTCGATGCCTTACGGCACAATCCGCATCCTACGCACTCCACCGTCTCACAATCGCTTGAGATTGTGGAGCGGCTCAAGCCCAAGCGCGCATTCTTCACCCACATCTCACACGATCTGCCGCACGAGGAGACCAACGCCTCGTTGCCGCCCAATGTCCGCCTATCGCATGATGGGCTGAAACTCGAGTTCGAGCTTTAGCGAGGCCGACGATGCAAGTCTTCCGCAGCCTCAATGAAGTTCCCGCTAACTTTG
>Ga0335083_10002905_pt1 | contig 22412 bp, 23 predicted proteins | sample Lox_Sample_42_FD_206716 | JGI IMG/M metagenome (GOLD analysis project Ga0335083, IMG submission 206716) | Soil microbial communities from Loxahatchee National Wildlife Refuge, Florida, United States - Lox_Sample_4.2 | ecosystem: Environmental > Terrestrial > Soil > Wetlands | place: USA...
TTAGGCTCTCCTCATGTCGGTGGAAGTCGTGCGCTTGCTCCTCCGCGCGGGGGCTTCCGAAGCGGAGGTGGAGGACGCGCTCGGACGCGCGGTCGGCGGCGGTCAATCGCTCGCCCGCGCCCTCGCCGACGGCGAGCCGGCGTTGCAAAATCGCCTCGAACGGGAGCTGCTCCGCGTCGAGGTGCCCTCGATCGAGATCGTGCGGCCCGAGCTCGAGCAGCTGTCGCTCTTGCCGTCCGGTCTCGCCGATCGCCTCGGCGCCGTCCCGGTGCGCAAGGACGCGCGCTCGGGACGCGTCGACATCGCGGCGGTCGATCCGCTCGACGGTCACGTCGTGAGCGAGCTCGAGTTCCACCTCGGCGCGAAGGTTCGCGTGTTGCGCGCCGACCCCGAGGCAGTGAAGGCCGCGCTCGCTGCCTCGACGGCGCCACGCGCGCCGAGCGGTCCCCCGCTGCCGCTCGTCCGCCGCGCCGTCACGGGTGAGCTCAAGCCGCCCGCGTCGGTCGCGAGCAAACCCGAACCCACCGCCGCCGTTCCGCCGTCCGAAGCGCCTCCACCCTCGGGAGAGGAGCCCGTTTTGAGCCTCGGCCGGCCGAAATCCGGCCCGAGCGTGCCGCCCCCCGGCCCGTCGCTGCCGCTCGAGCTCGCCCGCTCGACCTTCGAGCAAACGCGCACGCCCGACGCCGTCGTGACCGCGCTCATCGAAGGGCTCGCGCCCGCTCGCACCGTCATCCTGGCCGTGCGTTCGAGCTCCTACGTGGGCCGCGCCGGCAGCGCCGCGTTCGAGCGTGACGCCGTGCGGCGCGTCGAAATTCTGAACTCGTCGCCGAGCGTGCTCCAGACGGCGACGCGCGCCGGGTTCTACCTCGGCGCGTTGCCGCACACGCCCGCGCACGGCCCGCTCCGTTCGCTGTTCGGCGAGACCGACGACGAAGTGTACGTGGCGACCGTGTCGGCCTCCGGCCACCCGACGCTCGTCATCGTCTGCGATCCGGCGGCGCTCGGCGGGAGCCTCGACGCCACGCGCCGCATCGACGTGCTCGCCGGAGCCGCGGGGCTCGCCCTCGAACGCATCCTCGTGAGCCGCAAGAAAGGGAACTAGGGCGAGCCGTGAGCACCGACCCGCGTGAGACCTGGCGCGAGCTCGCACGGGCGGAGCTCGACGGCGCCGAGCCGGACTCGCTCGTTCGCGAGCTGCCCGAGGGGCTCGCGCAAAAACCGCTCTACCTCGCCGCGGACGCCGCCGCGCTGCCTTTTACCGCGAGCGTGCCGGGCGAATTCCCGTACCTCCGCGGCGTGCGCGCGACGATGTACGCGAAGCGGCCCTGGACGCTCCGGCAATACGCCGGTTTCTCGACGGCCGAGGAGACGAACGCGTTCTTCCGGAGCGCGCTCGCCGCGGGCCAAACGGGGCTGAGCGTCGCGTTCGATCTGGCGACGCATCGCGGCTACGACAGCGACCACGCGCGCGTGAAGGGCGACGTCGGCAAGGCCGGCGTCGCGATCGACTCGGTCGAGGACATGAAGCGCCTGTTCGAGGGCATTCCGCTCGACCGCGCGAGCGTGTCGATGACGATGAACGGCGCCGTCTTGCCGGTGCTCGCGGCGTTCATCGTGGCGGGGGAAGAGCAGGGCGTGCCGGCGCACAAGCTCACCGGCACGATCCAGAACGACATTTTGAAGGAGTTTTTGGTGCGGAACACGTTCGTGTATCCGCCCGCGCCGTCGCTCCGCATCGTCGCGGACGTGATCGAGCAGCTGACGCGCGCCCTGCCGCGTTTCAATTCGCTCTCGATTTCCGGCTATCACATGCAAGAGGCCGGAGCGACGGCGGAGCTCGAGCTCGGCTACACGCTCGCCGACGGACTCGAATACGTGCGCGCCGGGCTCGCCCGCGGGCTCGATATCGACGCGTTCGCTCCGCGGCTCTCGTTCTTTTTCGGCATCGGGATGAGCTTTTTCGTCGAGATCGCGAAGCTTCGCGCCGCGCGCGTGCTCTGGGCGACGCTCGTGAAGGAGCGCTTCGCGCCGAAGGATCCGCGCTCGCTCCTCTTGCGCACGCATTGTCAGACCTCGGGCGTGAGCCTCACCGTCGCCGATCCGCTGAACAACGTCGCCCGCACGACGCTCGAAGCGCTCGCGGCCGTGCTCGGCGGCACGCAGAGCCTGCACACGAACGCTTACGACGAGGCGCTCGCGCTGCCGAGCGACGGCGCCGCGCGCGTCGCCCGCGCGACGCAACTCATCCTCGAGCACGAAACGGGCGTGCCGCACGTCGTCGATCCGCTCGGCGGCTCCTATTACGTGGAGAGCCTCACGCACGAGCTCGTCGAGCGGGCTCGCGGGGTCATCGACGAGGTCGAAGCGGGCGGCGGCATGGCGCGAGCGATCGAGTCGGGTCTCGCCCGCCGGCGCATCGAAGCCGCGGCGGCGCGGCGCCAGGCGCGTCGCGACCGGGGCGCCGAGGTCGTCGTCGGCGTGAACGCGTTTCGGGCGGACGACGCCGCGCCGCTCTCCGTCCGCATCGTCGACACCACGGCCGTCCGGGAGGCTCAGTGCGCGCGCTTGGTCGAGCTCCGCCGCACGCGCGACGCCGCGGCCGTGAAGGCGGCGCTCGAGGCCCTGCGCGCGGCCGCTCGCGGCGACGGCAACCTGCTCGCGGCGAGCGTGGTCGCGGCGCGCGCGCGTGCCACGGTCGGTGAAATCAGCGAGGCCCTTGCGGACGTGTTCGGGCGCTACGAAGCTACGGCCGGAGTCTTGCGCGGCGTTTACGGTGACGAATACGGCGACGACGCCGAATGGAGCGCCCTGAAGGAGCGCGTCGCCGAGTTCGCGCGCCGGCACGGCCGCCGCCCGCGCATCCTCGTCGCGAAGCTCGGGCAAGACGGCCACGATCGCGGCCAGAAGGTCGTCGCCTCGGGCCTCGCCGATCTCGGCTTCGACGTGGACCTCGGGCCGCTCTTCACGACGCCCGAAGAGGTCGCGCGCCACGCGATCGAAAATGACGTGCACGTGGTCGGCATCTCGTCGCAAGCGGGGGCGCACGTGACGCTCGTCCCCGAGCTCCGGCAAGCGCTCGTGGCCGCCGGGGCCGGCGACGTGCGCATCGTCTGCGGCGGCATCATTCCGCCGGCGGATTTGCCCGGCCTGAGCGCGGCGGGCGTCGCGGCCGTCTTCGGGCCGGGTACGCGCGTCGCCGACGCGGCCAAGCGCCTGCTCGACCTCTTCGCGGCCGAGGCGACCCCCGCGCCGCATGGCTGATTCGACCGACGATCCCGCCGTGCTCGCGGCCGGAGTGGCTGCCGGCGATCGCCGGGCGCTCGGGCGCGCGATCACGCTCGTCGAGAGCGAGCGAGCCGAGGACGCGCCGCGGGCCGAGGCGTTGCTCGCGAGCTTGTTGCCGCGCACCGGGGGCTCGCGCCGTCTCGGCGTCACGGGACCGCCCGGAGCGGGCAAGAGCACGCTCATCGACGCGCTCGGGCGGCGGCTCCTCGCGCACGGAGAGAGCGTCGCCGTGCTCGCCATCGATCCTTCGAGCCCCCTCGGCGGCGGCAGCATCCTCGGCGACAAGACGCGCATGGGCCGGCTCGCGGCCGAGCCGAAGAGCTTCATCCGGCCGAGTCCGTCACGCGGAGCGAGCGGCGGCGTGGGCTGGCACACCGCCGAAACGATCTTGCTCTGCGAGGCCGCGGGCTACTCCGTGGTCGTGGTCGAGACGCTCGGTACCGGGCAGGGCGAGCACGCGGTGTTCGACTTGGTCGATTGTCTCGTGTTGCTCGCGAGCCCGGGCGCGGGCGACGAGCTTCAGGGCATGAAACGCGGCGCTCTGGAGCTCGCGGACGTGGTGGTGGTGAACAAGGCGGACGGCGAGCAGCGCGTCCTGGCCGAACGGGCGGTGGGGGAGCTCACGAGCGCTCTCGGCTTGTTCGCCCGCGCAACGGGCGCCGGGGCTCCGGTCGTGCTCGGCGTGAGCGCGAGCGAGGAGCGCGGCCTCGACGAGCTCTGGGCAGCGGTCGAAAAGTCGATCGCTCGCGCGCGGGAGAGCGGCGCGTTCGAGCGCCGCCGCACGACGGGCGCCGAGCGAACCCTCGCCGAGGCGATCGAGCGCGCGTGGCGCGCGGCCTTTTCGACGCCGACGCGCGGGGCCGAGCGCGACCGGCTCGAGCGCGAAGTGCTGGCCGGTCGTCTGAGCGCGCGTGAAGCGGCGCGACGCATCGTGCTGCTCGGGCGCGGCGAGTGAGGCGCTCGAGACTCTGTCGCGACACCCGCCGTAGAATTTTGAAAGCGAAAACGGCGGCGAAGAAGTAGCACCGTCATTTTTCGGGATCGATCGGGAGCCCGACTCGCATGGGGGTTCAGGCCGCACCAGCCGGCGTGAACCTCATGAGCCTACGGACCATCACGCGCCTGGCCGTGACCGGAGTTCTGGTATCGACTCCACTCGCGTGTACGGGGTCCACGGGTTCGACGGGTTCGGCGTCGACCGGGGGCAGCAATGCGAACTCCTCGGGTGGCAGCGGCGCGGGCGGATCCGGGGGCACCTCGAGCACTTCGACGGGCGGGTCGGGCGCCGTCACGGCGGGTGCTCCCGCTAGCGGCGGCGCGGGCGGCACGGTCACGAGCGGCAGCGGTGGCACGGGCACCGGCGGCGCGACGTCGAACGCGGGCGCTCGCAACGGCGGCAGCGGCGGTACCGGTGGTTCCGGCGCCGCGTCGGGCAGCGGCGGCACCGAACCCTCAGGCGGCCGTGGCAACGCGACTGCCGGAGCCTCGACCGGCGGCACGAGCGCGGCGGGCTCCGGCGCCGGCGGCACGAGCGCGACGGCCGGCGCCGCGAACGGCGGCACGACGAGCTCGATGGGCGGCGCGTCGATGGGGTGCTCCGCGGGCGGCGCGTTGAAGACCGGCGACAACAGCGAGACGCTGATGGTCGGCGGCATCGCGCGCACGTACCTCGTGCACACGCCGCCGAAGTACGACGGCAAAACGCCGCTCCCCGTCCTCTTCGACTTTCACGGCTTGAGCGGCACGGGCGCGCAGCAACGCCAGCTCTCGCGCTGGGACAAGATGGGCGACAGCGAGGGCTTCATCACCGTCTTCCCCGACGGCGTCGACAACGCCTGGAACGCGGGGATCTGCTGCGCGAACGACACGAGCATCGACGACGTCGCGTTCGTACGCGCGATGATCGGCGAGCTCGAGACCGACGGCTGTATCGACCCGAAGCGCATTTACGCGTCGGGCTGCTCGAACGGCGGAGGCATGTCGTACATGCTCGCGTGCCAGGCGGCGGACGTGATCGCGGCCGTGGCGCCGGTCGATTTCGACTGCGTCGACGGCACCGGTTGCAACATGTGCAAGCCGTCGCGCCCGATCACCGAAGTTCAATTCCGCGGCACGAGTGACCAGCTCGTGGCCTACGACGGTAACGGCGCCTTCCTCGGCGCCGAGAAGAACTTCGAGCTCTGGGGCGGACTCAATATGTGCACCGGCGATCCGGAGGCCTTGTCGACCAATTCAGCATGCCAGACGTACCCGATGTGCGGCGCCGGCACGGACACCGTTCTGTGCACGGTGCAGGACGGCATGCATTGCGGAAACTACAACTCTTTCATGATCACGCAAGTGGCCTGGGGCGTGCTCAAGGACCAAGCGCTGCCGTAAAATGAAACCCAACAAGCATGCTCTTTTCGGCGCCCTGCTCGGCGCCGCGGTCTCGTCCCTCGTCGCTTCGACCGCCTCGGCCGCGAATCAGGAGCCGGCCGGCTTGAACCTCGGACTCACGAGCTTCTACGACGGTTTCGGCCGGAACGACGAGGGCTTCGTCTATCTGGTCTACGGCGTCTACTCGCGCTCACGCAGCGTCCGCGGCGACGACGGTCATGCGGTGCCCGTGTTCAACGACCCGAAGATCGATTCGTACGCGCTCATCAACCAGCTCGTCTACGTGTTCCCGGAAGAGCTCTTCGGCGGCGCGGCGCATCCCGGCTTCATGGCGTTGCTCCCGCTCGTCGCGTTCGACACGAGCTTCGCCCCGCCGCCGCCCGAGCCGGGACTCCAGCTCAAGAACAACAAGGTCGGTTTCGGCGACCTCACGTTCGGCCCCTTCATCCAATTCAAACCGATCAAGGCCGACAATAGACCGGTGTTTTCGCACCGCATCGAGCTCGACCTCGTCGCGCCGATCGGCGCCTACAACCCCAATCGCGACATCAATCAAGGCGCGAACTTCGCCTCGTTCAACCCGTATTGGGCCATGACGGTGCTGCCGATTCCGCATCTCGAGATCTCGGCGCGCTTTCACTACCTCTTCAACTTCAAGAACAACCGCCCGGCGAATCCCCCGCCGATCGTGCCCGCGGTCGTGGCCGCCCAGGCCGGACAAGCCTTCTGGGTGAACTACACCGCCTCCTACGAAGTCATCGAGAAGCTCCACGTCGGCGTCAACGGCTACTACTTCAAGCAATTCACCGACGACAATTACACCTTCGCCGACGGCACGCAGAGCAACGGCAAGGCGATTCCCCCGCTCGGCGACGAGGGTCAAGCTCAGTTCTTGACCGTCGGCCCCGGGCTCTTCTGGGACATCGACAAGGAAAACAAGCTGTGGGCGAACGCCTATTTCACGGTCTTCGCCGACAACCGACCGAGCTCCACGGCCTTCAACCTCCACTACATCCACGATTTCTGATGCTGGGCAGCAGTGGAGGCCGGAGAAGCGCGTGATCGACAAGGTGATGAGCTCGGTCGAAGCGGCCGTCGCCGACATCGCGGACGGCGCGACGATCATGGTGAGCGGCTTCGGCAACGCCGGCATGCCGTTCCGCCTGATCGACGCCTTGATCGCCCAGGGCGCGCGTGATCTCACGGTCGTGAGCAACAACGCGGGCAACGGGGACACCGGGCTCGCCGCCCTGCTCAAGCTGCACCGCGTGAAGAAAATCGTCTGTTCCTTCCCGCGCCAAGCCGATTCCTACGTCTTCGACGCGCTCTACCGCGCGAAAGAGGTCGAGCTCGAGCTCGTGCCGCAGGGGAACCTCGCCGCGCGGATCCAAGCGGCCGGCGCGGGGTTCGGCGCGTTCTTCACGCCGACCGGGTACGGCACCCCGCTCGCCGAGGGGAAGGAGACGCGCGTCATCGCGGGGCGGCCCTACGTGCTCGAATATCCGATTCACGCGGACGTGGCGCTCGTCAAAGCGCATTGCGCCGATCGCTGGGGCAATCTCGTCTACCGCAAGGCAGCGCGCAATTTCGGGCCCATCATGGCGACGGCGGCGCGCACCACCGTCGTCGAGGTGGACAAGCTCGTGCCGCTCGGCGCGCTCGATCCGGAAGTGGTCGTCACCCCCGGCATCTTCGTGCAGCGCGTGTTTTGCCCGGAGCGGAGGGCGCTCGGCGTGGGCGGAGCATGAGATGTTCCGGCGCCTCGACAAAGAACAGCTGGCGGCGCGCGTCGCCGCCGACATCCGAGAGGGGATGGTCGTGAACCTCGGCATCGGTTTACCGACCCTCGTCTCGAATTTTTTACCCCAAGGTCGGGAGGTCGTGCTCCACAGCGAGAACGGCATCCTCGGCATGGGGCCAGCACCACCGCCGGGTGAGAGCGATCCCGAGCTAATCAACGCGGGAAAACAGCCCGTGACGCTCTTACCCGGCGGCTCTTTTTTTCACCACGGCGACTCGTTCGCGATGATGCGCGGCGGGCACCTCGACGTGTGCGTGCTCGGCGCCTATCAAGTCTCGGCGCGCGGGGATCTCGCGAATTGGCACACGGGCGCCGCGGACGCGATTCCGGCCGTCGGCGGGGCGATGGATCTCGCCATCGGCGCGCGCCACATCGCCGTGATGATGGAGCACACGACGAAGACCGGCGAGAGCAAGCTCGTCGAGCGCTGCACGTACCCGCTCACCGGCATCGCGTGCGTGAAGCGCGTGTACACGGACCTCGCCGTGATCGACGTGACGCCGGACGGCTTCGCCGTCGTCGAAATGGTGGACGGCCTCACCTTCGAAGAGCTCGCGCGACTGACCGCGGCGCCGCTGCGGCGAGCTTCGGCATGACGACGGCGGCGTACGTCTGCGACGGGATTCGGACGCCGTTCGGCCGCTACGGCGGCGCTCTCGCGCCGGTTCGCCCCGACGATCTCGCGGTCGTCCCGATGCGCGCGCTGATGGAGCGGAACCCGCACACCGATTGGGCGGCCGTCGACGACGTGATTTACGGCTGCGCGAACCAGGCGGGCGAGGACAACCGCAACGTTGCCCGCATGGCGGCGCTGCTCGCCGGGCTGTCGGAAACGGTGCCGGCCGTCACGGTCAATCGCCTCTGCGGTTCGAGCCTCGAGGCGGTCGCGCTCGGCGCGCGCGCGATCAAGATGGGCGAGGCGTCGCTGGTCGTCGCGGGCGGCGTCGAGAGCATGTCGCGCGCGCCGTTCGTCATGCCGAAGGCCGACGTCGCGTTCGCGCGCGGCGTGAAGCTCGCGGACACGACGCTCGGCTGGCGTTTCGTGAATCCGCTCATGCACGCCCAATACGGCACCGACTCGCTGGCGGACACCGCCGAAAACCTCGCCGCGGAGCTCGTCATCTCGCGCGAGGACCAGGATGCGTTCGCGTTTCGCAGTCAGGAGCGCGCGGCGCGAGCGATCCAAGACGGCGTGCTCTCGCAGGAGATCGTGCCCGTGGTCGTGCCGCGGAAATCCTCGGTCAGCATGCTGGTCGAGCGTGACGAGCATCCGCGACCCGAGACGAGCCTCAAGGATCTCGCCGGCCTCAAACCCATCGTGCGCGAAGGCGGCACCGTGACGGCGGGGAACGCGTCCGGCATCAACGACGGCGCCGCCGCGCTCTTGCTCGCTTCCGAAGCCGCGGCGAAGCGCTTCGGACTCACGCCGCGCGCGCGCATCGTGGCGTGCGCTTCGGCGGGCGTCGCCCCGCGCGTCATGGGCATGGGGCCCGTCCCCGCGACACGCAAGGCGCTCGCGCTCGCGAAGCTCAGCTTGAAGGAGATCGATCTGATCGAGCTCAACGAAGCGTTCGCGGCCCAAGTGCTCGCCGATCTGCGCGCGTTCGGGATCCCGGACGACGCGGATTTCGTCAATCCGAACGGCGGCGCCATCGCGCTCGGCCATCCGCTCGGCGCGAGCGGCGCGCGACTCGTGACCACGGCCGTGTGGGAGCTCGCGCGCCGCGGCGCGAAGCGAGCGCTCTGCACCATGTGCATCGGCGTCGGTCAGGGCACCGCCATGATCCTCGAGCGGGTGTGACGCATGGCCGCCGACCTCGTGTACCGACCGCTCCCGCCCGGCACGCAACCCGAGTACCTGCACACGCCGTACAATTCGACGCACAAGCGCGCGCCGTTGCAGGCGCCGCTCGGCTTGCCGCGGACACTCTCCGAGCTCACGGGGCCCGTCATTTCACCGGAGCGCGTGCCGGCGAACGCCGCCGATCTCACGCGGCAGGGCGCGGCGGATCCGCTCGGCGAGCGCATCGTGGTCGGCGGCCGCGTGCTCGACGAAGACGGACGACCGCTCCGGCGCACGCTCGTCGAGATCTGGCAGTGCAACGCCGCCGGCCGCTACCGGCACCCGAAGGACACTCACGACGCGCCGCTCGACCCGAATTTTCGCGGCTCGGGCCAGGCCATGACCGACGACGACGGTCGCTATTGCTTCATCAGCATCAAGCCGGGCGCCTACCCGTGGCGCAATCACCACAACGCCTGGCGGCCCGCGCACATTCACTTCTCGCTCTTCGGGCCGGCCTTCGTCACCCGGCTCGTGACGCAGATGTATTTCCCCGGCGATCCGCTGCTCGCGTTCGACCCGATTTTCAACTCGGTGAGCGACGCCAAGGCCCGCGACCGCCTGATCGCCGAGTTCGATTGGGACGCGACCACGCCGGAGTGGGCGCTCGGCTATCGCTTCGACATCGTGCTCCGCGGCAGCGCGGCGACGCCGTTCGAGGAGCCGCGCGGTGGCTGACGGGCGCGGACACACGCTCACGCCCACCGCGTCGCAAACGGTCGGCCCCTTCTTCCATTTGGGTTTGGACTGGCTCTTTTCGAGCGCGGTCGCGGACCCGGACGCTCCCGGCACGCATCTCACGGTGCGCGGGCGCGTTCTCGACGGCGAGCGGAAGCCCGTCTCGGACGCGCTCGTCGAGCTCTGGCAGGCGGACCCCGAGGGCGCTTACGCGGTGCCGGGTCGGGCGCCGTCGCCGGGCTTTCGTGGCTACGCGCGCGTGCCGACCGACGAGCTCGGCGCGTTCGAGTTTTCGACGGTCAAGCCGGGACGCGTGGCCGCGCCCGGTGGCGGACTCCAGGCGCCGCACGCGCTCGTGCACGTCTTCATGCGCGGCCTCTTGCGACCCCTCGTGACGCGCCTCTACTTCGCCGACGAGCGCGCGAACGCGGACGACCCGGTGCTCGCCGCGGTCCCGGCCTCGCGCCGCGAGACGCTCCTCGCCGTACCCCGGCCGTGGGCGAGCGACGTCTTCGAGTGGAACATCGTGCTCCAGGGGCCCGGCGAGACGGTGTTTTTCGATGGCTGAGGTTCCGTGACCAGGCCGTCCCGCCGCCTCCACGACGAGCTCTTCGCCGCGCCGGCGTTGCTCGAATGTTTTTCGGACCGCGCGCGCGTGCAGGGCATGCTCGATTTCGAGGCCGCGCTCGCCCGCGCCGAGGCCGAAGCGGGCGTCATTCCGGCGGGTGCGGCGGCGCGCATCGCCGAGCAGTGTCGCGCCGAGCACTTCGACCTCGACGAGCTCGCCGCGAGCGCGGTGCGCGCGGGAAACGTGGCCATTCCACTCGTTCATGCGCTGACGAGCGCCGTCGCGCGCGAGGATCCGGCGGCGGCGCGCTACGTGCACTTCGGTGCGACGAGCCAGGACGCGATGGACACCGGTCTCGTGCTCGAGCTCCGGGCCGCGCTCGACTGGTTCGACGCCGAGCTCGGGCGCCTGAACGACACGCTCGCGGCGCTCGCCTGGGAGCATCGCTCGACGTGGTTGCTCGGCCGGACCTGGCTGCAACCGGCGCCTCCGGTGACGTTCGGCATGAAGGCCGCGGGCTGGCTCTCCGCCACGCTTCGGAGTCGCGAGCGGCTGCTCGCGCTGCGCCGTCGCGTGCTCGTGCTCGAGCTCGGCGGCGCCGCGGGCACCCTCGCCTCGCTCGGCGAGCACGGGCTCGACGTGGCTACCCGACTCGCGGGCGCGCGAAAGCTCACGCTGCCCGAGCTGCCCTGGCACGCCGAGCGCGACCGCCTCGCGGAGCTCGCGAGCGCGCTCGGCATCCTCACCGGGTCGCTCGGCAAGTTCGCCCGCGACGTGGCGTTGCTCTTGCAGTCGGAGGTCGGCGAGGTGAGCGCCGCGGCGGTTCCCGGACGCGGCGGTTCGTCCACCATGCCCCACAAGCAGAACCCGGTGGGCGCGGCGGTGATCCTCGCGGCCGCGACGCGCGTGCCCGCTCTCGTCGCGACGCTGCTCTCCGGCATGACGCAGGAGCACGAGCGCGGTCTCGGCGGTTGGCAGGCCGAATGGGACACGCTGCCCGAGCTCTGTTTGCTCGCGTCGGGCGCGCTCGCGCACGCGCTCGAGCTCGCCCGAGCCGTCGATGTCGACGCTCGCAGGATGCGCGCGAACTTCGAGGCGACGGGCGGCGTGGTGCTCGGTGAAGCCGTCGCGCTCGCGCTCGCGCCGCACCTCGGCCGACCCCTCGCGCACGCGCTCGTCGAACGCGCCTGCCGGCGAGCGGCCGCCGAGGGACTGCGGCTCGTCGACGTCCTCGCCGCCGAGCGCGAGGTGACGAGCCACCTCTCGAGCGAGGCGCTCGAAGCTCTGTGCGATCCGGAGCGGTACCTCGGTCTCGCGGAGACGTGGGTCGACCGGGTCCTCGAGTCACACGCCCGGCGTCCGTCGAGGGACGAACCATGCCCCTGATCGACGTCGACGGCGCCGCGCTCCACTACCGGTTGGACGGCCCCGCGGACGCGCCCGTCGTCATGCTCGCGAACTCGCTCGGCACCACGCTCGGGCTCTGGGAGTCGCAGATGGCGGACCTGCTGCGGCATTTTCGCGTGCTCCGCTACGACATGCGCGGGCAAGGGGGCTCGCCCATGACGCACGCGCCCTTCGACGTCGCGCGCCTCGCAGAGGACGCGCTCGCGCTCATCGACGTGCTCGCCTTGCCGCGGGTCCACTTTTGCGGCCTTTCGCTCGGCGGCGTCGTCGGCCAGTGGCTCGGCGCGCGCGCACCGCAGCGGCTCGGCAAGCTCGCGCTCTGCAACACCGCCGCGACGCTCGGTCCGCGCTCGTCGTGGGACGCACGCATCGAGGCCGTGGAGCGCGGCGGCATGAGCGCGATCGCGGGGATGGTGCTCGAGCGCTGGTTCACGCCCGAATTCCGGCGCCGGGACGCGGGCGCCGTCGAACGGGTGCGCCGCATGCTCTTGGCGGCTACCCCCGAGTATTACGCGCTCGCCTGCGGAGCCGCGCGCGACGCGGACCAACGCAACGGCGCCGCGGAGGTGCGAGCGCCCACGCTCGTCGTCGCGGGCACCCACGATCGCGCGACGCCGCCGTCCGAGGGTCGCTGGCTCGCGCAGCAAATCGCGGGCGCGCGCTACGTCGAGCTCGACGCGGCGCACCTCTCCAACATCGAAGCCGCCGCGGCGTTCAACGCGTGCTTGCTCGAATTTCTCACGACCTAGGACCGCACATGGACGAACGCGAACGATTGAAGCAAGGCATGGACCTCCGCCGCGCGGTGCACGGCGACGAATACGTCGAGCGGAGCGTCGCCGGCCGGACGCCCTTCAACGGCGAATTCCTCGACCTCATCACGCGTTACGCCTGGGGCGAGATCTGGAGTCGCCCCGGACTCGAGCGCCGCACGCGCAGCCTCGTCTGCCTCGCGCTCATGGTTTCCCAGAATCGCAGCGACGAGTTCCGGCTCCACCTGCGCTCCGCGCTCAACAACGGCGTGACGCGCGACGAGATCAAGGAAGTGCTCCTGCAGACGGCGATCTACTGCGGGGTGCCCGCGGCGAACACGGCGTTCCATCTCGCGGCGGCGACGTTCGCCGAGCTCGACGGGGCGGCCGCGAGCGGAGGCTGACGGCCGATGCGGACGCAAGTCGGAATTCTCGGTGCGGGGCCGGCCGGGCTCATGCTTTCGCACCTCTTGCACCTCGGCGGGGTCGAGTCGGTCGTGCTCGAGAAGCACTCGCGCGAATACATCGAGCGGCGCGTGCGGGCGGGCGTGCTCGAGCAAGGCACCGTCGATTTGCTGACCGAGACGGGCCTCGGCGAGCGGCTCCAGCGCGAAGGCATGGTGCACCACGGGATTCACCTTCGCTTCGGCGGGCGCACGCACCGCATCGGGTTCGGCCCGCTGACGGCCGGCCGCAAGATCACCGTGTACGGCCAGCAGGAGGTCGTGAAGGACCTCGTGCAGGCGCGGCTCGCGGCGGGCGGAGCCCTCGAATTTTCGGTGGAAGACGTGACGCTGCGCGACCTCGACGCCGAACGCCCGCGCGTTCGCTTCGTCGCCGCGGGGAGCGCACGGGAGCTCGAGTGCGACTTCGTCGCCGGCTGCGACGGCTCGCACGGCGTCTCGCGGCGCGCGATCCCCGAAGGCTCGCTCGCGACGTTCGAGCGCACCTACCCGTACGCGTGGCTCGGCATCCTCGCGCAGGCGCCGCCCGCGCAAGACGAGCTCGTCTACGCGCATCACGAGCGCGGCTTCGCGCTCTTCAGCATGCGTTCGCCGAAGCTCACCCGCTTGTACTTGCAAGTCGACCCGGAGGAGCGCCTCGAAAACTGGTCCGACGATCGGATTTGGTCCGAGCTTCGCACCCGCCTGGCGACGAGCGACGGCTGGCACCCGAACGAAGGTCCGATCGTCGAGCGCGGCGTCACGGGCATGCGGAGCTCCGTGATCGAGCCGATGCAATTCGGCCGCCTGTATTTGGCCGGCGACGCCGCGCACATCGTGCCGCCCACGGGCGCGAAGGGCATGAATCTCGCGATCGCGGACGTCCGCGTCTTGGCCGCCGCGCTCATCGCCTACTTCAAGACGGGCGACACCTCCGCGCTCGCTCGCTACTCGGAGACGTGTCTCCGGCGCGTCTGGCGCGCCGAGCATTTCTCCTGGTGGATGACCTCGATGTTGCACCGCGCGCCGCACGACGACGCGTTCGAGTCGCGTCTGCAGCGTTCCGAGCTCGAGTACGTCGTGCGCTCGCGCGCTGCGGCGACGTCACTCGCGGAAAACTACGTCGGGCTCTCGCTCGACTGGGACGGCAGCGCGGAGCTCGAGCGATTCGGCAAACACTTCTGACGAAGACGAGGGATCACGATGCGACATTCCACGACGGTTTCGGAGTCCATGTTCTTGCGACTCGTGCTCGCGGTCTTCGGACTTTGCGCCGCGATCGCCTGCAATTCGCCGAAAAAGACGGAGGCCGCGCCCGCGCCTTCCGCCGCGCCGGCGAGCCCGACCGGTCCCGTGAAAATCGGCGTTTTGGCGTCGTTCTCGGGACCCTTCGCCGACTACGGCAAGAACATCGAGGCCGGCATGCGCACCTACCTGAAGCTCCACGGCGACACCTACGGCGGCCGCAAGGTCGAGCTCGTCGTGCGGGACACGACGGGTCCGGCGCCGGACGTCGCGAAGCGACTCGCCCAGGAGCTCCTCACGCGCGACAAGGTGGACTTTCTCGCCGGCTTCGGCTTCACGCCGAACGCCATGGCCGTCGCTCCGCTCGCGACCGAAGCCAAAAAACCGATGATCGTGATGAACGCCGCGTCCTCCGTCGTCACGACGAAGTCGCCTTACATCGCGCGCTTCTCGTTCACGCTGCCGCAGGTGACGGCGCCTCTCGCCGGCTGGGCCGCGAAAAACGGGATCAAGAAGGTGTACAGCCTCGTGGCGGACTACGCGCCGGGCATCGACGCCGAGACCACGTTCAAGAAAGCGTTCACGGCCGCGGGCGGGCAGGTGATCGACGCAGTGCGCGTGCCGCTCAAAAACCCCGACTATGCGCCGTTTCTCCAGCGCGTGAAGGACTCGAAGCCCGAGGCGGTGTTCATCTTCTTGCCCGCGGGTGAGCCGGGCATCGCGTTCATGAAGGCGTTCAACGAACGCGGACTCGCCAAGGCCGGCATCAAGCTCATCGGTACGGGTGACCTCACGGACGACAGCGTGCTCATGGCCATGGGCGACTCGACGCTCGGAGTCATCACCACGCACCACTACTCCGCCGCGCACGACTCGCCCGAGAACAAGGAGTTCGTGAAGGCATTCGGCGAAGTGAGCGGCGGGCGCCGCCCGAATTTCATGGCGGTCGGTGGCTACGACGGCATGGCGGCGATCGCGGAGACGCTGAACACGCTCCACGGCGCGGTCGACGGCGACGCCGCGATGCGCGTGCTCGAGAACCTGAAGCTCACGAGCCCGCGGGGTCCGATCAGCATCGACCCGGCCACGCGCGACATCGTGCAGACCGTGTACCTGCGCCACGTCGAGAAGGTCGGCAACGAGCTCTTCAACGTCGAATCCGAGCGCTTCGAGAACGTGAAGGACCCGGGCAAGTAGCGGGACGGCTCGGTGCTTTCGCACTTCCTCGGAGTCGTTTTCGACGGCGTCGCGTACGGCAGTTTGCTGTTTCTCGTCAGCGTGGGCCTGTCGATCACGATGGGCCTCATGAACTTCGTCAACCTGGCGCACGGCGCGTTCGCCATGCTCGGCGGTTACGTGTGCGTGCTCGCCATGTCGCGCTGCGGGCTGCCGTTTCTCTTGGCGTTGCCTCTCGCTTTCGTCGCCGCGGCCGTCGTCGGCGTCGTGCTCGAGCGCCTCGTCTACCGGCGCCTCTATCGCGCGAGCCCGCTCGAACAGGTGCTGTTCACGATCGGACTCACGTTCATGGCCATCGGCGCCGCGACGTACTTTTTCGGCCCTTCGCAGCAGCCGGTGCAGCTCCCGTCCTTCCTGCAGGGCCAAATCCGCTTCCTCGGCATCGACTTCGGACGTTACAGGCTCTTCTTGGTCGCGCTCGTGCTCGTGCTGCGCACGACGCTCGGCTTTCTGTTCGGCCGGACGCGCTTCGGTGCCCAAGTGCGCGCGGCGGTCGACAACCAGGACGTGGCGCGCGGGGTCGGCATCAACGTCGATCGCGTGTTCACGCTCACGTTCGGGCTCGGCTCGGGGCTCGCGGGTCTCGGCGGCGGGCTCGGTATCGACATGCTCGGCCTCGATCCGGTCTTTCCGCTCCAGTACCTGGTCTTCTTCCTGTTGGTCGTGGCCGTGGGCGGCGCCGGCACCATCAAGGGTCCGCTCGCCGCCGCGCTCGTCCTCGGCGTCTGCGACGGCGCGGGCAAGTACTACGTGCCCGAGCTCGGCGCCTTCGTCATTTACCTGTCGATGGTGGCGCTCTTGGTGCTGTTTCCGGGCGGGCTCTTCGGGAAGCGCGCCTGATGCTCGTGACGCGAGGCTTGCCGCACGATCGTTTGCGCCCCGGAGAGCTCGCGTTCTGGGCGTTGCCGCTGCTCGCTTTCTTCGCGTTCCCGGACCACCTCGTGCTCGGCAGTCAGATCCTCGTGACGGCGTTGTTCGCGGTGTCGCTCGACGTGTTGCTCGGCTACGCCGGCATCGTGTCGCTCGGGCACGCCGCGTTTTTCGGCGTCGGCGCCTACACCGCGGGGCTCCTTTCGGTACACGGCTACCGCGAGCCTTTCGGCGGCCTCGTCGCCGCCGCGCTCGTCGCCGGCGCGCTCGGGTTCGCGGTGAGCTTGCTCGTCGTCCGCGGCGACGATCTCTCGCGCCTGATGGTGACGCTCGGAATCGGACTCACGCTGCAGGAGGTCGCCAACCGCGCGGCGCCCGTCACCGGCGGCGTCGACGGGCTCGACGGCATCGTCATGAACAAGCTCTTCGGCGTGTTCGACTTCGGCATGGACGGGCGGACCGCGTATCTCTACAGCCTCGGGGTGCTCCTCGTCATTTTCATGCTGCTCCGGCGCGTCGTCGCGTCTCCGTTCGGGCTTGCGCTGCGCGGGCTGCGTGAAGGCAGCGCTCGCATCCCCGCTCTTTCGATCTCGGTGCGCCGGCTGCAAATTGCCGTCTTCACGCTGGCGGCCGCGATCGCCGGCGTCGCGGGCGCGCTGCTCGCCCAGACGACGGCCTTCGTCGGCATCGACGTGCTCGGGTTTCCGCGCTCCGCCGAGCTCCTCATCATGGTCGTCCTGGGCGGGGCGGGTCGCCTGTATGGGGCCGTGGTCGGCACCGTCGTCTACATGGTGGCTCAAGACGCGTTGTCCGGCGTGAGCCACGTGTATTGGCAATTCTGGGTCGGCGCGCTGCTCGTCCTGCTCGTGCTCTTCGCGCGGGGCGGGCTCCTCGGCGGCCTCGACGCGCTCTTGCTCCGCGTCCGGAGGGCGCCGTGACGGCGGCGCTCCGCGCGCAGGGACTCACGAAGCGCTTCGGCGGGTTCGTGGCCAACAGCGACGTCACGCTCGTGCTGCCGCCGGGCGCTCGTCACGCGCTGATCGGACCGAACGGCGCCGGCAAGACCACGCTCATCAACCTCCTGACCGGCGTGCTCGCGCCGACGAGCGGCGACGTCTTCTTGGGGGAGGAGCGCGTGACGAGCCTGCCGCAACACGCGCGCGTCAAACGCGGGCTCGCGCGCACCTTCCAAATCAACACGCTCTTCCCCGGGCTCACGGTGCTCGAGTCCGTCGTCCTCGCCGTCTGCGGCGGCCGCGGCACCACGCGGCTCTGGTACCGGACGGTCGCGGAGCGGCACGAAGAGATTGCCGAAGCGCGCGCGCTCCTCGAGCGCTTGCTGCTCGCGAGCGAGGCGGACAAGCCCGTCCGCGAGCTCGCCTACGGCAAGCAACGCCTGGTCGAAATCGCGCTCGCTCTGGCGACGAAACCCTCGATTCTGATCCTGGACGAGCCCGCCGCCGGGATTCCGTCGCACGCGAGCCTCGAGCTCTTCGGGGTCATCGCCGCGCTGCCGCGCGACGTGAGCATCCTCTTCATCGAGCACGACGTCGACATCGTGTTCCGTTTCGCAGAACGCGTCACCGTGCTCGCGAACGGCAGTGTCCTCGCCGAAGGCACGCCCGGCGAGATTTCGGCCGACCGCCGCGTGCGCGAGGTTTACCTCGGCGAGGTCGAGCATGGCTGAGCTCCTCGCGCTCGAGGACGTGAGCGCGGGCTACGGCGCCGCCGTCGTGGTCGACCGCGTCTCGCTCTCGCTCGGGCAGGGGGAAACGCTCGCCGTACTCGGCCGCAACGGCATGGGCAAAACGACGCTGCTCAAGACGATCGTGGGCCTCACCGCGCTGCAGCACGGCACCGTGCGCTGGCTCGGCGCGGATTGGCGTTCCGTGCCCGTCCACGGCCGTGCGGGCGCCGGGCTCGGTTGGGTGCCGCAGGAGCGCGGCATGTTCGCGTCGCTCACGGTCGAGGAGCATTTGACGGCCGTCGCGCGGCCGGGCGCGTGGGACGTCGAGCGCGTGTATCGGCTCTTCCCGCGCCTCGCCGAACGCCGCGCGAACCTCGGTCATCGACTCTCGGGCGGCGAACAGCAGATGCTCGCGATCGGGCGCGCGCTCGTCTTGAATCCGGAGCTGCTCTTGCTCGACGAGCCGATGGAAGGACTCGCGCCGATCATGGTCCAAACGCTCACGCACGTGGTGCGAAAGCTCGCGGACGAAGCGGGCATGGCGATCGTCTTGGTCGAACAGCATGCGCGGCTCGCGCTCTCGCTGACGCGGCGTTCGGTCGTGCTCGAACGCGGGCGCATCGTGCACGATGCGCCGAGTGACACTTTGCTCGAGGATGTCGATCTCTTGAATCGGCTGCTTTCGGTCGCCTAGCTGGCCGGCAAGAACGTTGCCATGAGGCCCGCTACTGCTGGGTCGTCGAGATCGTGCGCATCACTGCGCGATGCAATTGTTCTGCATCGTCTGCCAGATCAGACCGGCGATGACGGGAGCGCCGGACGCCGAAGCCTGGATGCCGCTCGCATCGGTGTACTCGGGGTGGTTCGCCCAAGCGTCCTTGAGGTCGATGAAGTAGCAAGGAACGGTGCTCTGCGCGCATGCCTGCTGGAGTGGCTCGCGCATGTTGTCGACCTCCGGAATGCTCGGAAGCGGGGGCACGAGGAAGTAGACGACGTCCTCGACGGTGCCGTCGCTCGCGACTTTCGCCAAGAACTGCTGGAACTCTGCGACGGCGTTGTTCGCCGCGTCCTCCACGGACACCGAACCGTTAGCGAGCCGGGCTGCGATGGGGTCCCAGGTTCCGCCGTCCATGATCAAGACCTTGACCTTGGTCGCTCCACTCTCGCGCATGTCGTATTGCTTGGCGATATTCGCCATCGGCAGCGCGGGCGCTGCAAGATTGACGTAGTCGTCGTTCGTCCCGAGGGCACCGATCATGCGCGCGCGATCCTCCACGAGCGAAAACTGACTGCCTGGGATCGTGATCCACGAATCGCCAATCCACACGATGGCGCCGCCGGGGACATTCTCGTGCGGGCAAGTTTCAGCGCCGGCCGCGCCGGCCGCGCCCGCCGCGCCGCCCGTCTCGTCGTTCGACTCTCCGGCCGTGTCGTTGCCGCTGCCGGCCGTGGCCGCGCCACCGCGCCCTCCTGCGCCGCCGCCTGCCGTTGCGCTCGCTCCGGCCGCGCCGAACACGCCCGCGTTGCCGCTCCCACCGGCCCTTCCGCCGACACCACCGACGGCGACGGGCCCGTCGCCGAGGTGGATCAGGTCCCCGCCACAGCCCGCGACGGAGTAGAACGCGAGAGTGAGTCCGACGAGCGGTAAGGCGCTTGTCGGGCGAGTCATCGCGTGATGCTACCATTCCCGCTGACGGCGACGAGGGCCCGGGTCGCGGCGCTCCTCACGACGACGCTCGTCCTCGCCGAGTCCGGACGGGCCGCAGCCCAGCCGAAAACGGCCGTCATGAGCGCCCGGCTCGAGCTCGTGGCGGATCCGAGCTGCACCACGCGCAGCGACTTGATGGCGCGCGTTCGCCGGCGCTCGCCGCGGGTGGTTTTCGGCGACGACCCGGGCGCGCTCGCGGTGCGTGCCCGGTTTTCCGCCCTGCGCCCCGGGGCGGTCGCGGGTGATCTCACGCTCGCGCGAGCCGGAGCCGTCCCCTCGACCCGCCGCGTCGTTGCGAGAAGTTGCACTGAAGCGGCGGACGCCGTCGCGCTCATGATCGCGGTCACGCTCGATCCGGCTTCGGTCGAGAATACCGAGCCGAGCGACACGACGCCTCCCGCTCGAGCACCTTCCGGCGACGCGGAGCCGAGCAAGCCATCCGACCACAACGGCGCCGCGGCGGAGCCGAACACGCCGGCGTCTTCGACAGCGCCCGGCGCGCCCGAGAAGCCCCCGGAGCGCCCGGCGCTCAAGCCGAGCACTTCCGAAACCACGCCACCATCCGGCGGCGAGCCGGAGCGCCCGTCGGCGCCCATGCGCGGCCTTTTCAGCGCGGAGCTCGCGGCCGAGGCTTTCGCGGGACCCACGCCCGGACTCATGCCCGCTTTCGGCCTCTTCGTGCTCGCGGGCGTCGATCGAGTGGAGCCGTGGTCGCCGTCCGTATTCGTCGGAGCCACGCACGCCTGGCGTCCCGGGCTCGACGAACCGGGTGGGCGAGTCTCGTTCGAGCTCGACGCGGCGAGCCTCGACGCCTGTCCGCTCCGCCTGCGTCTCGCGTTCGTGGACGCGCGCCCGTGCGTCTCGGTGCTGCTCGGTCGCTTCAGCGCTCGCGGCACGGACACGAACAACCCGACGGGCGAGAGCGTTCGACCGTTCTCGGTGGTCGGCGGTTCGGTGCTCGCGAGGGCGAGACTCGTTTGGCTCCTCGAAGCGTCGGCTCGCGTCGCCGTCGGCGCGAGCGTGGTGCGCGACTCGTTCGAATTCGGCAGCACCGTTTTCCACCGGGTCGACCCGGTGACCGCGAACGTGAGCCTCGGCCTCGGCGTCCGTCTGCCGTAAAGCGCTGAAAGGCGACCGCGGCGGGACAGGGTCGGCCCTTTCTCAGGGCTTCGACAGCCCCGCCAGACGAGCGACGCGATCGGCGAGCGGCCCGGCGCCGAAGCTCGTCTCGAACTTTTCGGCGAGGTTTTTTGCTTCCGCCGTGCGACCCGCTTTGACGAGCGCTTCGATTTTGATCGCGGCCGCTTCGGGTCGGAACGCGCCGGTCGGATATTGCGTTTGGTACTTGCGGACGAGCGCGAGCGCGCCGTTCGCGTCGCCGGTCGCGAGCGCGCCGCGGGCCGCGTCGAGCGCCGCAATCTGATCGGTCAGATCGCTCGCATTGGCGCTCGTGCGACCGTGCTGCGCCGCGGGCGGCGGGGGCGTGTTCGGCGTCGCCTCGGCGTCGGACTTCGACGGCGACTCGGTGACGTTCGCCGCGGCGCTCGGCGCGAGCGTGACGGAGGTCACGGTGGGCGCGGCGGGCAGGTGCGCCTCGCCGGGCGCCACCGCGACGTGGTTCGACCCGCGCGTGAGTAAGAAGCCGGCGCGACGAGCGCCCCGCCGAGCCACGGCCAGAGCGAGCTCGACGCCGCGGCTCCCTTCGGCGCCGCCGCGCCGGCGCCGTCCGCACCACCGCTCGGAGCGCTCGTGATGGGCGGCAGCGCGACACCGATGGCACGCGCCATGCGCTCGGACAGCTCTCGCGGCGGCTGCTCGCTGCTGGCGGCGTCGAGCAGCCGCCGCTCGAGGTCGGTCGCCCCCACCGCGCTCAGGCGCTCGGGCAGTCGTGGTTCCTGCTTGCTCATGACGGCTTCATCCCGCGTCGCAGACTCTTCTCGATGCGTGCCACCGCTTCGCGAAACTGTTCGCGACCTCGACGCAGGCGCGACGCGACGCTGCCGAGCGGGACCTCGAGCAGCGCCGCAATCTCGGGCGAGGAGAGTCCCTCGACTTCGTAGAGTACGAAGACCTCCGCGAAGTCGGGGTTCATCTTCGAGAGCGCGAGATCGCAGAGCTCGAGATCCGCCCGCTGGTCGCCGGCGTCGCGGGCGACGGCCACGCGTCGATCCATGTCGTCGTCGAGCTGCAGGCGCACCGTCTTGCGGCCGAGCGTGTGCGCGACGCGGCGAGCCGTGCCGATCAAGAAGGCACGTTCGCTGTCCGGCTGGACGTCGGCGAGCCGCGTCGCCGCGATCAAGAACGTCTCCTGAGTCGCATCGGCGGCCTCATCGGGCGTCAGACCTCGGCGTCGGAGCGAACGCCAGACGGCCACGTGGTGCTGGGCGAACATGCGTTCGAGCCGGAGCCGCTCGACCTCCGAAGCCGGTCCGGGACGCTCGCCAGTCACTTTTGCTTCGCTCATCCACGCCAGCACTCTCGACCCGCCTTCACTATGCAGGGTGTCAGCT
>Ga0335083_10002906_pt1 | contig 22407 bp, 22 predicted proteins | sample Lox_Sample_42_FD_206716 | JGI IMG/M metagenome (GOLD analysis project Ga0335083, IMG submission 206716) | Soil microbial communities from Loxahatchee National Wildlife Refuge, Florida, United States - Lox_Sample_4.2 | ecosystem: Environmental > Terrestrial > Soil > Wetlands | place: USA...
CGCGACGCCAGCAACCCCTGGGCCCACGCGGGCTGTCAAAGTCAATGCATTATCTATGAGCAGATTGATCATGACAATCATGTTCAATAAGCTTGGATGACCTGATACAGCAAACTCGACGAGGGGTGTCTCGAATGGCGTCGCGTGTGGACTGGGGCGCGCCACCGGGTGATGAGCCAGTCGTTGTCGGCGGTGACCTCGGATCAGGGTGCCGAAGCCGGGGTTCGCGGGCACGGCAGCCAAGGAAACGGCCGCTAAGGCGGCCGGGCTGACCACGGCTGGCCGGTGATGAGTTCGAAGGTGGCCCAAGGGTGCCGATGGTGCCCGGCACCTGGGACCCGGACGGTGCCCGCGAGCGGAGCGCAGGGGCACATGACAGCGAGCGACGTGATAGCTGGCACGCGTTTCATGTCGGAGAGGCTTTGTCAGCGTTTCAGGCTTCCTGGCAGCGATGCGGTCCTCCATTGGACCGCGCTGCTCGGTTGCCGTGCCGCGCGGTGCGAAGCGCCGGCCGTCGCTCTCTGTGCAGCGGTGAGCTGGATCAGACGTCGGCGTTTCCGGGGGCTTTTTTGATCGGCGGCGAAGAGATGTCCGGCTGAAAGGTGCACTAATTTCGCGCCGGCTCAGCGGTCAATCCGGTTTTCGCTGTGTGGCTTCGGCGTCTCGTTCGAGTGCGGATCTCGGCCGGCCGCCGTAGCGGCGGTGGAATTTCTCCACCTGTCCGGCGCTGTCGACGATACGGCGCCCGCCGGTCCAGAACGGGTGCGAATCAGAGGTGACGTCAACGACGACAAGTGGATAGCTGCGCACCCCGTCCGGCGTCTGCCACTCGATAGTGCGCGAACTGCGTATGGTCGACCGGGTCAGGAACATGGCACCGGTAGCCGCGTCTTGGAAGACGACCGGGTGGTAATCGGGGTGGATGCCGGGCTTCATCAGCGGTCTCCGTCCTGGGCATGGTGGGAAGCGGCGTCCCCAGTGGCCTCTGACAGGGCTGCGCAAGGGTCTTCGTGCCAGTCGCCGAACGGATCGTCGTAGCAGACCCAGTCCTGGGGGAAGCGAAGCTCGTCGTCGGTGAGCAGCGCGCCGTTGAGGCCGTCGAGGATTTCGGCCGCGTGCGCGCCGCACACCAGTACGGTCATCGCTGTGTGCCGATCGCCGTGCTGGGCATCCCAGCACAGCTCGGCAAATGCGCGTCGTTCGGCATCGATGCCGGCCAGTTGGCGAGCTGTCATGGCGGCTAGCCATTTGCCAGCCGAACCGACCCGCAATCCACCCCCGGCCGATTCCAACCACATCGCCTGCTCAGGTTGGCTGGCCAGCCAGAGCCGGCCCCGGGTTCGGATCACTCCCTCTAGCAGCAGGTCCAGACATGCGTGCAGACGCTGCGGATGGAAAGGGCGTCGGGCATTGAAATCGAACAGGTTGATGGGGCCCCGGGAATCCAGGGGCGGCTGTCCGGCCAGCAGCGGACCGTGCGGATCGTCGCTTCGGCCGCGCCGCGCGTCGCGGAACAAATTGTCCAGAGCGTGTTCGATGCCGTCGGCGCCCACGTGAATGCGCGCGCGCGGTGACAGACGGCGCAGCACGCCAGCCACGAACGGGTCAGCGCGGTTGAGCACAACCACGTCGGCGAATTCGGCCTGTCCAACCACCACCTGGGCCAAGGTGCGCCCGTCGTCGAGTCCGGCGTCACCGAGCGCCTCGCTCAGCCACACCGATGCATCGACACAGGTGACCACCGCGGCGATCGACACATCCAGGGCCGCGGGTCCGTCGACGTACCCTGGCGCCACGCGCACTCGGACATTTTCGATGGCCAGGCAGATCGGTTCGGGTTCCAGCCACGGCGCCAGGTGCACCACGACGCGGTCAATGTCATCGCGGCGGTGCAGCTGACGCAACAGCACCAGCAGGTCGTTGCGGATGGTGCACGACACGCACCCGTGCGCGAGTTCGAGACCGGCCTCCGCTGTCGTCAAGACCCCATGTTGCAGGGTCGCCGTGGTCCGGCGCACCACATGGCCGTCGAAACGGTGCTCGACGACCAGCGTCCCGGGGGTGCGTAGCAGGGCCCCCACGACCGGGTCGGTGTCCTTCTGGCCGGCGACCAGGATAACGGGCGTCCGCATTCGGCTCCTTATTGAAAATCATTTCCATTAACGCTGCCTGTACGGTACCGTCTCCGATGCGGTCTGTCGAAAACCATTTTCAATAAGCGCAGGCGGGTCATAGGGGGTTACACAGTGTCTGCTCGTTGCCAAGTCACGGGCCGGGTACCGGGTTTCGGTAACGCGGTGTCGCACTCGCATCGCCGAACCCGGCGGCGCTGGTCGCCCAACATCCAGCTCAAGACGTACTACCTACCTTCGGAGGGCCGTCGGATTCGGCTGAGGGTCAGCGCGAAGGGCATCAAGGTCATCGACCGCGACGGCATCGAGGCCGTCGTGGCCCGGTTGCGCCGCGACGGGCAGCGGATCTGATGGCAAGCAACGAGATCCGCCCGATCGTCAAACTGCGCTCCACCGCGGGCACCGGCTACACCTACATCACCCGCAAGAACCGACGAAACGACCCGGACCGGCTGGTGCTGCGCAAGTACGACCCGGTGATCCGCCGTCACGTCGATTTCCGAGAGGAGCGCTGAGCATGGCCAAGAAATCCAAGATCGTCAAGAACGACCGCCGTCGCGAGATTGTGGCGCGCTACGCCCTACGCCGCGCTGAACTCAGAGAGATCATGCGCTCACCGTCGAGCACCGATGTTCAGCGGGCGGCGGCGCAACGCGAGTTGGCGCGCCAGCCCCGCGACGCCAGCGCAGTGCGTCTGCGCAACCGCGATTCCATCGACGGGCGTCCGCGCGGGCATCTGCGCAAATTCGGGCTGTCGAGGGTGCGGGTGCGCCAGTTGGCTCATAACGGTCAGCTACCCGGCGTGCGGAAGGCGAGCTGGTGATGGCCAAGAAACCTCAGCGGCCTCGTCGCGCCGCCCAACCGAGCGTCAAGACCGCCAAGAAGAACCTTCTCGCGGGCCTGGGGCTTAGCGCGGTCGACTATAAGGACACCGCCGCGCTGCGGATGTTCATCTCCGACCGGGGCAAAATCCGCTCCCGTCACGTCACCGGCCTCACCGTCCAGCAACAGCGGCAGGTCAGCACCGCGATCAAGAACGCACGTGAAATGGCGCTATTACCCTATTCCGGGCAGATTGCCGGTCGCTGAAACATGTCGTGCGCCAAGAGATGCCAACAAGACAGACAGAAAGGATTGGGGAGTGACACCACCTGGCTCTGACCTCGGCGAGGCCGAGAGCGCGGCACGTTGACCTCCTCGCGCCGGGCCACCGACCGGCCGTTCACCGTCATCGTTTGTACCGCCTGCGCGACCGACCACAACCTGTCGGTAATCGACGAACTACGCCCCACCATCCGACGCTGTCCACACGCCATGCTCGTCTCCGCCGCGTGCATGTTCGGATCACTCACCTGCGCATCTCGCCCAACGGGATGCGGCGTCATGGTTGTGCTGCAGCCCTGTAGCAAAGACCGTGTGGCCTGCGGGCAGGCGCACTGGATCGGGCCCATCACCGACAAGTGTGACGCAGCGGTCCTACGGGACTGGCTGGAGCTGGGGCAATGGGAAAGCACCCCACTGCCAAGACAGCTCACTGGGCATCACCTGGGAGCTCGTCGCGCCATTCTCAGCAATTGAGTAAACGGCAACGGCGCCGACCGGTGAGGCGTGCCGACTGCTGCCTCAAGCGTGCTCATCAATGGGGGTAGGCGTAGGGGTTGGCCGGGGCATCGACGCGGGTGACCGCGGTGGCCTGCAGTGTCGGGATCGCCAGCGAGTTCGGTTGCCGGGGCGCGGGTGTGACCTGGCCCTCGACCCGAAGCCAGGTGTTGTCCGCGAGTCCGGCAGCGTGGGCGGCCGCCGGGCCACGCAGATGGATGCGGGCCAGCTGGGCGTCGGCGGCGCAACAGATGACGACGATGCGACCAAGGTCCACACCCTGCGCCTCGTTGAGGACGAAGCCGGTCACGGTGATCGCCCGATTCGTCAACGAGCCGGTGGTGTCGTGGGCCTCGCGCATCAGCACCTCCGGCAGCGACACCTCAGGAGCGCTGCCAGCCGGTAGCGGTGGAAATGCCCGATTCAGAACATTATTGGACACCGCGGTCACAGAGGGGGCTGCGGCTGAGGGCCGCAGTGCCGGCGGCGTCACGAAGATCAAGACCAGGACAGGAACGACGAGCAGCCATACTATGCCGCTTCGGTGGGAGTGTGCCTCGCTGTGATCGCTGGTCTGATCACTAGTCCGCGGTCGTCCGCGGCGGATATCGCCGATGATCGCCAACAGCGCCAACACAGTCAGCAGCACCGCTGAGGCGGCCAGCCACGGCAGCAGCCCCGGCTTGACGTAGCGGGTGAACGCACCCGACACCGTAATCATCGCGATGCTGATGCCTACCAGTAGCAGTACCACATTCTCGGTTTCGCGGCCCACTACCCACCACCGAGGACGAACAGCCCGACCGCACACGCGCTCGCCGTTGCCACCAGCAAAGTGGCGGGCGCGAAGCGCGCCGCGAAAGCCCGGCCGAACATGCCCGCCTGCATCGCGAACAGTTTCACGTCGACCGCTGGCCCCACTACCAGAAACACCAGCCGGGGCAGTAGCGGCACCATCGTCATGCTGGCGGCTACGAACGCATCGGCCTCCGAACACAACGCCAACACCACCGCCAGGACGGCCATCACCGCCACACCAAGGATCAGGTGTGCCGCCAAATGCTCGAACATCCACCGCGGCACCACCACATGCAGCGCCGCCGCCGCAGCGGCACCCAACACCAAATAAGATGCGGCTTGAAGGAAGTCGTGGCGGGCCGCCTCAGCGAACACCACCCACCGCGACTCGGTGTCAGCGCACGGAGGAGCTAGCCGGCGGGTGACCCACTCCGGGCGACCCCACCGCGCCCACACCCACCCCATCATCACCGCGGTCAGCAGCGACGCCCCCATCCGGGCAAGAACCATCGCCGGCGCACCGGGAAACGCCACCGCGGTGGCGACCAGCACTACCGGGTTGATCGCCGGCGCGGCCAGCATGAACGTCAAAGCCGCCGCGCCCGTCGCTCCTCCTTCGCCAAACAATCGCCGCGCCACCGGAACCGACCCGCACTCACAGCCCGGCAGCACCGCCCCGCCGATCCCTGCGGCCAACACCGCGACCACGGGACGACGTGGCAGCCACCGCGCCAACCGCTCGGGCGACACGAACGCCGCAATCAACCCACTGACCACCACCCCTAGCACCAAAAAAGGAACCGCCTGCACGAACACCCCACAGAACACCGTGCCCGCCGTTGACAACGCCGCACTACCTGAGACCGCATTTCGCAACATTGTCGCCGAGAAGGCGCACACGAGCAGAATGCCCACCAGCACTTCCATCGACCCGGCCCCCAGCCGGCGCACGAACCTCAGCGTCGCCACCGTGCCATTGTGTCAGCGCGCCGGCACCGCACCGGAATGTGCGGCACCGACACCCACGAGGCGATCACCTCGGCGCTGACCCACACCGCCAACGGAGCGCCCGCCGGCACTCGTTCTCGCGCTGGTACGAGACCGACGCTTGGACAGGCGGCCACAGTCTGCTGCGAGCCGTAATGATTCTTGAGAACAACGGGCGCGGCTGGACGGAAACTGGGACGCGCCAGTAGCTTAGAAGTCAAAATTGGCTACGGACGGTGAGAAACGATGACCGGTACAATCCACAACGAGCACGTCGGACATGATCATGTGCATGGCGAAGGATGCGGCCATGTCGCTATCCCACACGAGGATCATGTCGACTACGTCCACAGCGGTCACCTTCATCGACAGCACGAGGATCACTACGACGAATGTGAGCCATCCGGCCACGCGGTGCATGAAGATCATGACCATGTCCACGGTGAGGGGTGCGGCCATGTTGCAATCCCGCATAGGGACCATGTCGACTATGTGCACGACGGGTGTCGGCACGCGGCTCATGGCGAGCACTACGACGAGCACTGACGCCGACGCGTAAAGGAGACGCCGGTGCGGGTGCACGACAGCGAGTCGCTGGCCACGCAGGTCTGCTTTGCCTGCCGCCGACAAGTTGGCATAATCCGCGTAGCCCCACGTTTCCTTCGGGAAAGCTGCGGTAATTGCTTTCCGTAGGGTTCAGGACGGTCCACCGTGTCGTCCTCTCGTGCGCACGTCGATTGGCGGCGCGGGCGGCCTACTGATGGGAGTGCGCCTCTTCCCACGCGGGTAGCGGGTCGGTGTAGGTGAGCCACTGTTTTTCGCCTGCAACGAATTCCGCGTCGGTGAGCAACGCAGACTCCAGTAAGCGGTGTACCCGGTCGCGGTCCAGTCGAACGCCGATGAACACGATCTCCTGACTGGGTGCGATGTCTGCGGTGGACCAGTACTGCGCCGGTTCGAGTACCAGGTTCGGGCCGGCCTGCGACCAGATCGCGGCGATGGACGGCCGGCTGGCGATCCAGCAGAATCCCTTACTGCGCAACAATCCCCGAACCTCGTCGAGAACCTGTTCCAGCCGATGGGGGTGAAACGGACGCGCAGCGCGGAAAGTCGTACTGCTGATGCCGTACTCCTCGGTTTCGGGCGTGTGACCCCCCGCGATTTCTTCGTCCCAGCCAGGTGCGGTCGCCGCAAGGATGGGATCGAACAGCCCGGTGTCCAGGACCTTGTCCAGTGGCACCACGCCGTGGTCGGTGCGGACGATCCTGGCGGTGGGATTGAGCCGGCGCAGCACTGTTTCCACTGTTCCGCAGATCTGTGCAGTGACCAGGTCGGTTTTGTTGAGAAGTATCACGTCGGCGAACTCGACCTGGTCGACCAGTAGATCAGAGATGCTGCGCGCGTCGCCGTCGCCGGCGGCCAGATCACGTTCGGCGAGCGCTTCACCGCGCACCAGTTCGGAAAGGAAGGTGGCGGCGTCGACCACGGTGACCAGCGTGTCGAGCCGAGCGACCTGACCGAGGCTGAATCCGTCGTCGAACTCCCAGCTGAACGTCGCCGCGACCGGCATCGGCTCAGAGATGCCCGTTGACTCGATCACCATCTGGTCGAAGCGGTTCTGCCGCGCCAGGTCCCTGACCGCTTCGATCAGGTCCTCCCGCAGGGTGCAGCAGATGCACCCGTTGGTCAGCTCGACGAGCTTCTCCTCGGTGCGATCCAAATGCCCCTGCCCCGCGATCAACGCAGCATCGATGTTGACCTCGCTCATGTCGTTGACGATGACGGCCACCTTCCGTCCGTCGCGATTAGCCAGGATGTGGTTGAGCAGGGTGGTCTTTCCTGCACCCAGGAAGCCGGACAGGACGGTGACGGGCAGCAGTGGGGCAGGTTCAACGGTCACGTCGCTAATGATAACCATTTTCATTAACGATTCCAGCGTCGTAACTGGTCGTAGCTGCGGTCGCGCCGCAAGGCGACCTACGGCGAGATCGTTGCGGGCGTTGCCCGGCCACGACATACCGTGGTGCGGGTGAGCTCCGACAGATCGCAGCGCTGACTGATCAGGCCAAGTCGGCCTCCTTGGCCTGGTAGTAATCGCCCATCGCGGCATTCGCCTTCACAAGGGCGGTCAGGCTAGTCAGGAACTCCTCGACTTTGGCACCGGGAAGGACAGCCAGCAGAAGCTCACCGGAAATGTGTGTGAAGATCCGCATGCCTGCACACCCCAGCGATAACCGGGGCTCCTGCGCGTTGAGCGCCAACGGCAGCGCGGTGCAGGCCGGACGGCCGCTGACCCGAAGCTGTTCCCCGGTCCAGGCGGCGGTGCCGGCTGCCTCGCTGAACAGCATCGCCTGCGCTGGGGTGAGCCACATCAGCACGACGTCCGGGTCGACCGATACGTCAGCCAACGGTCCGTATACCGCTCCCTTTCTGCCCGAGCGCACTGACGGCAAGGACGCGGCCTCGGCGGGATCAAGGTAGCCAACCTCACACATCGTTTCGACCGCGATGCCCAGTTCGTTCTGGATATGTGACGGCAGCTCGAAACCCATGACCATCGCGCCGATTGGACAGTTGAAGTGCTGGTGTGCCGCCGCGTAGAAAACACTCTTTTCAGCCGCGCGCCAGAACGAGCAACCGGACGGCACTGACCGCGCGGCGTTCGCAACACCGTCAGGCGCCTGGTCGCGAAAGGTCACCGCCACGGGACGAAGGGTCAGTGACAACAACTCAATGAGTTTGGCGGACAATTCACGGCGTTCCACAGTTCATTTCTCCTATCAATTCAGGTCAAATCCGGGCTGTGATCGTTTGTCGAGATCCGGCCCGCAACGGGCGCGGCACTGGGCTGGGCCGGCCCCGAACACCGGTACAGCTAATTGCTTGGCGGGAACTCACCCAGTTCGCCTGGAACCAGCCATTGGGTCGTCAGTTCGTTCGCGTTGCGCAACGCAAGTACGGCCTGCTCCGGGTCGAACAGCGCCGTGTCCAACACGGTGTCCAACCCCAACATGCCGCAGGTGGTGGACCCGACGACCACGGCGACGCGCCGCCCGTCGCGGTTAGCCAGGATGTGGTTGAGCAGGGTGGTTTTGCCGGCGCCCAGGAAGCGGACAGGACGGTGACGGATAGCGAACCGCTGCCGGGCGAAGACATACGCTTAATGATAATCATTTTCATATAGCTTGGCACGCATGCGGTGGCACCTTGTGGTTTGCGTACACACGCGCTGAGCCGCAACAGCTGGTGGGATCGTCGTCATTTCCTCGGGGTAGCCGAGACCCGCCTCGTTAACGGCGAGGTTAACGTGGATGACGAACCGGATTCATCCAATGCTTGGGCGGCAGGTTTTCTGCGGCGGTTCATGACCCATACGGTCAACCAGATGGCGCAGGCAATGGTGACGATGAGGAAACTGGGCGGCAGGTTGAACATTGCCGATGCGCCGAGTCCGAGCCACACCGCGCAGAGGCTGATCGCCGTCGAGATGGCCATGGCCAGTACCGGTCGGGGAGTGAGCATGATGGCGGTCGCGGCGGGAGTGACGACCAGGGCGAATAACAGCAGCGTGCCGACGGCTTGTACGGCCATGGTGACGGTGAGCCCGAGCAGCGCCATGAACATGATGGATAGAGCGCGCACGGGCACTCCTTTGGCCTGGGCGACGACGGCGTTGACCGAGCTGAACAGCAGGGGCCGGTAGATAACGCCGACGCTGAACCCCAGCACTACCAGCAGGATCGCGAAGCTGACCAATTGCTCGCGGGAGATGGCCAGCAGGTTACCGAACAACACGTTGGTTATCGTGCTCGAGCTCTCGGTGGCCAGTGAGTTGAAGAACAGGCCAAGACCGGTGGCCATGGCCAAGACCGTCCCGGTGACCACTTCGCGATCCGCGGCGCGCTTGCCCAGGGCGCCGATCACCAGTGCCCCGCCGACACAGAACACGCCGAGCCCGACGATTACGGGCACGCCTAGAAGCACGGCGCCCGTCGCGCCGGGCAGGCCGATGTGAGCCAGCGCATGGGCGGCGAAAGCGGTGCGGCGCACCACGACGAAGTAGCCGATCAACCCCGCGGCCAGCGCGACGATAGTGCCGCCGATCAGGGCATTGCTCATGAACCCCGATGTCAGAATCGGCCACCAATTGGGTTGGTAACCCAGGGCTACAAGGTGGGCGGTCACAGTGTGCTCCTCATAAATGGCTCCCCGTGCGGTGTGCGCGCGACCTGTATCGGCGTGCCGTACAGCTGGCTCAGCAGCGCATCGTCTACCACTTCGTCGATGGGGGCGTAGTGAGGATGCCCGTCAAGCAGGTAGATCGCGCTATGCAGGATGGGCAGCAGCGGGTTGAGGTCGTGGGCGACCACCAGGATGGTCACAGCCAACTCGGCATGCAGTCGGGCAAGCAGTGCGACGATGTCGTGCTGGCTGCGCAGATCCAACGACGCCAACGGTTCGTCGAGGATTAGCAATTGCGGTTGTGCTACCAGGGCTGTGGCGATCGCGATGCGCTGGCGTTGTCCGCCGGAAAGCATCGAAAGCCGCCGGTCGGCGATCTCGGTGGCCTCCACGGCGGCCAGTGCCCGGTTGACGAGCTTGCGTTGGGCTGCGGTGCTGCGCCCGAACGCCCACCGGCGCCCGATGAGTCCGAGCAGCACCGCATCGGCGGCGCGGATGGCTTCCCCCGCGCTGGCGGAATAGTGTTGCGGCACGTAGCCGATGCTGTCGTTGCCGTGGCCGGGATGGTGGCCGAACACCTCGAGCTGGCCATTGGCAGGCGGGATCAGTCCGAGGGCTATGTGCAGCAGGGTGGTCTTGCCCGAACCGTTGGGTCCGATGACGGCGACGATGCCGCCGGTGGGCACCGTGAAGCTGGCGTGTGACCAGAGGAGTCGTCCTCCGCGCACCGCGCTGACGTCGGTGAACGCCAGCGCGGCGGGGGCGGCCGGAAGCTCAGATAGCGACACCGAGTGCCTTCCCCAACGCGACGAGCTGGGCGTCTTGCCAGCCCACGAACGAGGTCTGCCCGGGCGGCACGCTTTCGGTCACGTTGACGACGGGCACCCCGGCGTGTTCGGCTGCCGAACGAATCTGCTTGGGGATCGAGCCCTGGGTCTGGCTGTTGTAGATGAAGACGTCGGCCTGCCGGCCGGCCAGCAGGGTGCGGAACGCATTGATGTCGCCGGGCGACGGGTCTGATTCGTTGGCCGCCGCCCGCTGATAGCCCACCGGAGTCTTGTTGACCAGACCCAGTGCCTGCGCCTGGTAGTCGAAGATGCTTTCGGTGGCCGCATAGGACTTTCCTGCCGCGCCGGCTTTGATCTCGTTGATCAGTCTGGTATAGGGGGCCATCGTGGTGGTGAACTGCGCTCGGCGCTGGCTGAAGTAGTCGCCGGTCTGCGGGTCGAGTTTGGTGAGCTTGGCGGTTACCGCGTCAGCGACCGCGACCACCGCCGATGGCATGTACCACAGGTGTGGGTTCGCGCCATTCGGTGTCTTCGTGACTTCAGCGGCGCTCACCACCTGGGCGCCGGCGGCGGAGCTGGCGGCTAGTTTCGATGCCCACGGGTCGTAGTCGGCGCCGTTGACCACGATAAGTTTGGCGCCCGTGAAGCTCGCCGCGTCGGCCGGTGATGGCTCGTAGTCGTGTGGATCCACGGAGGAGCTGGCCAGTACAGCTTTGACGTTCGCGCAAGCACCGCCAAGTTCGGAGACGATATCGCCCCACTGATCGACGCTGACCACCACAGCCACCGGGGCGGTCGGGCAGGCGCTTACGGGTTTCTGGCTCGACGAACAGCCCGCCACAGCGAGCGTCAGCGCGAAGGCGGTAGCCACGGTGCGGTGGAAGCGGGAGCGCAAGACACTCACATCGAGAACGATAACCATTTTCATCACTACGGCGTGAAGGCCTACCTGCACGCTCGGCTTGACCGCGCTAGCCGGTGATGAATTTCGGTGGCGAGCACCCGGGATCCTGACTGGCCTGCGCCCGGCGAGCGGAGCAAAGACGGAGATGACAGTTAGCCACGCGAGAACGAGCAACGCGACGGCCGGCAGCCGTAAGGCTGCCAACGGGGCGGCTAGCCGCGGGATCTGGCTGGCCACTGCGGTTGCCGCACCGGGATAGGCGCCGCAGCGCCCCGGCGTAGGGTCGATTGGGTGCGTAGCGAAGGCGATACCTGGGATATCACAACAAGTGTCGGTGCGACCGCGCTTTTCGTAGCGACGGCGCGAGCGCTGGAAGCGCAGAAGCCCGACCCTCTGGCCGTCGACCCTTATGCCGAGGTGTTCTGCCGCGCGGTCGGTGGTCGCGCGGCCGAGGTGCTCGACGGCAAGGTGCCCGACCACGAGCTCAAGACCAGTGACTTCGGCGAGTATTTCGTCAATTTCCAGGGTGCCCGCACCAGGTATTTCGACGAGTATTCCCGCCGGGCCGCCGAGGGCGGGGTGCGCCAGGTGGTGGTTCTGGCGGCAGGGCTGGACTCGCGTGCCTACCGGCTGGCGTGGCCCGACGGGACCACGATCTTCGAGTTGGACCGTCCGCAGGTCCTCGATTTCAAGCGTGAGGTGCTCGCCGGCCAGGGCGCCCAGCCGCGTGCCGAGCGCCGCGAGATCGCTGTCGACCTTCGCGAAGATTGGCCACAGGCTTTGCGGGACAACGGATTCGACGCAGCCAAGCCGTCGGCATGGATTGCCGAGGGCTTGCTGATCTATCTTCCCGCCACGGCGCAGGAGCAGCTGTTCGCCGGCATCGACGCCATGGCCGCACCGGGCAGCTACGTCGCGGTCGAGGACGGTGCCCCGCTCGACCAGGACGAATTCGAGGCCAAAGTCGAAGAGGAACGTGCCGACCCCGACCAACGCGTGTTCTTTCAACTGGTCTACAACGAGCGGCACGCGCCGGCCTCCGAGTGGTTCTCGCAACGCGGCTGGACCGCGGTCGGGACTCCGCTGGCCGATTACCTTCGCGAGGTCGGCCGGCCGGTGCCCGGCCCGGATCTCAAAGCCGGGCCGATGGTTGCGCGTAACACCCTGGTCAGTGCCGTCAAAGCGTGACCGGACCTTTTGGTTCGGCCGTGTCCTGCATTATCTTGGCGGTTGTGGACTGTGACATCGCCCGTGAGGCGCTGTCTGCCAGGCTGGACGCTGAGCGCGAACCCGTGCCGTCGGCCCGTGTCGACGAGCATCTCGCATCGTGCCCGCAATGCCGGGCGTGGTACGCCGATGCCCACGGTTGGACTCTTCAGCTGCGCAGCATGGTCGGCGAGCCGGGGCGCCGTCTCGGCGAGGCCAAGCCTCTCGGGCCGGCGGCCCGGCGCGAAGGCGTGGGCTACTGGCTGAAATGGATCCGGTCGCATTGGGCGCGATCGGCCCTGGCGTTGGTCGGCGTTATGCAAATCGCGCTGGCCGCCGCGCAGATCGCCGGCGCTGACTTCGGCATGGTGGCCACCCACCACCACGGGGCCATGAGCGGCGCACATCTGCTCAACGAGTCCACCGCCTGGTCCCTGGCGCTGGGCGCCGGGATGGTGGTTGCGGCGGTCTGGCGGGTGACGTTGCCGGGGGTGACGTGCATCCTGGCCGGTTTCACCGTGGTCCTGTCCTGCTATGTGATCAGCGACGGCCTGTCGGATCAGGTCACCGCCGTTCGATTGCTGAGTCACCTCCCGGTGGTGGTCGCCACCGTGCTTGCTCTGCTGCTTTGGCGTCGCGGCGGCCCGGATACGGCGTCGACGAACGCCCGAATGGACGACATCGTCTTGCCGGACAACGCGACTCGTGGACGACGGCGCGGGCATCTGCGGTCGACCGACGATTCGGCGGCCTGATCGCACCGGCTCACTGAAACTTGCGCAACCTCAGGCTGTTCGACACCACGAATAGTGACGAGAACGCCATCGCGGCGCTGGCGATCAGGGGATTGAGCAGACCGGCGGCGGCGATCGGAATGGCGACGAGGTTGTAGCCGAACGCCCACAGCATGTTCACCCAGATGGTGCGGATCGTCGCGTGGGCCAGGTCTAGAGTTTGCGGAACCAAGTCCAGGCTGTCGCGAACCAGGATCACATCCGCTGCGCCGATCGCCACGTCGGTGCCGCGACCGATTGCCAGACCGAGATCGGCGCACGCCAATGCGGGGGCGTCGTTGATGCCGTCACCGACCATGGCGACGACGCGTCCGCGGTCGCGGAGTTGTTCGATGACGTCGACTTTTCCCTCGGGAAGTAGCTCGGCGATGACTTCCTCGATACCGAGTTGGGTAGCGATCGCTTGCGCGTTGGCGGCGTTGCCGCCGGTGAGCAGCACCGTGCGCAGGCCACGTTGATGCAGCGCCGCGACGGCGTCGGCCGCGGACTCCTTCGCCACGTCGGCAACCGCGATGGCACCGCACAGCTGGTCGTCAACGGAGACGAAAACCACTGTATCTCCGCGCGATTCGCGGGCACGTCGGACAGCGAGCAGATCGGCGCCCACGGTGTGAGACCGGGTGACCCAGGCCGGCCTGCCGACCTTTACGCAGCGTCCGTCGACCGTTCCGACCACGCCGCTTCCGGGGACGGCGTGGAAACCGGCGACCGGAAGGGCCGGCGGATCAGCGGCGCCGACGATGGCCAGGCCCACTGGGTGTTCCGACGCGGACTCCACCGACGCCGCCCAGCCGAGTACGTCGCCGCGGTCCCAGCCCGCTGCGGCGGTCACTGCGGTCAGTGTCAGGCGGCCCGTGGTCAAGGTGCCGGTTTTGTCGAATGCGACGGTATCGATTTTGCGGCTGGCCTCGAGCGCACCCAGACCCTTGAAGAAGATGCCCAATTGGGCGCCCCTGCCCGAGGCCACCATCAGGGCCGTCGGCGTCGCCAGCCCCAGGGCGCACGGGCAGGCGACCAGTAGGACCGACAGGGCCGCGGACACAATGTGATCGGCGCTGCCGCCGACGACCAGCCAAGCCACCGCGGTCAGCGCCGCGATGGCCAGCACACCTGGCACGAATACCCGGGCAACGCGATCGGCCAGGCGCTGGGCAGAAGTCCGTCCGGCCTGTGCCTCTTCCACCAGTCGCACCATGCTGGCGAACTGGGTGTCGGGGCCGACGGCGGCGGCCTCGACCACCAACCGGCCATTGAGGGCGACGGTGCCGCCGATCACGCTGCTGCCGGGCCGGGCCTGCCCGGGGCTAGTTTCGCCGGTCATCGCGCTCATGTCGATCGCGGCTTGACCCTCGACCACCAGCCCGTCTGCGGCGATGCGCTGACCCGGCCGCACCACAAACCTCTGCTGTTCGGAGAGTTCGTCGGCGGGCATCAGCAACTCGGCGCCGTCGGGCATTAAGACCGACACCTCCGCGACACGCAGCGCCGCCAACGCCCGCAACGCTTCTCCTGCCTTGGATTGGGCTCGTGCCTCGAAGTAGCGGCCGGCGAGGACGAACACGGTGACGCCCGCTGCGACCTCCAGATAGACCGAGTCGCTGCCCACGATCGCCCGCCAAACACCCCCGGGAACTTGCCCATCGCTCTCGAAAAAGATCGTGTAGAGCGACCACAGCGTGGCCGCGGTGATCCCAATGGAGATCAGCGTTTCCATACTGGCATTGCCGTGGCGCAGGTTCTTTACCGCGACCCGGTGGAACGGCCATGCCGCCCAGGTGACTATCGGAGCGGCCAGCGCGACGAGCAGCCATCCCCAGCCGGTGAACCGGGTACCTGGCGACAGCGCGAAGATCACCAACAGACCTGCCAGCTGCGCGAACGACGTCGCGGCGATCGCCAGCCGGCGCAACAGGTCACGGGCACGCTCGGCCGCCGGATCGTCGGGTGACGGGGGGGCCTGCCAGCGCGGCCTCGCCCGGTAGCCGGCGTCTGCCACAACCCCGCACAACGACTCGACGCTGACTGCGTCCCCGCTATCGATGGTGGCCGTCCGAGTCGCGAAGTTGACCGATGCGCGGACCCCGTCGACCCTGTTGAGCGCGCGGTGCACGGTGTTGGCGCATGCCGCACACGTCATACCCAGGACTTCCAGCTCGATGCGGTGAGCCCGCGAGCTTTCCGGATCGTGTGCGATGGCTGACGTCACCCTCTATATCCTCAACGCGCAGGTGACGACGTAAGCCGCCAGGTTTGTGCTGTCGTGTGCGTCCAAATTACCCCGTTGGCCCGCGTTGCCGTCGGGAACTTTTCCGGGCCGGCCGCCGACTACTCCTGGGCATCCCTGGAACGGTGAGGAGTCTTGTTTTGGCGCTACGGCTTGCGTCCGGCGGCTGAGAATGACGGCTCCGGTTCGGGCGGCTCTGCCGCCTGAGGTCCATTCGACCCTGCTGAGCAGCGGTCCGGGGCCGGGTGCCCTGTTGGCTGCGGGCCGGCGTGGAGTTCCTTGCGCGCTACCTACGCCGCTGTTGTGGGCGAACTGTCCGCACTGTTGGGGGCGGTGCAGGCCAGGGCCTGGGAAGGGCCGACGGCTGTGCAATATGCCGCCGCGCCTGTGCCGTATCTGGGGTGGCTGATGCAGGCCAGCGTCAACAGCGCGGGCGTGGCTGCCCAGCACGAAACCGCGGCCACGGCATACACCACCGCTTTGGCAGCCATGCCGATCCTGCCGCCCGAGCTGGCCGCCAACCATGCGGTCCTGCTGGCCACCAATTTCTTTGGGATCAACACCATTCCGATCGCGCTCAACGAGGCCGACTACGTGCGGATGTGGATAGGCGGCCACCTATCAGGCCGTCGCCGGAGGGGCGGTGGCCTCGGCGCCGCGAACCGATGCGGTGCCGCAGATCATGCACGCCGACGACGACGACGGCGGAATCATCGACAACGACGGCGGGGACCCCAAGCAATTGAGTTGGTGGGTAAACCGGGTCACCGAGATCACCCAGACCCTGGGACGGGACCTGGAGGAGTTCCCCGAGAACCCGTCCCAGGCGATATCGCAGATAATGAACGACATTCCGCTGCTGGTGGCCGACGAGGTCGGCCACGCGGTCGAGGCTTACCAGGCGTTAGCCCGCCTGTGCCCATGGTGCCCGGCACCTGAGAGCCTGATCGGCCGTAGCTCGGTGAGGGGAGAACAACAGGTTTGCAATGTTAATGAAAATCATATTCAATAAGCGTCGGTGCGGCGTCGGACGGCGGGCTCTCAATGTGCGTTAGTGACAGGATTCGGAAAGGCGGCCCGATGATCGCCCCTAAACAACGTCGTCAGAGCCGCCGGGACGGGGACGAAGGCGTGAATCGACCCCGCACGAGCGCCTCGACAACTATCTTAGGCAATGCTAACTTCAGGCGGGTTAGGTTAGTGGACACTTCGTACGGGAGACGGGGCGGTCGTGGAACGCGGTGACACCGGCATGCTTACGGCCCAACATGTTATTTCTCGGGTAGATAGTGACGTCGTCAGCCGGTTCGCTACCTGCTGTCGCGCGCTCGGCATAGTGGTCTACGACCGTCAACGTCCGGCCGACCTGGCCGCTGCCCGGTCGGGTTTCACCGCACTCACCCGCATCGCGCATGACCAGTGCGACGCGTGGACCGGGCTGGCCGCTGCCGGCGACGTGTCCATCGGTGTGCTGGAGGCGGCTTCGCGTACCGCGGACACGGCAGGCACGTTGCAACGCCGGGTGGAGCTCGCGCAAGGGGCGTTAGGGTTCCTTTACGACACCGGACTGTACTTGCGGTTTCGCGCGACTGGGCCGGACGATTTCCATCTCGCCTACGCGGCGGCGTTGGTGGAGGCCGGACAGTACGGGGACGCTTATCAGTTGGTTACCGGCATCACCGAGCGGCGCCCGGCCTGGCGCAACGCCCGTTGGCTTGCCATCGTCATCAATTACCGCGCCGAGCGCTGGTCGGACGTCGTCAAGCTGCTCACCCCCATCGTCAACGACCCCGATCTCGACGAGGCGTTCTCCCACGCGGCCAAGATCACCCTGGGCACCGCGCTGGCCCGACTCGGCATGTTCGCCCCGGCACTGTCGTATCTCGAGGAACCCGACGGCCCCGTCGCCGTCGCGGCGGCCGACGGCGCGCTGGCCAAAGCGCTGGTGCTGCGCGCGCACGTCGACGAGGAGTCGGCAATCGAAGTTCTGCAGGATTTGTACGCGGCCCACCCCGAGAACGAACAGATCGAGCATGCCCTGACCGATACCAGTTTCGGCATTGTCACCACCAGCGCGGACCGCATCGCGGCGCGCACCGACCCGTGGGATCCCGACACCGAGCCTAGTCCCGGCGATTTCGTCGACCCCGGGGCCCAGGAGCGCAAGCACTTGCTGTTGGCAGAGGCCGAACGCGAGCTCGATGAATTCATCGGCTTAGAGAAGGTCAAAGACCAGGTGGCCCGGTTGAAGAGTGCGGTGGCCATGGAGTTGGTGCGTAAGGAGCGCGGACTGGAGGTGGCGCAGCGCACCCACCACCTGGTCTTCACTGGGCCGCCCGGCACCGGCAAAACCACCATCGCCCGCGTCATCGCGAAAATCTATTGCGGCCTGGGCTTGCTGAAGAAGGAGAACATCAGGGAGGTGCACCGCGCCGACCTGATCGGGCAGCACATCGGCGAGACCGAGGCCAAGACCAACGCGATCATCGATAGCGCACTAGATGGCGTTTTATTTCTCGACGAGGCCTATGCCCTGGTGTCCACCGGCGCCAAGAACGACTTCGGCCTGGTGGCCATCGACACGCTGCTGGCCCGGATGGAGAACGACCGGGATCGGCTGGTGGTGATCGTCGCCGGGTACCGCGCCGACCTGGATCGGTTCCTCGACACCAACCAAGGTCTGCGGTCGCGGTTCACCCGCAGCATCGACTTCCCGTCGTACAAAGCGCCTGAGTTGATCGAAATCGCGAACTTCATGGCCGGTAAGCGCGACAGCGTCTTCGAACAGGCCGCGCTCGATGACCTCGAGGCATTGTTCGCGCATCTGGCCGACACGTCGAAACCTGATGCGGCCGGGGTTGAACGTCGCGGCCTAGATATCGCTGGCAACGGCCGGTTTGTCCGCAACGTGGTCGAAAAGTCCGAGGAGGAACGCGAGTTCCGGTTAGACCACTCCGAGCACGCCGAAACCGGCGAATTCACCGATGAGGAGCTGATGACGATCTCCACCGAGGACGTGCGCAATTCGGTTGCGCCGCTGCTGCAAGGCCTCGGTCTATCGGTGCCGGCATGATGGCCCACGAACCCGAAGACGAGCGCCGCTCCTTCACATCCCGCACTCCGGTCAACGAAAACCCCGACGCGGTGGCCTACCGCCGCGGCTTCGTCACTCGCCACCAGGTCAGCGGATGGCGGTTCGTGATGCGCCGGATCGCCTCGGGCATCGCGCTGCATGACACCCGCATGCTCGTCGACCCGTTGCGCACCCAGTCGCGCGCCGTCCTGATGGGTGCGCTGATCCTGGTCACCGGTCTGGTGGGCTGCTTCGTCTTCTCCCTGATCCGGCCCAGCGGCACGGCCGGCAACAACGCCGTGCTCGCGGATCGCTCCACCGCGGCGCTCTACGTGCGGGTCGGGGACCAACTCCATCCGGTACTCAACTTGACCTCGGCGCGGCTGATCGTCGGTCAGCCGGCGAACCCCACCACGGTGAAAAGCAGTGAGCTGGACCGGTTCCCACGCGGCAACCTGATCGGGATCCCGGGTGCGCCGGAGCGGATGGTGCAGAGCACCGCCAAGGACGCGAACTGGACGGTGTGCGACACCGTCAGCGGACCCGTCCAGGGCGGACGCGCCGGCCACAGCACCGGCGTCACGGTCATCGCGGGCCCGCCGGACAGCCACGGCGCACGGGCGGGCGCGCTGACCTCCGAGCAGGTGGTGCTCGTCGGCTTGCCCGGCGAGGGGGGCAGCAGTACTTGGCTGCTCTGGGAGGGCAAGCGCAGCCAGATCGACCTCGCCGACCACGCGATCACCAACGCGCTGGGCCTCGGCACTGACCTGCCCGCGCCGCGGCCGATCGCCCCGGGACTGTTCAACGCCATCGCCCAGGCGCCGCCGCTATCCACGCCGCCGATCCCGAACGCGGGCGCCCCGGCAAACTTCCCGGTCCCGGCTCCGATCGGGGCGGTGGTCGTCTCCTACAGCCTTGACCAGCGCTCAGTGGACACCTACTACGCGGTGTTGCCGGACGGGCTGCAGCCGATCTCGCCGGTGCTCGCCGCGATCCTGCGCAACACCAATTCCTATGGGCTACAGCAACCGCCGCGGCTCGCTGCGGACGAGGTCGCCAAGCTGCCGGTGTCGCGAATGCTGGACACCGCGCGCTATCCCGCCCAGCGGGTCACGCTCGTCGACTCGGCCCACGATCCCGTCACCTGTGCGTATTGGAGCAAACCGGCTGGAGCTGCCACCGGCACACTGCGCCTGCTGTCCGGCTCGGCCCTGCCGGTGCCCGAGCGGGTGCGCACCGTCGATTTGGTGAGCGCCGGCGTGCAAGGTGCTGAGGGCACCGCCGCCCGGGTCGCCCTGGCGCCGGGCAGCGGCTACTTCACCCAGACCGCGGGCGGCGGTGCGGCCGCACCGCCCACCGGGTCGCTGTTCTGGGTGTCCGACACCGGGGTGCGCTACGGCATCGACACCGAGGCGGGCAGCGGCAGCGCACGATCCAAAACCGTTGAGGCCCTTGGTCTGAACCCGCCGGCGCTGCTGATCCCATGGTCGATTCTGTCGCTCTTCGCGAGCGGCCCGACACTGTCGCGCGCCGACGCGCTGCTGGCGCACGACGGCCTGGCGCCCGACACCAAACCCGGCCGCACGGCTGAAGCTCAAGAGGCCGAGGGGTCGCACCGATGAGTCGCCTGATTTTCGAGGCCCGCCGCCGCCTGCCGCCTCCGAGCACCCGCAAGGGCACCATCACCATCGAGGCGCCTCCCGAACTGCCGCGGGTGATTCCGCCGTCGTTCCTGCGGCGCGCCCTGCCGTATCTGATCGTGATCCTGATCGTGGGCATGATCGTCGCGCTGGTCGCCACCGGGATGCGGCTGATCTCCCCGCAGACGCTGTTCTTCCCGTTCGTGCTGCTGCTGGCGGCCACCGGGTTGTACCGCGGCAACGACAAGAAGATGCGCACCGAGGAGGTCGACGCCGAGCGCGCCGACTATCTGCGGTACCTGTCGGTGGTCCGCGACAACGTCCGTACCCAGGCCGCCGAGCAACGCACGGCCGCGCAGTGGTCGCATCCGGACCCGGCGGAGCTGTCGGCCGTGCCCGGCTCACGCCGCCAGTGGGAGCGTGACCCGCACGACCCCGACTTCCTGGTGCTGCGCGCCGGCCGGCACTCGGTGCCGCTGGCGACTCCGTTGCGGGTCAAAGACACCGCCGACGAGATCGACCTGGAACCGGTGGCGCATAGTGCATTACGCAGCCTGCTCGACACCCAGCGCACCGTCCGCGACGTGCCGACCGGTATCGACCTGACCAAGGTTTCCCGAATCACCGTGCTGGGGAACCCCGCCGAGGTCCGCGCCGCGCTGCGCGCCTGGATAGCGCAGGCGGTGACCTGGCACGACCCGACGGTGCTGGGAGTGGCGCTGGCCACCCGCGCGCTGGAGAGCGGCGACTGGTCCTGGCTGAAGTGGTTGCCGCACGTCGACATTCCCGGCCGGGTCGACGGTGTGGGCCCGGCGCGCTACCTGGCAACCGACCCCGACGAGCTGGTGTCGCTGATGGGTCCGGCGCTGCTGGACCGCCCGGCGTTCATCGGCGAGCCCGCTGACGCGCTGCGGCATCTGCTGATCGTCGTCGACGACACCGAGTACGACCTGGACGCCTCCACGCTGGCGATGGGCCGGACCGGTGTCACCGTCGTGCATTGCTCGGACACACCGCCGCACCGCGAACAGTATTCGGACCCGGAAAAGCCGATCCTGCGCATCGCGCGCGGCGCGATCGAGCGTTGGCAGACCGGCGGCTGGCAGCCGTATATCGACGTCGCTGACCAGCTCGGCGCCGATGACGCCGCTCACCTGGCCCGCCGGCTGTCCAGGTGGGACTCCAACCCCACCCACGACGGGTTGCGTTCGGCGGGTACCCGTGGCGCCAGTTTCACCACGCTGCTTGGCATTCCGGACGCGTCGCGGCTGGACGTGCCCGCGCTGTTTGCGCCGCGCCGCCGGGACGACGAATTGCGCGTGCCGATCGGTGTCACCGCGACCGGCGAGCCGCTGATGTTCGACCTCAAGGACGAAGCAGAGGGCGGCATGGGCCCGCACGGCCTGATGATCGGCATGACGGGCTCCGGAAAATCGCAGACCCTGATGTCGATTCTGTTGTCGCTGTTGACGACTCACTCGGCAGACCGGTTGATCGTCATCTACGCGGACTTCAAGGGTGAGGCCGGAGCGGACAGCTTCCGCAACTTCCCGCAGGTTGTCGCGGTGATCTCGAACATGGCCGAGAAGAAGTCGCTGGCCGACCGATTCGCCGACACGCTGCGCGGTGAGGTGGCCCGCCGCGAGGTGCTGCTGCGCGAGGCCGGGCGTCGCATCCAGGGCAGCGCGTTCAACTCAGTGACCGAATACGAGAACGCGGCGGCTGCTGGACATGAGCTACCGCCCGTCCCGACGCTGTTCGTGGTCGCCGACGAGTTCACCCTGATGCTGGCCGACCACCCGGAGTACGCGGAGCTGTTCGACTACGTGGCCCGCAAGGGTCGCTCGTTCCGCATCCACATCTTGTTCGCGTCCCAGACGCTGGACGTCGGCAAGATCAAGGACATCGACAAGAACACCTCGTACCGGATCGGGCTGAAGGTGGCCAGCCCCAGCGTTTCCCGACAGATCATCGGCGTGGAAGACGCCTACCATGTCGAGGCCGGCAAGGAGCACAAAGGCGTGGGCTTTTTGGTGCCGGCGCCCGGCGCGACCCCGATCAAGTTCCGCAGCACCTATGT
>Ga0335083_10002908_pt1 | contig 22386 bp, 23 predicted proteins | sample Lox_Sample_42_FD_206716 | JGI IMG/M metagenome (GOLD analysis project Ga0335083, IMG submission 206716) | Soil microbial communities from Loxahatchee National Wildlife Refuge, Florida, United States - Lox_Sample_4.2 | ecosystem: Environmental > Terrestrial > Soil > Wetlands | place: USA...
CGGCCTCGGCAGTAACCGGCGGCGCCACGTATCGCACCGAACTCCACGATCGCGGGCATACCTCCTCGTGGCTCAGCATGCAGGTCGATACGACCCCGTTGCGTCGCGCGCAGGCCATGATCTGGTTGCTGGGGGCGCTATGCGCAGCGGGCATCCTCGTCCTCGCCTGGTTGGCTCGGGTCACCTTGCGCCATCGCGTGGCCCAGCCGCTATCCCAGGTGCAGGATGCCCTGCATGAACTGGTCAACGCGCGCCACCCGGCCATCGACGCCACGCCGATAGGTGCCGAGTTCTCCGATATCAGGCTCACGCTGCAGCGCTTGTCCGAGCTGCAGGAAGAACAACGGCGCGACTGGAGCGCGCTGCAGCACGACAATGCGGTCGAAGCACTCGACCGTTTGCGGCAGAGCCAGGCTGCCACGCGCAGCAAATCGCAGTTCATCGCGCTGGTCAGCCATCATTTCCGCCAGCCGCTACAGGCGCTGGAGCTGTTCGCCGGCGGCGTCGAAGGCGGCACCGAGGAAGAACGCCAGTCACTGTTCCGGCAAATGCGCACCAGCATCGGCGCGATGACCCGCCTGCTCGATGCGCTGCTGGAAATTTCGCGGCTGGACGCCGGCGTCATTGCCGTGAAGCCCACCGGCTTCTCGGCCGCCGAATTGTTCATGCGCGATCGCTCGTCGCTCAATCATGAGGCGGCACAGCACAACGTCACGCTGGTATGGCGCGGCAGCCACCACCAGGTGCACGGCGACGCCGAAGTGGCCGCCAACCTGCTCTATCAGCTTGCCAGCAACGCCATCAGCAACGCTCCGAACGGCCGCGTGCTGATCGCCGCGCGCCGTCATGGCCATGCCATTCGCATCGAAGTGCGCGACAACGGTCCCGGCATCGCGGTGATCCATCAGCAGCGGATCTTCGAAGAATTCGTGCAACTGCAGGCGAGCGAGAACGAACGCCGCGGCGGCTACGGCCTGGGCCTCGCCATCGCCGAGCGCCTGGCCCGCCTGCTCGGCACCCGCATCGGCCTGCGCTCCGAACCCGGCCGCGGCAGCACGTTCTGGTTCGAACTGCCCCGCATGCCCGCCATGGAGCGTCACTCGACGATCCGCAAGCCTTCCTCGCCGGCGTGGCGCCAGGCGGGATGAGCGCGCTTCAGGCCGACAGCAAACGCATCCCTTAAGGCAAAAAAAGACCCGCGAAATCGCGGGTCCTCGAATGCTTTGGTGGGCCGTCCGAGATTCGAACTCGGGACCAATAGATTAAAAGTCTACTGCTCTACCGACTGAGCTAACGGCCCATTCAAAGGCAAGCCCGTAATTTTATGGGTTGGACGCCGACGGCACAAGCAAGTCCGTTCAGATATAGCGGGTCGGGTCCGGCAGACCGGCCGCCGCGAAACCCTGGGAACGAAGCAGGCAGGCGTCGCAATGGCCACAGGCCCTGCCCTCGTCGTCGGCCTGGTAGCAGCTCACGGTTGCCGAGAAATCCACGCCCAGGCGGCCGCCTTCGCGGGCTATGTCGGCCTTGCTCATGCGCATCAGCGGGGCATGGATGCGGATACCGGCACCTTCGACGCCGGCCTTGGTGGCCACGTTGGCAAGTTGCTCGAACGCTTCGATGAAGGCCGGACGGCAATCGGGATAGCCCGAATAATCCACGGCGTTCACCCCACACCAGATGTCGGCCGAACCGAGCACCTCGGCCCAACCCAGCGCAATCGACAGCATGATGGTATTGCGCGCCGGCACGTAGGTGACGGGAATGCCTGTATCGCCAGCCTGGTCCAGCGGCACATCGATGTCGGCGGTCAAGGCGGAACCGCCGATGGAGCGCAGGTCCACCTGCACCGTCTTGTGCTCGAGCGCTCCAAGCATGCGCGACACACGCTCCGAAGCCGCCAACTCCGCGTTGTGACGCTGGCCATAGGCAACGCTCAGCGCGTGCACCTGATAGCCCTGTTCACGGGCGATGGCGATGGTAACCGCCGAATCCATGCCGCCGGAGACAAGCACGACGGCCTTGCGGGGAGATGATTGAGACATGGTTTGCATCCACTCCAAGGTTCAGACCGGTGATCCGGCCGAAAGGCGCCACCAGCAACACAGGCTGGCGCGCAGAAAGCGAGGAGTGAGTGAAGAGGAGTGAGAAGTGAGAGAGTCTTTTCTACTTTTCCTCACTCCTCTTCACTCACTCCTGAATTCAATGCCCGGGCTGGTCGTTCCACAGCAGCTTGTGCAGCTGCAACTGGAAGCGGACGTCGAGCTTGTCCTCGATGATCCATTCGGCCAGCTCGCGTGGCTGGATCGCGCCATGCACCGGCGAGAACAGCACCATGCAGCGCTCGGCAAGCTTGTGCTCCGCCACCGCTGCACGCGCCCATTCGTAGTCTGCGCGGCTGGCGATGACGACCTTCACCTGGTCGTGCGGCAACAGACGATCGATATTCGACCACAGGTTGCGCTTGGACTCGCCGGAGTCGGGAGCCTTCAGGTCCATCACCTTGCGCACGCGCGGATCGACCTCGGAGACATCCAGCGCGCCGGACGTTTCCAGCGAAACATCATGACCCGCATCGCACAGGCGCTTCAGCAGGATCAGGCAGCGCTTCTGCGCCAACGGCTCGCCGCCGGTCACGCACACGTGTCGCGCACCATGCGAAGCCACTACGGCGACGATGTCGTCGATGCTCTGCCAGTTGCCACCGTAGAACGAATACTCGGTATCGCACCACACGCAGCGCAACGGACACCCGGTGAGGCGCACGAACACCGTGCGCCAACCGATCGCATCGGCTTCGCCCTGGATCGAATGGAATATCTCGGTGATGCGCAGTCGCTCTGCCGGAGCCTGCTCAGGCGTGGTGGCGACCACGCTCTTGTCACTACCAGTCACACCAACAACCTCAGTTGGCCGGCTGCAGCTGCAGGCGGCGCAGGCGTTCCTGGGCCAGACCGGCCGCCTTGGAACCCGGGTACTTGGCCGTAACGTTCTTCAATGTCGCCTTGCCGGCATCGACCTGCTTGAGCTCGATCTGGCTGTAGCCCACCTTGAGCAAGGCGTCGGGCGCCTTCTCGCTCTGAGGGAACTGGCTCAGCAGACGCTGGAAGGCCTCGAGCGCCACCGGATAATTCATCGTGACGTAGTACGACTCGCCCAGCCAGTAATAGGCATTGGGCAGCAACGGACTGTCGGGATATTGCTGGATGAAGCCGCGAAAACCGCGCGAGGCCGTTACGTAGTCGCCGCCACGCAGCGACTTGAAAGCCTCGTCGTAGGCTGCTTGCGCGCCCGCGGCATTGGCCGGTGCACCACCCTTGGCCCCTGCCGTTCCGGCTGCGGCAGCACCGGCGGCAGCCGCCTTGCCAGCCTTGCCGGTATCTGCGGGAGCCGGGGCCTGAGGGGCCACCGTGCTACCGGCCGCAGGCGGCGTAGTCGTGTTGGACGCATTGCCCGGATTGTTCGCCGCCGCTCCGGCGCCACCTTCAAGGTGACCCAGGCGCGAATCGAAGTCCGTGGCTTGCGCCTTGTTCTTCTCGTTCGCTTCCTGCAGCTGATGCTGCAGTTCTTCGACTTGTCCCTGCATCTGCTGCAACTGGGACTGCAGTGCCTGCACCTGGTTGACCAGCGTGGTGCCGCCCTGGTTCTGGTTCTGTGCCTGCTGCTCCAGCCGCGAGACGCGGTCGGCCAGACTCAGGCGGGAATCCTGCGCGAATGCCGGGACAACAAAAAGCATGGCGGACGCGATTGCGCCCGCCATGCTCATCCTGGCTGTGAAGCTGTTAGCCAGTTGCTTCTTCATTACTTCGCCGTGTAGACGATCTCGACGCGACGGTTCTTGCTCCAGCAGTCTTCGTTGTGCTCACGGCACACCGGCTTTTCCTTGCCGTACGAGATCACGTTGACCTGGCTGGCCGAACCACCGTTCGACTGCAGGGCGCTGGACACGGCGTTGCCGCGGCGCTCGCCGAGGCCGAGGTTGTACTCGCGGGTGCCGCGCTCGTCAGCGTTGCCTTCCAGGCGGATCTGCGCCATCGGGCGATCCTGCAGGTACTTGGCGTGGCACGCCATGATCTGCTGGAACTCCGGCTTGATTTCGTCCTTGTCGAAATCGAAGTACACAACGCGCTGACGCAGGCATGCGTCGGTATCGAGATCGGCCGGGGTGTACTTGTGGCCAGTCTCGGCCGGCTGCGCCATCGGCGGCTGTTCCGGCTGCGGCTGCGGCTTGACTTCTGCCTTCTTCGAACATGCGGCCGCGCCAACGCAGAGCAGGGCGACCAGGGCAACGCGAACGGTCTTATTCATGGTGGACGTTCCTTCAAACGGGTTTGAGTTCCGACAGTCAATGATGATTGCGGTTTCGGGACAGTTTCGCCGGTGGACCGGCTGTTATTTTGACATTTTTGCTGCCGGCGGTGCGCTGTCTCGCAACCACCTGGCCCGCCAACCGCGACGGATTGCCACGGTCGGCTAGCGATTTGACCCGGTGCATGTCGTTTGAGGCTTCACGTCCGGATCACATGGTCGTGACGCTCGCGCGCCACGGCATGAACTGTTCAACGCTGGCGATAGGGACCCCAAGCGGGCTCACGAACGTCGCCGTCGGCGAGCACCAGGCGCTGTCGGACCAGACCGTCGGCGGACACGGCATAAAGCACACCGCGACGACCTTCGGAGGCGGCATACAGCAGCATGCTCGCGTTGGGCGCGAAACTCGGGGTTTCGTCGATCGGACCCGGCGAGATGAAGCGCACCTGCCCACCCAGACTGCGATCCATAATGGCAATACGATACACGTTCCCGTTGCCCTGCACCATGGCGATCTGCTTGCCGTCGTAGCTGACCGAGGCGTTGGCGTTGAACTGGCCCTGGAACGTGATGCGATCTGCCCCACCGCCACCGGCAGGCATCTGGTACAGCTGCGGTCGACCGGAGCGGTCGGAGGTGAAGATGATGCTCTGGCCGTCCGGCGTCCAGCGCGGCTCGGTGTCGATGGCCAGGTTGTTGGTCAGGCGCGTTTCCGCACGCGAGCCCACATCCATGACGTAGATCTCGGGATTGCCCTGGTAGGACAGGGCCAGCGCCAGCTTGCTGCCGTCCGGCGACCAGGCCGGTGCACCGTTGATGCCCTTGGCACGCGCGGAAATGAGCTGGCGCGAACCCGTGGTGATGTCCTGCACGTAGATCGCCGAATTGCCACTCTCGAACGACACGTAGGCAATCTTGCGACCGTCCGGCGACCACGATGGCGACAGCAGCGACTCGCGCGAGCGCGCCACCACCTGCGGGTTATAGCCGTCCGAATCGGCCACGATCAGCGAGTAGGTCGTGTTGTTGCCCAGGCCCACGGCGGTTATGTAGGCGATGCGCGTCCAGAAGGCGCCGCGCACGCCAGTGATCTTTTCGTAGATCGCGTCGGCGATCTGGTGGGCGACGCCACGCAGGTCACCCGCCGGCGCGGTATACGCCTGTGCCAGCAGGCTCTGCTGGCGGTTCACGTCCCACAGTTCGTACTCCACGCGCATCATGCCGCCGCCGGCATCGCTGATGCGGCCCACGGTGATGTAGTCCTGCTTGAGCAGTCGCCAGGTGGCGAAATTGATGTCCGCGCCCTTGGAGGGCGTCTCGACGATTTCGCTCTTCGCCAGCGAACGGAATTTGCCCGAACGGTTGAAGTCGTTGCGGATGACATCTGCCACGTCGGTGGGCAGCGGTGCTCCGCCCTCCTGGGCAAACGGCACGACGGCAATCGGCGTGGCCGACTTGGTCACGCCCTCGACCGTGCCGGTCAGGGTTTGGGCCTGCGCAAACGCTCCGCTTGCGAACAGCAGGCCCAGCAGACCAAGCAATAGGATTAGATACCGGGAAGGATTCTTCATAAGGTGCTCACCTATGGCTTGAAATACATATCGACGCTGCGACTGAAGACACTTTCAAATCCCTTGTAAGGCAACGTGCTGGCCCGCATCGCGGCATCTTCGACCGACTTCCTGCCGGCATCGTCGAAGGGACAACTGGAATCGACCTTGGCGCTCAACACCTGCCCGCCAGGCAGCTGGATGATGTGGAGCAGGCACTGCTGATTGGGGGGAATGTTATCCGGCCCGATCCAGTTCTGTTTGAGCGTATTCTGAATCGCCGCGAGGTATTGCGCCCGCAGCCCACTGTCCGGGCCGTTCTGACCGGTCTGGCGCTGGGCGGCATTGGGAACATCGGGAACCCCGTTGTCCTGCGCGTTCTGCAGGTCCTGCATCTGCTGCTTGGCCTGGTTGGCCTTGTTTTGCGCCTGCTTCGTCGACTTGTCCGCCGCGTCCATCTTGGCGAACAGTTCGTCGAGTTTCTTCTTCTCTTCTTCCTGCTTCTGCTTGGCCGCCTGGGCGTCCAGTTCGGCGGCGCGCTGGCGTTGCTTCTCTTCCTGTTCCTTCTTGGCGTCTTCGGCCTTCTGGATGCCCTCGGCCACCACCTTTTCCTGATCCTTGGTATCGGGATGCTCGGGCGGGGGCGGCAGGGTCTTGATCTTCGGGGTTTCTTCCGAAGGCGGCGGCGGCACGCTGGGCGGGGGCGGCACGGTTTCCGGCACCGGCTTGGCCTTGGCTGCCTTCGGCGGGGGCGCACCGGTGACACCGATCAATTCGGCCTCGATGATTTCACCCTGCAACGACACCGGCTTAGTACAGGCGATCGGGTTCCAGCTCTCCGGCAGGTGCAGCGTCTGGAACAATTCCTCGTAGAACGAGCACGGAATCACCGCGAGGGCCAGAAAGCCCACGATGCCCAGATGCAGGATGGCGGAGAGAACGACCGCCTTGGATGTGCCCTTGGGGGAGTCGGCCCTCATTTCTTGCTGCCCGACTCCGGCGCGCTCATCAGTCCCACCTTGGCCACGCCGGCCTGCTGAAGCTGGGCCAGCACCTGATACACGCCGTCATATTTGCCATCACGGTCGCCCGCCACCAGCACGCTGACGTTGGGGTTGGCCTTGACGAAGGCGCCCACCTTGACCTGCATGGTCTGGGCGTCGACCGGCTGCTTCTTCTCGGTGCCCAGCGTCAGATACAGCTGGCCGTTCTGGTCGACCGAGACAATCACCGGCTCCTTCTTGTCCTGCAGCGACTTTGCATTCGCCTGCGGCAGGTTCACGTCGACGTTCGAATTCATCATCGGCGCGGTGACCATGAAGATGATCAGCAGCACCAGCATCACGTCGATGTAGGGAACGACGTTGATCTCGGATTTGAGCTTGAGGCGCTTGTGGCGCGCGGAGCTACGCATTGCTCATGCCCTCAAGCAGCTGCATCGTCGGTCTGGATCTGCCGCTGCAGCACCGAGGAGAACTCTTCCTGGAACACCTCGTAGCGGGAAGCGACGCGCTCGACCTTGTTGGCGAAACGGTTGTACGCCCACACCGCCGGAATGGCGGCGAACAGGCCCATGGCGGTGGCGATCAGCGCTTCGGAAATGTGCGGAGCCACCACGGCGATGGTGACGTCCTTCATTTCGCCCAAGCCCTGGAAAGCGCCCATGATGCCGATGACGGTACCGAACAGGCCCACGTAAGGGCTGATCGAGCCGACGTTGGCGAGGAACTCCAGGTTGCGCTCGAGGCGACCGATCTCGCGCGTGCCTGCCACGCGCATGGCTCGCTCGGAACCCTCGATGACGATGCGCATGTCATGCGTCTTGCGCTGGCGCTGGCGAACGAATTCGCGGAAGCCGGACTCGAACACGGTTTCCATGCCGCCGTTGGCCGCACCGCGATTGCTCACCTCACGAAACAGCTGGGCGAGGTCGGCGCCGGACCAGAAGCGTTCCTCGAAGCTCTCCGCTTCCTCCATCGCCGCTTTCAGCTGCGAGACCTTGCGGATGATGATGACCCACGAAAGGAACGAGAGGACCAGCAGCGCCAGCATGACGAACTGGACCAGGATGCTCGCTTCCGCGACCAGCTTGAAAATGTTGACTCCACTGTTCATTGCTCGAAGGTTCTCCAGCGCACGTACTGATTAGGGGGAAAGGCCGGGGATGAGGTCGGCCGGAATCTGCACCGGACGCATGCGGCGAACATCGACGCACGCCACACGCACCTTCGCGCGGATCAGCTCCGCGCCGTCCGCCCGGCGGATCGTCTGGGCGAAAAGGATACTGGCTGCGCGCCGCTCTTTGACTTCCACGCTTACCGACAGTTCATCATCCAGCAGGGCCGCCCTGAGGAAATCGATCTGCATTTCCCGGACCAGGAAGGCCAAGCCGGTGGATTCCTTGACGACCGACTGGCTGATGCCCATCGCCCGTAGCCATTCGCTGCGGGCACGCTCCATGAAACGCAGGTAGCTGGCGTGATAGACCACGCCACCCGCATCGGTGTCTTCCCAGTAGACACGGACGGGCCAGGCGAACGGTTCGGCGGGATTATCGGCGGTCATGGCAGCAAGCGTGGGTCAGGACAGGTGAGCGGCGGGCGAAGGCTACCAACGGGAGGGAACGCCATGACGGCCCACCCTCCCCCTGGCTCAGACATCGTCGTCGCGGGCGAACAGATCCGCCGCCATCGGCTGGCGTGGCGGCGGATTCAAGCCCAGGTGGCGCCAGCCCTTGGCGCTGGCCATGCGTCCGCGGGCGGTGCGGATCAGGAAACCCTGCTGGATCAGATAAGGCTCGACCACGTCTTCCAGGGTGCCACGGTCTTCGCTCAGCGCCGCCGCCAGTGACTCGACACCCACGGGGCCGCCATCGAAGCTCTCGATGATGACGGACAGCAGACGACGATCGAGTTCATCGAAACCCTCGGCATCGACCTTGAGCATGTCCATGGCGGCACGCGCGGCGACGTGCGTGATCTGGCCATTGGCGCGAACTTCCGCGTAGTCGCGAACGCGACGCAGCAGGCGATTGGCAATACGCGGCGTACCGCGCGAGCGGCGGGCGATCTCCTGCGCGCCCTCCGGCTCACAGGCAATGCCAAGGATGCGCGCGGACCGGCGCACGATGGCGGTGAGCTCCTCGGGCGTATAGAACTCCAGGCGCTGCACGATGCCGAAGCGATCGCGCAGTGGTGCCGTGAGCAGGCCCGCGCGGGTCGTCGCGCCGATCAGGGTGAAAGGCGGCAGATCGAGTTTGATCGAGCGGGCCGCGGGACCCTCGCCGATCATGATGTCGATCTGGAAGTCTTCCATCGCCGGATAGAGCACTTCCTCGACCACAGGCGAAAGTCGGTGGATTTCGTCGACGAAGAGCACGTCATGCGGCTCGAGGTTGGTCAGCAGCGCCGCGAGATCGCCGGCACGCTCGAGCACCGGGCCCGACGTGGAGCGCAGGTTGACGCCCAATTCGTTGGCAATGACATGGCTCAGCGTGGTCTTGCCGAGTCCCGGGGGCCCGAAGATAAGCACGTGGTCCAACGCGCCGCCACGCTTTTTTGCCGCCTCGATGTAGATCGACAGCTGCTCGCGCACGGCCTGCTGGCCAAGGTATTCGGACAGCCGTTTTGGACGGATGGACGCCTCAAGTGCGTCATCGTCCATATGGGCAGAGGCGGTCACGATGCGATGCTCGGTCATGGGTGCGGATTATGGCAGCGCTTGGGTTGCAGCGGCGCGGCAACGGGCGCGCATTCGTGCCCGATTTGGCTCAAAACAGGCACCATCCAGGAAAAAAGTGTGACTGGTGCTGTCCCGCCGGAATCCCTGCCTTCGCAGGGGTCCGGATCCGGCCCCGTCAGATCTCGACCTGTGCGCCCAACTCGATCAGTCGATTGCCCGGAATCTGGAAGAAGGCAGTGGCCGGCAAGGCATTGCGCGCCATGAAGGCGAACAGCTTGTCACGCCACAAGGCCATGCCGGGGCGCCGGGCGTCCGCGATGATGTTTTCGCGGGACAGGAAGAACGTGGTGTCCATCATGTCGAACGGCAGGCCGACCTTGGAGCACTTGGACAAGGCAAACGGAATGTTCGGATCCTCGGCGAAGCCGAAGCGCAGCTCCAGGCCATAGAAATCGCCACCCAGCTCGCTGATCTCGATGCGCTCGCCCGGATCGGCCGTCGGAATTTCCAGCATTTCCACCGTCAGCAGCACATTGCGCTCGTGCAGCACCTTGTTGTGCTTGAGGTTGTGCAGCAATGCGTGCGGCACGGCGTGCTGGTTGGCGGTGAGGAACACGGCGGTGCCTGGCACGCGCAGCGGCGGATGCTCGGCGATGTTCTCGATGAAGGGCTCCAACGCAAGGCCCGATTGCTTGATCTCGCGCACTACCAGCTCGCGGCCACGACGCCACGTGGTCATCACGATGAACACGCCCACGCCCAGCACCAGCGGGAACCAGCCGCCGTACTCGATCTTGATCAGGTTGGCGCCCAGGAACGACAGGTCGATGGTCAACAGCAGCATGCCCGCGAGCACTACGGCGAGGCGGCTCCAGTGCCACATGCGGCGTGCCACGATCAGCGCCAGGATGGTGGTGATGGTCATGGTGCCCGTCACCGCAATGCCGTAAGCCGCACTCAGGCTGTCGGAGCTGCGGAAACCCACCACCGCGGCCAGCACCATCACCAGCAGGAAGTTGTTCACCCACGGCACGAAGATCTGGCCGGACATCTCACGCGAGGTATGCACGACCGGCATGCGCATGGAATAACCCAGCGACATCGCCTCGCGGGTCATCGAGAACGCGCCGGAGATCACCGCCTGAGAGGCGATCACCGTCGCCACGGTAGCGAGGCCGATCATTGGATACAGCAAAGGCTCGGGAGTGAGCTTGAAGAACGGGTTGTCGATGGCCTCAGGGTGATCAAGCAGCAATGCGCCCTGCCCGAAGTAGTTCAGCACGAGTGCCGGCAGCACGAAGCTGAACCACGCCAGGCGAATCGGCCGCTTGCCGAAATGCCCCATGTCCGCGTAAAGCGCCTCTGCTCCAGTAAGCGCCAGCACCACACCGCCCAGCGCAATGAACGCCTGGAAGCCGTGGGTGAAGAAGAACTTCACGCCATAGTAGGGATTGAGCGCCAGCAACACATGCGGATTGCGCGCAATCATATTCACGCCCAGCAGCGCGATGACGACAAACCAAACCACCATCACCGGCCCGAACAGCTTGCCCACGCGCTCCGTACCATGCCGTTGCAGCGTAAACAGCAGGAACAAGATCACCGCGGTGATCGGCACGACCCATTTATCCAAATGCGGCGCGGCGACTTTGACGCCCTCTACCGCCGATAGCACAGAAATCGCCGGCGTGATCACGCCATCGCCGTAGAACAGCGCGGCGCCGAAGATACCGATGATGGCCAACGCCCAGCGACTGCGTGCATCGCCCTTCACACTGCGCAGGGCAAGTGCGAGCAGCGCCATGATGCCGCCCTCGCCCTTGTTATCCGCGCGCATGATGAATACGACGTACTTCAGCGACACCACGATGATCTGCGCCCAGAAGATCAGCGACAACACGCCGAAGATACTTTCCATGGTGGGCGGACCACCGTTTTCGTGGTGCAGCGTGGTCTGCAGCGTATACAGCGGGCTGGTACCGATATCGCCGTAAACGACGCCGATGGCGCCCAGCGCCAGCGCAGCCAGGCGTCGCTTGGCGTCAGCGTCCGTCATGCCGTGGGTGGAATCTGGGGTCACAAGTCAGTTCCCGAGTGCGGCGCGCAGCGCCTTGCGGATGATCGATTCGGCGGTGTCGCCTTCGGCGGCCACCTTCTGCACCAGGCGGGTGACTTCCGCCGGCTTGTAACCAAGCTGCTGCAAGGCGACGGTCGCCTCACCGGCGGGGTCGAGCGGCGCGCCATTCACGGCGGGGCCGGTGCCTGGCAGCGTGACGGCCAGGCCATCCACGCGATCGCGCAGCTCCACCACCATGCGTTCGGCCGTCTTCTTGCCGATGCCGGGAATCTTGGTCAACGCCACCACGTCGCCGGTCTGCACCAAGCGCGCGAAATCGTGGGTGGACACGCCGGATAGCACGGCCAGCGCAATCTTGGCGCCGATGCCGCTGACCTTCTGCAGGTTGCGGAACAGCACGCGCTCCGCCTCGTGCATGAAGCCGTACAACGCCACGCTGTCTTCCTTCACGGCATAGTGCGTGAGCAGCGTGACTTCCTTGCCGGTGGGTGGCAGATCGTAGATGGTGGACATCGGCGCTTCGAGCTCGTAGCCCACGCCACCCACCTCCACCAGCAGCCACGGCGGCTGCTTGGACACCAGGATGCCGCGAAGGCGACCGATCATCGGCGCCTCCATGCGGTGCGCGGGATGCCTACGCGCTGCAGGCTGGCACGCGTATGCGCGTGCGTGACGGCAATGGCGAGCGCGTCCGCAGCATCGGCCTGCAACGGCCCCTTGAGTCCGAGCAGGACACCGATCATGTGCTGTACCTGGGTCTTGTCGCCTCGGCCACTGCCGACCACGGCCTGTTTGACTTCTGTCGCTGCGTACTCGTGCACCGCGATCCCCTGACTGACGACCGCGCAGATCGCGGCTCCCCTCGCCTGCCCCAGTTTCAGTGCCGAATCGGCATTGCGCGCCATGAACACGCGTTCCACGCCGCACTCATCCGGTCGATGGGCGGCGATGATGGCACACAGCTCGTCAAAGATGCGTTTCAGGCGCAGGGGAAAGGTGGCCTCGCCGGCTACTGCCAGCGCGCCATGGAAAACATGGGACAGCTTGCCGCTGGCGTCGACATCGATGATGCCGACACCGGTGCGCTGACTGCCCGGATCGATGCCGATGATGCGTGTCATGAGCTTGTCTTCGCCAGGCCGGGCGAGCGACGTACGGGCTAGCTCGCCGCCTCGGCGGGCAGCAGCGCGTTATGCGACACCTCGCTGACATCGTCGAGAGCGTCGAGCTTTTCGAGCAGGTCGAGCAGCGATTCCAGCGCCTCCTCGGGCACGGGCACGCGGTTGGTGGGACGCATGCCGACACCAGCATGCTGCGCACTCAGGCCGGCAGCGGCCAGCGCCTGCTGCACGGCTTCGAAATTTTCCGGCGAACACAGCACGATGCTTTCGCCGTGCTCGTTCACCACGTCGTCGGCGCCGGCGTCCAGCGCCGCTTCCAGCACCTTCTCCTCGGCCGCCTCGTTGCCGCCAGTGGCGAACACGAGCTCGCCCAGCCGCGCGAACTGGAACGACACCGAGCCGGAGGTGCCCAGGTTGCCGCCGTGCTTGGTCAGCGCGTGGCGCACATCGGCCACGGTGCGGGTCGGGTTGTCGGTGAAGCAGTCGATGATCAGCGCGATGCCGGATGGGCCATAGCCTTCGTAGCGCAGCTCTTCCATCGAGGCGCCACCATCGGCACCCGAGCCGCGCTTGATTGCGCGCTCGATGGTGTCCTTGGGCATGTTGGCCGACAGGGCCTTGTCCACGGCCGAACGCAGGCGCGGGTTGAGCGACGGGTCGGGCACGCCGGCGCGCGTGGCGACGGTGATTTCGCGGATCAGCTTGGTGAATACCTTGGCGCGCTTGGCGTCTTCGGCATTCTTGCGGCCTTCGATGGACGGGCCTCTACCCATGGCACTTCCTGCAGTCTGGCTTAACGGACAAGAAGCGGATTGTATCGCCTCCGGGCGGGAGGCTAGCAAGCGGGCAGATCAGCCAACCGCCTGGGCCTGGTCAAAATGGCCCCGATGGAGAAACTGCGTCACCTGACGGGCGGCCTCCGGCGAGAACAGCAGGCCGGTGTGGTTGGTCTCGATCACGCAGTGATCCGCCAGGCCCGGCAGGCGCGTCTCATCCACGGTCACGCAACCGTCGTTGTCGCCATCGAACTGCCCGATCACCGCGCCCAGGCCCAGCGACATGCGCCCCGCCACCATGCCGATCTCACGCGCGCCGGTCCACTGGTCGAGCCCGTGCTCCAATAGCTCGCGGTTGTGCCCGAGCAGCACCTCGCCGCCCTTGCCCATACCGGCAAAACGGCGCGCCGCCGCACTGCCCTTCAGCGGCGAACCCAGGCATACCACGCGGCCGGGCGGCAGCGGCACAGCTTCGGCGCAGGTGCGCAGGGCGAGTAGCCCACCGAGGCTATGGCCCACCAGGTGCACGGCATGGCCATCCTCGGCCAGCTCATGCATGCGCTCCTGCAGGCTGCCAAGAATGCGTTCCTGCGTGGCGGCCACGCTCATGTAGTCGAAGCGATGGACACGAAAGCCCGCTTCCATCAGGCGCCGATGCAGCATCAGCAGCGCGAAACCGCGCATCCACAGGCCGTGCAGGAGAATGACGTGTTCGGTCATGGTGCGTGCGGATCTTTCGTCGACGACGGGATGGATGCGCGAGCTGCCTGGCCCGGCCGTTTCAGAAGAGTCCATTCTGCACAAAAAGTTGCGAAGAAATCGCGACGCAGTGCCCCGCAGATGCTTGCTCGCGTTCCATTGATGCGCTTCTTCCTGCCGTCATTCCGGTGCAGGCCGGAATGACGAGCGAAAGGATCACGTCGGCCTGGCTTCCGTCGCCACCTTCACGTGCAGCTCCTTGAGCTGCGGCTCGGACACGATCGAAGGTGCGTCGGTCATCAGGTCCTGCGCGCTGGTGGTCTTGGGGAAGGCAATCACGTCGCGGATCGACTCGGTGCCCGCCATCAGCGCCGCGATGCGATCAATGCCGAACGCCAGGCCGCCGTGCGGTGGTGCGCCGAACTTCAGCGCCTTGAGCAGGAAGCCGAATTTCAGCTCGGCATCTTCCGGGCTGATGCCGAGCAGGTCGAATACCGTGCTCTGCATTTCCGGGCGATGGATACGGATGGAGCCGCCGCCGATCTCGGCGCCGTTGAGCACCATGTCGTAGCCGCGGCTCACCGCCATGGCGGCATTGGCGCGCAGATCCGCGATGTCATCGACCTTCGGCGCGGTGAACGGATGGTGCAAGGCGACGAAGCGCTTCTCTTCCTCGTCGTATTCGAACATCGGGAAATCGGTAACCCACAGCGGCTTCCAGCTGTTCTCGACCAGGCCGCGATCCTTGCCGACCTTCAGGCGCAGCGCGCCCATGAAGTCGGTGACCGCCTTCCAACTGCCGGCGCCGAAGAACAGCATGTCGCCGCTTTGCGCGCCGGTGAGCTTGAGCACGCCGTCCAGCGCAGCGTCATCGAGGAATTTCGCCACCGGCGAATTGATGCCTTCGCGGCCCTTGGCGAGGTCGTCCACGCGCAACCACGCCAGACCCTTCGCGCCGTACTTGGCGACGTATTCGGTGAGCTGGTCGATTTCCTTGCGCGTGATGGTGGCGCCGCCCGGTACGCGCAGCGCAGCCACGCGACCGTTCGCGTCGTTGGCCGGCTCGGCGAACACCTTGAACTCCACGTGCTTCACGGCGTCGGCGATGTCGGTCAGTTCCAGCGCGATGCGCAGGTCCGGTTTGTCTGAACCAAAGCGGCGCATGGCCTCGGCCCAGGTCATGCGCGGGAAGCTGGCGTCCAGCTCCACGCCCTGCACTTCCTTGAACACGTGGCGGATCAACTCCTCCACGAAGTCCTGCACGTCCTTCTCCTCGACGAAGGCGAACTCAAGGTCGAGCTGGGTGAATTCCGGCTGGCGGTCGGCGCGCAGGTCTTCGTCGCGGAAGCAGCGGGCGATCTGATAGTAACGATCGAACCCGGCCATCATCAGGATCTGCTTGAACAGCTGCGGCGACTGCGGCAGCGCATAGAACTGGCCCGGATGCACGCGGCTGGGCACCAGGTAATCGCGTGCGCCTTCGGGAGTGGCCTTGGTGAGGATGGGCGTTTCGATGTCCTGGAAGCCGCGCGCGTCGAGGTAACGACGCAGGGTCTGCACCAGCTTGATGCGGGTGCGCATCATGCGCTGCATTTCCGGGCGGCGCAGGTCGAGGTAGCGGTAGGTCATCCGCATGTCCTCGTTGGGATTCTCGTGCATCGCGAACGGCAGGTCCTTCGCGGCGTTGAGAATCTCCACCTTGTCGGCGAGCAGCTCGACCGTGCCGGTGCGCAGCTTGTCGTTCACCGCCAGGCGCTTGCGGATGGTGCCGGTCACCCGCAGGCAGTACTCGTTGCCGATCTCGCCGGCCACGGCGAAGGCGTCGGCGTTCTCGCGCTCGATCACCACCTGGGCAAGGCCCTCGTGGTCACGCAGGTCGACGAAAGCCACGTGGCTCTGCAGGCGCAGCGTGTTGACCCAGCCACAAAGGGTGACGGTCTGGTCGACCAGTGCCTCATCGATGAGGCCGCAGTAATGCGTGCGCATGCGCTTGGAACTCCGGGCCGCGGGGCGGCGTGGTGCGTGGACAAGAGGACCCGGAATGTTAACACCGGTGTACCCGGCGGCGGGCGTTGAACGCCGCCGGGAAGGCCACGTTCAACGCCGCAAAGTACGGCTTACCAGCGGCGACTGACCGAGAACAGGCCGCGGCAGCCCTTGGAAACCCACACGCCGGCGCGGTTCCAGCCCCAGCTGTAGCCCTGTTCGCAGGCCGACCCGGAGAGCTGCCGCACCATGCGCACGTCACCCCGGCCGCCGACGTCCACCTGGCAGAAATGATACTGGCGGTCGTTGCTTTCGCATTGCAGGCGGATCTCGCGATCCCAGTCGGGACCCGGGCGCCAGCCGTTGTCCGGCGGACGGTAGCCCGGCGGCGGGTAGGAGCCGCCACCCGGCGGTCGATAGCCACCGCCTCGCCCCATTTCGACGAACTGGCCGCGGCAGCCGCGATCAACCCACAGGCCGCCTCGATCCACGCCCCAGGTCTGACCGCGCGTGCAGGCGCTGTTGGATTCCTGGCGGATCATTTCCGCGTCGCGCCACGGCACCTGGCAACGGGTGAAGCGACCATCGTCGCTGCCGCAACGGACTACGTCCCGGTCCTGCGCATGCGCCACCGGCGCGGCCGTCCATACAAGACCGGCCGCCACGCCAGCCAATACACCCATCCAACCCGTTCGTATCCGGAACATCGATCCACTCCTGCTGTGACGGGACGCCACGCTAGCGGGCACATCTTCAACCGGAATTGAATATCTTGCGACCCGGACGCAGGAACCTGCAGCCCGGCCACGTGGCGTTCAGATGCGCAGCCAGATCACTTGTCGCGGGAGCTGCTGCTCGAAGCTGGAGCTGGAGCTGGCGCCGGAGCGGGAACCGGTGCAGGCGCCGGCGCTGCGCCGGCGCTGTCGCCGGCAAGATTGCGCTTCTTGTCGCCATCCTTCTTGAAGTCGGTCTCGTACCAGCCGCTGCCGGCCAGGCGGAAACCCGGCGCGCTCAGGCGGCGCTTCACTTCGGCGACATCGCAGGCCGGGCAGACCGAGGGATCAGGGTCGGACATTTTCTGCAGGCGGTCGAAACGATGGCCGCAACTGCTGCATTCGAATTCATAGATAGGCATGGACACTCCGCATTCCGGCCGGCCCGCGGCAGGCATCTCGCCGGCCCGCATCGGCGGCAGTCCGTCATTATCGAGGCGGACGGGGCAAATTCAACGTCGGACGGTTGGTGGGACCCGGTGCGGCTGTTTCAGCCCAGCGCAAGGACAACCAGCACGGCCGCTTCGGTCAGCTCGGTCAGCGCACCGCAGGTATCGCCTGTCATGCCGCCCAGGCGATGCAGGCAGCTCCATCGCCAGCAGCCCAGCACCACCAGTGTGGCGATGACGGCCCGCAGGCCCGCGCCGCCCGCGCACAATGCGACGACCAATGCCACCGTCACGCTGATGACGCATGCCTTGCGCGATGCCCCGAGCAGCACGCTGCCCAGGCCGCCGCTGCGCACGTAGGGCGTGGTCATGAAGGCGGCAGTGAGAACTGCGCGCCCCAGCAACGGTGCCAACCATAGCGCCGTCGCCGGATGCGCCAGGCTGGCCAGGGCGGCGAACTTCAACAGCAGCACCAGCACGACGGCGGCAACGCCCATCGGGCCGCTGCGAGGGTCTTTCATGATGGCCAGCGTGCGCTCGCGATCGCCCAGTCCACCCACCCAGGCATCAGCCATGTCGGCCAGGCCGTCCAGATGCAGGCCGCCCGTCAGTGCCACCCACGCCACCAGCAGCAACGCTGCCGCGAGCAACGGAGCCGCCGACGACAGCAGCCAGGCGATGCAGGCAAGCACGCCACCGATCAGCAGGCCCACCGCCGGATACCAGGCCAACTGGCTCGAAGGTGAGGACAAACCACTGAGGGCATAGGCCGGCACGGGAATGCGGGTGAGGAAACCGATGGCGGCAAGCAGGGCACGCATCAGCCAGCCGCCTGCCCCACGGCTGGTACCGCCCAGTCAATCGCATGCAAGGACGCATGGGGCACGTCGAGGTTTGCCATGTCGCCGAAATCACGCCCTTCCGCTTCACAGCGAAGCAGGCGAATGGTGCCACCATGGGTGACGACCAGCACGCGCTGCGTGCTCGCCGCCACCGCCACGTCGTTGATCGCGGCACACAGGCGTTCGCGAAAGGCCGCAAACGGCTCCCCGCCGGGCGGTGGATGGGCCACCGGATCGGCCCAGAAGCGTCCCAGCGCATCGCCCTGTTGCTCGGCCAGCGTTTCGATGGGCACGCCCTGCCAGTCGCCGAAGTGATATTCAGCCAGCCTCGGGTCCACGCGCAGCGGCACGCGCCTCGCCGTCGCCAGGTCACCCGCGAATTCCGCACAGCGGCGCAGCGGCGAGGTGACGATGCTGTCCCAGCTGCGACCGAAGATCGCTCCACGCAACTGGGTCCAGCCAAGCGGGCTCAGCGCGTCATCGAGCTGGCCGCGATAGCTGCGCTGCCCGGTGTCACCGTGGCGCAGCAGGTCGATGCCGATGTGTTTGCCACTCATGCGCCGCTCACCCCCGCCTGCGCGAAGGTGGCCATGCGGGCGTGAAGCTCGCAGGCAAGGCGCAGCAGAGGCACGGCAGTAGCGGCGCCACTGCCCTCGCCCAGGCGCAGCCCCAGGTCGAGCAGCGGATCGGCGGCCAGCGCGGCAAGCAGACGCGCATGTCCCCGTTCGCGGGAGCGATGCGCGAAGAACATCCAGTCCCGGCAGGCCGGCTGGATGCGCACCGCGGCCAGCGCTGCGGCCGTGGTGATGAAGCCATCGACCAGCACCGGCAGCCCCTGTTGCGCGGCGGCAATATACGCGCCGCACAGCGCCGCGATTTCGAAACCACCAACGCGCTGCAGCCAGGTCAACGCGTCGCCGTCGTCGGAATACAGCGCAAGCGCACGCTCGATCACCTCGGCCTTGTGCCGGATGCCATGGGCGTCCAGGCCGGTGCCTGCGCCCGCAAGCGCGGATGGCGACTCGCCGAGCAAGGCGCAGGCAAGTGCCGCAGCGGACGTGGTATTGGCGATGCCCATTTCACCGCCGATGAAAAGCTGCGCGCCGGAGGCACGCGCCAGCCCCACGCTGTCGGCGCCTGCACGCAACGCAAGAGCGAGCTGCCCTGCGCCCATCGCGGCGCGCTCGCAGAAGTTGTGGGTCTGCGGCGCAATGATCGCGCGGCGCACGTGCGACAGCTCACCCGGATCATTCACGGTACCCAGGTTCACCACTTCCAGCGTCGCGCCCAGTGCGCCCGCAAGCACACTGATGGCGGCGCCGCCGCGTGCAAAATTACGCACCATCTCGCCAGTGACCACTTGCGGAAATACCGACACGCCTTCCGCGGCCACGCCATGGTCGGCCGCGAACACGCTGATCCACACCTGCTGCAGGGACGGCAGCGGATCGTGCTGCAAGCCCGCCAGTCGCACCGCCAAGGCCTCCAGCGTGCCGAGCGAACCCGGCGGTTTGGTCAATTGCGCCTGATGCAGAAGAGCGCACTCCCTGCTCTCCTCGTCAATGGCGACACAGGGTTCAAGCAGCCAGTCATGGCTCATGCAAGGCTTCCTTTGAGAGGCAACGGCAATCCCGCCGCGACAAACAACACGCGTTCACACTGTTCGGCCAGCGCCTGGTGAAGCCAGCCAGCCTCGTCGACGAAGCGACGCGTCAGCTCGCCCACCGGCACCACGCCCAGGCCCACTTCGTTGCTGACCAGCAACAGCTGGCCCGGCAACGCCGGCAATATCTGTAGCAAGGCTGTTCTTTCGTTGACGAATCGCGCGTCGTCACCGCTGCCCAGCAAATTGCTCAACCACAGGGTGAGGCAATCGACCAGCACGCAACGGCCGGGACGCGCATGCGACTGCAGCGTGGCAGCGAGCGCCAGCGGCTCTTCCACGCTCTGCCAGTGCGCGGGACGGCTCGCGCGATGGTGTGCGATGCGCGCCGCCATCTCGGCGTCATGCGCCTGCGCCGTAGCGATGTAGACCACTTCGTGGCCGGTATCCCTGGCCAGCCGTTCGGCCAGCGCGCTCTTGCCGGAACGTGCGCCGCCAAGGATCAGGGTGCGCATTGGCGTGCTCCTTCAAGACCCAGCAAGCGCGAAAGCAAGGCGGTGTCCAGATGGGTTTCCACCGCATCGGCGAGACGATCGATCGCCGCGTCACGCAGCCGCGGCAGATCGAACGGTTCGGCGCGCTCCAGGCCAGCCCACGCGAGCAGCGCCGCAAGCGCCTGCGGTTGGTCGAACAAACCATGCACGTAGGTGCCCAGCATTTGTCCGTCCGCCGACAGTGCGCCGTCCGGTCGGCCGCCATCGAGCACGCTCGAGGGAACATCCAACGCGCCGCCGCGGCTGATGCCGCAATGGATTTCGTAGCCGCCCATGCGCGCCTCTCCCAGGACCAATCTGCCTTCCACGCGGCGGAGCGCCTTCTGCGCTTCCAGCGTGGTTTCCATGTCCAGCCAACCCAGTCCTTCGCTCGAGCCCGGCTCGCTCTCGATACCTTGGGGATCATGCACGAGGCGACCCAGCATCTGGAAGCCACCGCAGATGCCGATCAGTTTGCCGCCGTAGCGAAGATGTCGTGCGAAAGCGGCATCCCATCCCTGTTCACGCAACCACGACAGATCGGCGCGCGTGCACTTGGAACCCGGCAACACGATGAGGTCGCACGCAGGCCACGTTTCGCCGGGACCAACGAGCTGCAGCGAGACCTGCGGATGCGAACGCAGCGCATCGAGATCGGTGTGATTGCTGATGCGCGGAAACGCCGGCACCGCAACGTGCAGGCGCGCGTGTGTTTTGGGCTCCGCGTCACGTGGCAGTGCGTCTTCCGCTTCAAGCAATAGCCCCTGCAGGTAGGGCAGCACGCCCACCACCGGCCTGCCCGTCTCGCGCTCCAGCCATGCCAGCCCCGGTTGCAGCAAGGCCATGTCGCCGCGAAAGCGGTTGATGATGAATCCGGCCACACGCGCCTGCTCGCTTGGCGACAGCAAGGCCAGCGTACCCACCAGATGAGCGAATACGCCGCCGCGGTCGATATCGGCCACGAGCAGCACGGGGCAATCCACCGCCTCGGCGTATCCCATGTTGGCGATGTCCCGGTCACGCAGGTTGATTTCGGCGGGGCTGCCGGCACCTTCGACGATAAGCGCGTCATGGCGCTCGACCAGGCGATGGTGCGAAGCAAGCACGGCGTCCATCGCCACCCGCTTGTAGTCGTGATAGTGGCGAGCATCCATGTTGCCGATGGCCTGCCCATGGATGATCACCTGCGCACCGATGTCGCTGTTGGGTTTGAGCAACACGGGATTGAAGTCCGTATGCGGCAGCAGGCCAGCCGCCTGCGCCTGCACGGCCTGCGCGCGGCCGATTTCGCCACCGTCGACAGTCACCGCGGAATTGAGCGCCATGTTCTGCGGCTTGAATGGCGCCACCGCGACGCCCCGACGATGCAGCCAGCGGCATAGTGCGGTAACTACCGTGCTCTTGCCGGCGTCGGACGTGCATCCCTGGATCATCAATACGCGCGCGCTCATGATCCGACGTTTCCACAACGTGCCAGTGCCTGGTCGAGCCGATGGAATGCGGCGGCGTCGCCAGGCAGGCCGAAACGCAAGCTATGTGGCGCATCAAACAGGCGGGTGAGGATGCCCTGCCGGGCGAGTGCTTCGTGCATGGCGGCGGGCTGTCCGTCGCGCCACCACTGGAAGAAGGCGCACCCTGCCGCTGGCTCCATTCCGTGCTTCGTCAGCAGCGACGCAAGTTGCGCGCTGCACGCGTGCAGGCGTTCGCGGGCTTCCACATGCCACGCGCGATCCGCCAGCGCCCGCCTGAGCACGTACCGGCTTGGCCCGCTCAACGTCCAGGGACCGAGGCGTTCCCGCAGCGCGTGCAGCAGCGCTTCGCTTGCGGCGACGAATCCAGCGCGCGCGCCCGCCAATCCGAAGAACTTTCCGGCCGAGCGCAGCACCACCAGTCCCTCGCGCCACGCCTGTGCGCACAAACTGTCTGAAGGCGTCGCATCCATGAAGGCTTCATCGACCACCAGCCAACCACCCCGGCCTGCCAGTTGCTCGTGGCATGCAAGCAACACGTCCAGCGAGAAGCGTTCTCCGCCGGGATTGTTTGGA
>Ga0335083_10002910_pt1 | contig 22375 bp, 11 predicted proteins | sample Lox_Sample_42_FD_206716 | JGI IMG/M metagenome (GOLD analysis project Ga0335083, IMG submission 206716) | Soil microbial communities from Loxahatchee National Wildlife Refuge, Florida, United States - Lox_Sample_4.2 | ecosystem: Environmental > Terrestrial > Soil > Wetlands | place: USA...
GACCATAGGAAACCATCGCGATATCAGCACCGGACTGTGGGCTATGCCAATGCGAGGGATGATTCGGCAACACCCCGGCGGATTCCGCCCGATCCGGTGCCCACGCGGCCAGCGTATGCCGCGTCACTGCTGATGCATGGGTTGTCGTAAACGGCACCTGCACGGCCATTCCGTATTTGCCGTTCATCGAAACCACTTGCGGGGTCAGCTGTACCGGATGACCGGGATCCGTGATATCCACCACGAGCGGCGGACTGGTGAAATCGTTCACGATGATCTCGTCGCCGGCCCGTCCCGTGAACTTCAATTGATCGTTCTCCGCAGCGTACAGGTGCGGATATGTGACGCGGATATAATCGACGAGGCTGGTGTCATAGTCTCCGTTTTGTGAAGTCAGCGTAACCGTGTTGCTTCCCGGCAGCAAGACGCCTGGGGGTACGCTGACGACCAACCGGCCTTTGTCCTGCCCGTTGAAGACCACATCCCCCATGGTGGTGCCATTCAACGTAACTGAAACATCGTGGGGGAATGCGGTAATGACTCCCTGCAGCACGATGTCCAGACGCGCGGGCTGTGTGGACGTCATGTCCAGACGAGGGACATCGAGCACCTGATCGACTGGTGCTGGCGTGACAATGGCGCCGAAGAAGTTCTCGTCGTTCTTGGTCAGGAGCGCCGCAAAGTAGATCGTATGCTGACGCAGTTCCACGGTGGCAGCATAGTCGAGTGGCGGCTGGTTCGAACCTTGGGAGACGGGTAGCTGAGGAATCCGCACTCCCCGTCCCTCCTCCGCAACCAGCCAGTAGACGCGCGTACCGGAGAAAACAGTATTAATCCCTGTTCCGTAGAAATTGATTGCGGCCTTGGGACCAAAGCCGCCAGGGCCTCCGGTCCCACCGGTAATCCGTATGGGCTGCTCGACAGCTTCGGCATAGAGGTGCAGGAGTGCAGGGTCGATATTTGGATCCAGACCGGCCTTGACGAGATCTGGCTGTGCCACGCGATACCATCCCTCGTGCCCCACGAAAATCTTGATGGCCGGATGCGAGGCCAATTCGAACTGCTTCTGGATTTGACTCTTGCTGGGCGGACGCGGCTGCAACGCTGTCTCCACATTATGGCTCTGCTGACTGCCCAGCGTCGGAGGCGTCGCCTGGTTCAGTTGACTCATCATCCGTGTCTGAGACGCGGAGGCATCACTCCCGATGGGCAGTCCCGCTAATGCAGAAACCGGGCCGTGCATGGTGCGCGTGCCGTTGACGTCGATATCTTCCAGCCAGTAAGACGCACCTGTCACGCCCGCGGATGGATCAATCCAGGCATACGTGCGGCCAGCATGCCGCGGTAGAGCGCCGTTCATCAGGAGCGCTGAGCCGGCAATCACCGATGGGTTCATGCGGATCCGGTTTCCGTTCTGTTCCCGGTATACATTGAATCCCAGATTGTGCGACTCCCCGCTGGTCTTCCACATCAAGACGACACGTCTCGCCCCGTTCTTATCCGTTCCGGCGTGCGCCGAGAACGATTGCAACGTGATCTTGGTGGGAGCAGTAACGATTTCAACCTGTGTCGCGGTGTTGTTCACTTGATTCGAGTCCGTCTGGTCTGCCGTAACCGTAGCGGTATTGGTGACCACTCCCCGAGTCCCCGCCAGGGTCAGGATTGAAATCGTCGCCGTGCTCCCATTGGCCATTGTTCCGAGCAGGCACGTTACGCTTCCACCCGCTTCAGAACACGAGCCTTGCGTCGTAGCCGTGGAAAGATATGTCACCAGGGTCGGAAGTGCGTCGGCCACCGTCACATTCGTGGCAGACGCGGGCCCATTGTTCGTCACGGTGAGTGTATAGGTGAGGGGAGTTCCCTCTGTCACGGGATTCGGAGTTCCGATCTTCGTTATCGCCATGTCAGCGCTGCTGGCATTGGCCACAATCACGGTTGCGCTGGCGGTATTCGTCGTGATGCCGGGGACCATGTCGGTCGCGTTGGCCGTGACCGTCTCGGTGATGTTTGTTCCCGACGGGGTTGTTGAATTCACGTTCAACACAAGCGTAAAGCTAGCGGTTCCGTTGACTCCAAGTGCGGTGGTTTTTGTACAGGTGATGGTGCCCGTCCCGCCCACCGGAGGCAGAGTTCCACAAGTCCATCCCGCGGGCGGAGTCATGGACTGGAAAGTTGTATTCGGCGGCGTGGTCTGCGTGATCGTCATCCCGGCCGTCGCTGTCGCTGGACCCTGATTCGTGACAATCTGCGTGTAGGTGACGTTACTTCCCGCCGCGACTGACGAGGCCGAAGGAGTATTCGTCATGACCAGATTCGCTTGCGTCGCGGTGGCTACTACGTCCGCCGCAATGGCGCTGTTATTGGTGAGAACCGGATCGGTGGTCGCGGAATTCACCGTCGTGGTTTCACTGATGGGCGTGCCGGCGGTAACGCCTGCATTCACTTTGACCGTATAGGTGATGGTTGCCGGTGTAGCGGGCGCAAGGCTCGGGTCGGTACAGATGAGTGTGGCAAGCGTGCAGGTCCATCCGGCAGGACCAGTGAGGGTTTGTGCGACGGTGTTCGCGGGGAGCGTGTCGGTCAAGGCGACGGACGTCGCGGTACTCGGCCCATTGTTGGTGACAACCTGCGTGTAGGTGATAGTGCCGTTGGCCAGCACCGGAACCGGGCTGGCGGTATTGGTCACTGAAAGATCCGACGAATCGCCGACCTGCACGCTGACGGCGGCGCTGTTGTTGCCACTATTCGGGTCGCCGGTGGTCGAGGAAACCGTATCGGTCTGGGTAATGGTTGACCCGGAAGTAACAGTTGAGGCGACCTTCACGACGAACGTAAAGTTCGCCGTGGCGTTGGCTGCCATGGTCGTCGTATCGGTACAGGTCAGTGTTCCCAGGACGCAGTTCCATCCCGCGGGCCCAGTCAACGACACGGCTGTAGTATTGGCGGGAAGCGTTTCGACCAATTTCGGAGCAGCGGCAGTGGCCGGCCCATTGTTGGTTACGCTTTGCGTGTACGTAATATTGTTACCCGCGGTAACCGGATTCGGAGTGGCCGAATTCGTCACGCTCAAGTCCGCCTGCGTGCCCGATGCAACTGCAATTGTTACGGTCGCCGTATTGTCCAGCAGGTTCGTGTCGTGCGACGTCGTCGCCGCGGTGCCGGTATCGGTAATAAGAGTTCCCGCCGCCGTTCCCGTGGGCACGTGGTAGATCGCTGTGATGGTTGCTGTCGAACCCGGGGGAACGCTCGGGTTCGTGCAACTTAAGGGCGCCGAGTTCGGACAAGTCCATGTTCCGCCACCGGTCGTCACGACCGCCACAGATACAAACGTTGTGGGCGCTGGCGTCGGTTCCGAAAACGTGGCCGTGCTGCAGTTGCTGGGGCCGTGATTGTAGATCGTTTGTGTGTACGTGATATTCGCATTGGCAGTTACGGGACTCGGGCTTCCGCTGTTGGTCACCGTAAGATCGCAGCCGATGCCCACACTTGTGACGACTGTCGTAGTGCTCGTATTGACGGAGTTGGTGGCGGAGAGACTCGATGTCGCCGTGATGGTCGGTGCTACCACGCTCGACGGGACGTTCACCACAACGACAATGTTGGCGGCCGCTCCTGCCGCAAGACTCGGATCTGTGCAAATGACATTTCCGGCACTGCCCACCGCAGGCGTCGTGCAGGTCCAGCCTACCGGGGCGGAAACAGATTGGAACGTAGTGTTGGGCGGCGTCGCTTCTGTGAGGTTCGCAGTCGTCGCCGCCAGCGGGCCATTATTTGTCACGGTCTGCGTGTACGTGATGTCGTTTCCGGCGAGCACCGATGCAGGCGAACCCGCCGTCGTCAGCACAAGATCCGCCTGGGCTGCGGTCGCGACAATATCGGTCGCCACTGCAGAATTCGCTCCATAGGACTGATTCGTCCCATTCACAGTCGCGGTATCCGTGATTACGGTGCCGCTGGCCGTTCCAGCATTCACCGTATATTTGACAGTGAAGGTCCCCGAGACACCTGCGCCAACACTCGGATCCGTGCAAGGGCTCGCTGGGAATCCGGTACAGGTCCATCCCGCAGGGGGCGTTACCGATACAAATGTCAGATTTCCAGCCGGCACATTCACTTCGCTGAACGTGGCGCCGGTCACGGCCACGGTACCTGTATTGGTCACCACTTGCGTATAGGTAATCGGACTGCCTGCCTGCACCGGATTCGGCGCAGCAACGTTCGTCACCGACAAGTTCGGTCCGGTTGAGCCCACGATCGTGCTCACGGTGGCTGTATTGTTCGCCGCAATCGGATCGATCGCCGCCGAGCCGACAGAGACCGTCCCGGTGATTACTGTTCCGTTGGGCGTGCCACTATTGACCTTCGTGACCATCGTGAACGTGCCCGAGGTCGATCCCGCCATATTGGAATTTGTGCAGACTACGTTCCCCGCGCTTCCGGCTCCAGTGTTCACGCATCCCCAGCCTGCGGGTGCGGTGAATGAGACCAGACTCGTGTTCGCCGGAATCGAAGACACGACAGTCGCGTTGTCAGCGGCGCTGGGTCCATTGTTCGTGACAATTTGCGTATAGGTTATGTTGGAGCCGGCAGCAACCGGGTTCGGTGAACCCGCGTCGGTGACGCTCATGTCGGCGCTTGAAACGACACTGGCGATGTCGATGGCGATGTCGTTGAGCAGGTTCGCCTCGCCTCCGCCGGCAATCACCGCCGTGTTCGTAACTGTCGCGGGAGCAGCTTGAGACACGCTGACACTCACCGTGATCGATGGATAGGTGCTGGCCGCTGCCAGTGAATCCGATCGCGTGCAGCTGACGGTCTGGCCTGATACGGCGCACGTCCATCCCGTCCCGCTTGCGCTCAGAGGCGTGACTCCGATCGGAAGCGTGTCGTTCATCGTGACCAGCCCGGTGGTAGCGCCGAGAAGGCTGACGTTCGACACCGGAATTGTGTAGCTGGCATTCGATCCACGCGTGAAGTTCCCGACGTGGCTCTTGCTGAGCGTCAGGTCCGCGGAACACAGTGCCGACGATTGCATGCCGGTCACCTGCGACAGCGTGGCATTGGTCACACTCGTTCCCGATCCACCCGCCGTGGCACCGTAAGGAACACCGGGGGTCAGAGTCGTCCCACTTACACCGCCCGCGACGCTAATACTGGCCGGCGCACCCGAAACAAACACCACTCCGCCGGCACCGCCGCCTCCCGGTCCGTGACGATCCGCGAGGCTGTAGGGTTGAGTATCCCAGGCATCGCCTCCGCGGCCGCCGTTGGCTTGCAGAGTCAATCCACTCTCGCCGCCGTTCGCCGCGAGCACAACGATCGTTCCACCCGCGCCGCCGCCGCCACCCGCGTCATTCGCCGTTCCGATATAAGCTGCCGTGCCATTCGCAGTCAGAGTGCCTGTGCCAGTCAGACTGTCGGCGCGAATGAAGATCATTCCCCCGCCCGCGGCGCCGCTGCTGGCCTGGTTATCGGTGTCGGAATTGTTTCGCGACCCTGCGCCGCCACCGCCGCCCATGGCGATGCGGTCAATCGTTGCTGGAAACGGAGAGCCGCCCGCGCCTCCGTCGCTGAAATTTGTGTTCCAGGAGTCGCCGCCGTACCCGCCCATTCCTCCGTTACCACCGCCACCACCACCCGCATTCTGATCGTTCGCGGGCGCGTTGCCATCCGTTCCGCCGCCACCCGCATTGCCCGGTGCACCGCGAGCCATGCTGCCGTCGGCTGTACCGTTCGGATATCCGATGGTGGTTGTGGTTTGAAGGAACGTTCCGCCGGACTCCACCCACTCGGGCGTGCCCGCAACACCTTCACCCTTGGCGCCATCTACACCGGCTACACCGCCTGCAGCACCGGTGTACGCGGTCGGCGCCGTTAGGCGATAATCCGCATTCGTGGCGCCTGCGATTCCACCAGTCAACTGCATTCCGGCGCCGCCGCGGAAACCCTGGCCGTCGACAATGACCGTGCCTCCGCCCAGATTCAATTGTCCTGCGATATCGAGCGCGACAATACCACCGGTGGTCCCGTTCCAAGGACTCGCAACAATCGCCCCCACCGTAGCGGAGAGATATTGCGGCACCAGCACGACTTGATACGTGCTTCGTCCCTTCGTGGCCGTGGCTGCTGCCGATGTATAGGCGAACACGAGTCCGCTGGTTGGCCCAGCGCCCTTGATCGGCACCGATCCGGCGGCAATGGGTCCCGTCGCGGTCACGAATTCGTAGTTGCCCGCGTTATTGATCGCCGTAAATCCCGTGCCGGTGCTGCCGTTTCCGTAGGCGACTGTATTTCCGCTGTTGATGCTGGCATCCTGCATCTGGATCACGAGCAGCAAGCTGCCGTTCGCGATCGTGCCCGTGCCGTTCGCGGCTCCCACGGGAATCGATGTAGCTCCCTTCGCTACGCTCGCACTGCCCGGATAATACGTATTCACCACGCCGTTCAGAGTTCCACCTGCAACCAGCGTCGCTCCGGAACAAACCACGCTCACCACTGGAGCCAGGGATACATAGGTGTTGTTGCCAGTATTCGGGTCGGGAGGCGTGCCGGAATCGGTGACCGTTGCCGTGTTCGAATAGAATCCGGCAGTTGTGGTCGACACGACCACCGCGACCGTCGCTGTGGATCCCGCGGCAAATGGGGTTGGAAGGGTGCAGACGATCGTGGCTCCGGTCACGCACGTTGTTCCAGCGCTCGGTGTCACCGAGACGATGGACAATCCTGTTGCGGCATATGTGTCGGTAAGAACAACCGCGTTGGCCGCCGAAAGACCGCTATTCGTCACCGTGATGTTATAGGTGGAGTTTTGCCCCAGCGGCACCGCACTCACGCTGGTCGAGACACCAATGTCGGCCGTACTCGGATTGATCGAAACCGCACCCAGCGACCAGTTTGATGTCCCGCTGAATGTCTCTGAGATCGGCACACTCGGCGCGCCGGTACGGCTGGTGCCAGATCCGGTGACTCCCGGATTCGTGCTTCCTGAGCTGTTGGTATTCCATTGCGAAACCTGAGGGTTAGGAATCGTAACTGTACGATTTCCACCGATCGCCAGTGTGTCGAGGATCATGCCGTTGATAACGCTCGGCACATCGAGTTGCGAAGTTCCTCCGGTGGCGCCGTCGGCCGAAACAAAACCTCCCAGGGGAACCGTCTGGTCGACGCCTGTGAAGGTCGTGACTCCGGCCACCACCCCCTCGTTCACCGCGCCCGGAATGTTGACCGTGACCACGACGTTCGCAGTGCCCGCAGCCGGAGCCAGCAGGGACCACATTTCTACTCGCCGCGTATTCCCGGCATCGTTGTGCGCTCCGACCAGGGTCAGCGTGGTACCGCCATAGGTCACGGACGCCACGCTCGTGGTCGTTGAATTTGTGATATTGATGGAGACGCCGACGAGCATCAGGAGATTCGTGCCCGTCGTGGTGTGAGCCACGGTAAGTGTTGGCGTGCCCACGCCAGCCAGCGTCGCCGAACCAGATGTGGTTGCATCGACAGCAACCTGCGCGTTCGAAGCAGACGCCGCCAGAAGCACCAGCAGCAGACTCAAAACTCCGAGTAAAACGCGCGTTATAGCATAAACCTGACGAGCTGCGCCCGTCCGCGATGAGTTCGACATTGCGACCGTAAGAAATTTGAAATGAGTCCGCACAACACTCCGTCCGACGTGTACTTCGCCTTGGGCCAAAGCCCAAAAAATCTACGCTCCCGTGGGCGTTGAATCGTTTTTGCCGTCCGCAAGAACGATCCGGTGAAGCCCGGAAGCTGTTTCTGAGAATCTGTTAAGACGATACCGTCCTCACGTAATTTGCTCACGATTACGGCAGTAACCGGCACAAGGCGGCCATTGCGGATTGCTGGGAGATATGTTGGAGCGATGCGCTTGGGCAGCCGTACGCCCGGCCTCAGACCGGGTGGGTTCGAGGAAAAGTTCGGGAGGAAGCTCGTGGAGTTTTCGGTTCGGCCGCGCTTTCGATCACGGATGAAGAATCGGGCTTGCGGTTACCCTGACCGAAGCGGAAGGAGCAGTGAAAGCAAGGAAGGAGCGGGCAGACTCCAGCCCGAAAATCTGAATACGTAATGAGGTTGAGGCCCAGGAAGCAGGCAGCGCTAAGCTTCAGGAGGCCCCGCGAATTCCCGGGCGAATGTGTTCGGCGGCCCCAGACAGGTGGGCAGCGCTCGTTCTCAAGGACCTGGGTACCGTGGCCGCGAAGATCTTCAACAGGATGTGCTGCGCTCGCGCTACCCGCCGCAGCGTCCATCCGCCAACACCTCGGAAGTTCGCGCGCAGAGCTCTCCGTCCCACGAACACTTCTTTGGCCTGCGCCAGGCCCAAAACCTGCGCTCCCTTCAGCGGGGGATCGTTTTCCTGTCCACAATCCCCTCGCGTGACGAACTCATCTCCGGCGTGATCGGCAATCACGATCCGGTGAAGCCGGAAGGCATTCGTCGATCGGGTCAACACGACGTCGCCCTTTCGCAATTTGTTCACGATTACGGGCGTAACCAGCACAACTTCGCCATCGCGGATTGCGGGAGACATGCTGGCGCCACGAGCCTGAAAACGCACGGTCAGACCCTGCCCGAGCAGATCGTAGAGCACCGCCTCGAAGAGCTTCGAATCGGCTCCGCTGTCAATCATGGAAATTGAGAATCACGTCTACGGCGCGCTGGTCAGGCTCAAACGAATAGCGATAGACAGGAACCGCCTCGACAAGTTCTTGCAGGAATTGCAGTGCGGAATCGATATATTCATGCCGGTGAAACGGCACAAAGCTTCGGGCAAACAACTCCCCCACCGCCTGGCCCGGAGAAAGTCGCGTCAGCACGTTTCCGTGCCCATGCTCAAGAACAAAAATCCTGGACAGCGGCGCACTCCCCGGCGACGCAAACATCGCCTCCCCATGCCAAGGCGTCCCATACATCCGCATCCCGAAGGATTTCCGTTTGTCACCCGGAACGGAGTGCTGTGTTTTCAGTTTGTCATCCTGAGCGAAGTGACCGGTTGGCGAAGCCAAACGGTCACGCAGTCGAAGGACCTCGTGTTTGTTGGCGGCCGTGGTGGCGTTGCGAAGAGTCTCTACGGGAGGCTCATCCCGCCGCACAATAATCCGATCATCACTCAACACGTGAACGTCCTCGCGCTCCGTCCACAGCCGCGTAGTTGTGCTCTTCCCCGCCCCCGAATGCCCGACAAACAGATTCCCCGTCCCATCCGGCCGGACAATCCCAGACCCGTGCAGCTCAATCGCTTTCTCCTGCGTGAGACGGTGCGTGATCAGGAGTTCATCCAGCGGATATTCCAGTGGAGCGACTACATAGGGCGTTCCGGCGAAGCTTCTTTTGCTGATTTGGAGCCTTGCCCGACGAAATTGACCGTCCACGAGTAACCGCTTATAGGGCTGCTCTCCCAGAGGTTGAGCGCTGAAGTCGAACTGGAATCCCGCTCCGTCCTCGTACAATCGCCACAGGGAGCCGGAGTCAAAAAGCTGCTGCCCTTCTGCCGGAGAGAGGCTCGCGGTCCACTCGACCTGAATAGTAATGTCAGAGGAGCGAGTCTCGCTCCGAAACGGCTCCAGCGAACCCAGCAGCGTGACATCGGCGCAACTCCGCCCCGCGACCTGAACTGATACGCCGCCTACCCGGAACTCGCTTCGATGCATAGCTCCAAGCTCTCCATATTGATCGGAGTCCACGTTTTCCACGCCGTTACTCATTCTCCCCCTGGTCCTTTGACACCACGGCCCTTACGATCCGATGGTTTGGCAGAATAGTACCGAGCAACTGGTGGCCACCGGCCCCCCCGAACCAGAAATCTTGCAATGCACGAGAACCGCCTCCTCTGGCCGCAGACTGATCGTGACCACTCGTGGCGGCTCGTATTTCGGCCTCTTGACTTCGACCGGGACCGGATCGTAATTCATTCAGTGCGCTCCTAGTGCCTAACGGTCAATGACCGCAATTGCCGCAGCCGGACAGTGCGGTCGGATTGGCAAGAATCGGGAGTAGTTGCTCCGGCCCCACCCAACTCTCGACGTCAATTTCCCTGCTCGCGATTCGGCGTGCGGACTCCATCGTCTCTTCATAGTGACTACCACCTGGGCAGAACTCGCAGTCGCCATGTGCCGGAATCTCAGACCCGACAACCGCCGCCCGGAGGTGAGCTACCTGACAAAGAAAATTCACCGGACTCTCGCGATCCGCGTTCTCCAACTCACCATTGGCCGGGCACATCCCACATAGCGACTGAATGCGGCACTCGACACACTTAGTCACTCGGGTGCGCTTAAGGGACCTCAGCCGCAAGAGAGAATCTTCCCAGACTCTCTGCACTCCATCCTCCCGAACACTGAAAGTCTCTTGCTGCGAGATGACGCAAATCCCCATCTCTCCGTAGGCATTGATGGCAAACCCCGTCATTCCTCCACCGCAGTGGTAGACCGTGTCGATCTGACCGAGGTTCGGCGGGTTCTCCCTATCGCGCTTCGCCAGCCGACGGTACTCGCTGGCGCCCTTCGGAGCATTCATATCCAGCGCCACGACTTCCTCCGGCGTAAGCCGCACGGCCAGCGGACTTTGTGAGCAATCAATCCGCGGATTGATCTGCCCGTCCATCTTGAACTCCACGCCTAACTCTTCTTCCGCAAACTGCCTCATCGCGACAACTTCATGCTTGTTGATGCTTGTCGCCACGGTCTTCAACTTGAGCGGCAGTCCTCGCTCCTTCAGCAGCTTGACCCCGCGCAGGCACCGGTCATACGATCCCGGAATCGCCGTCAGAGCCTCATACGTTTCCCGGGTGCGCCCGTACAGCGTGATCTCAATAGCAAACGGGGGCCATTCCGCCAGGTAGTCCGCGATGGTTTCGTTGATCATCGTGCCGTTGGTGAACAGCGTGATCAGGAATCCTTTTTGCTTGGCGTAGGTGTAAATCTCAAGGAAGTCTTTGCGCGCGAAAATTTCGCCGCCCGTGTAGAGCAGCCAGAAGCAGCCCATGTCGACCAACTCATCGAGCACTTTGAAGTGCTCTTCCTTGGTCAACTCCCGCTTCTTGGCGTCCATGTCGCCCATGGGCAGGTTGTTGTAGCAGTGCAGGCACTCCAGAGGACAGCGGCGGGTCACTTCAATCGAAACCTGCATGGGCACTCGCTGGCCAGCCTGGCGGTTGTGCAGGTCCGCGCTAAACGTACCGTAACTTAACTGCTCCAAATCCCCCTCCACGACTCGGAAACTTGTCTGAAAGCAGCGGACGTGCTTCCTTGCTTTCTCAGTCCGCGCCCGCTGCTTTCAGTCCTTCCCGCCCCACTGGTCGTCTTCTTCAGTCCCCGGCCATTGCTACGAGTGAAGCAGCCGGGGCCTCGACCAGACCTACAGATTTCATCTCACTCACAAAATTCGTTACGTCGTGCTCGGCCTGTGCCGGTTCGATTTCGTATTCCTGCGCGACGGCCGTCGCCAGTTGCGAAACCGTTCTCGGCGACTCCAGTAATTTCCAGATTAGTGTCCCTGTGCCATTGAAGCTGTAAATCGACGCCAGGTCGCCGATCTTGCCGCGAACTGGAACGAGTAGAGTTTCCCCCGCCACGACGCGCACGGCGACCGACTTCGATTGGATCAACTGCTCGTCTCTCGTAACGTCGCTTGAGGTGGCTGCCAAGGTAATCTCCTGCCCGTCCGGTTTTCGTAACAAACATCACTCTTCGAAAGCCGGGCTGGTTTCGTCCCAATCTGAGACTACGCCAAAGTCACCCCCTAGAAGCAATCGGGCTTAAGTGCGGGGAATCCCGTTGGTTATCACCCCGCATGGTTCCCAACTGCAGAGAAAAACATGGGTTACAGGGCGAACTGTGCTTCGCTTTGGCTTCGGATCGGAGCCCGCCAGCCAACGCGAACGCCCCTTTGCCCGGGGTCGGACCTGTCAACCTTTGCAGTGGACAAACGAAACAAAACGCTATAAAAAGAAATCGGCAGGCTGAGACGCCTGCCTCACAATGGATTCGCTGCAAGCTATTCCCGTGCTCAACGAAGAACGCCGCCGCGCCATTCTCGACCTGCTGACCCATCAGGGAAGAGTTCTCGTGACCGAACTCGCCCGGCAATTTGAAACCTCACAGGTTACGATTCGCAAGGATCTCGAAATCCTGCACGCGCACGGACTCGTCCACCGCACCCACGGTGGCGCGCTGCCGTCGCGCGAAGGCGCGCTCGAAGATCCGACTCTGCGCGAAAAAGAAAAACTGCACCACCAGGAAAAACTGCGGATCGCGGAAAGCGCTGCCGGCCGAGTGAAAGAAGGCCAGGTGCTGATTCTCGACTCCGGCACCACGACGACAGCGATCGCACGAGCACTGCGCAACTTTCAAAATCTGACGATTATCACCAACGCAGTCAACATCGCCGCAGAGTTGGCCGGGACCGCGGTCGAAGTGATTCTCACTGGCGGCACGCTGCGCAAGAATTCGTTCTCGCTCGTCGGTCCCATTGCCGAGGAAACTCTGCGCCGCTTAAGTGCCGATCTGCTATTTCTGGGCGTCGACGGATTTGACACGCACTTCGGATTGAGCACGCCCAATTTGCTGGAAGCAAAAGTCAACCGCGTGATGGTCGACGTCGCGAAGAAAACCGTAGCGGTGTGCGATTCCAGCAAATTCGGCCGCCGCAGCCTGTCGCTGATCGCGCCGCCGTCCGCGCTGCAGGAAGTGATCACCGACCGCGCCGTTCCGAAAACCGATCTGCGCGCCCTGAAGCAAGCCGGAATTGAAGTCACTCTCGTCTGAGTTATCACGAAATTGTCATCCTGAGCGAAATAACTGGTCCGCGAGGCGGAGCAGTCATGAAGTCGAAGGATCCCTACAAGCTTTCACAAAACACTTATGCCACGCTTTGATGTCACCATCGCCGGCGAACTGAACCTCGACCTCATTCTCTATGGCCTGCCCGAGCAGCTTCCGCCGGAGCGCGAACTACTCGCCGACCGCATGATGCTGACGCTCGGCTCGTCGTCAGCAATTGTGGCGCACAACTTGGCCGCGCTCGGCAGCCGCGTGGGATTTCAATCGCGCATCGGCGACGACCCGCTCGGACAAATCGCGATCGAGCGTCTGCTACAGGGCGGAGTCGATGTCTCGCGTGTCCGGCGCGTTCCGGGCTCAATCACCACCGGACTCACGGTCATTCTGCACCACGAGGCGTGGCGTAATATCCTCACCTACGCGGGTACGATTGCGGAAACATCGTGGGACGATCTCGATCTTGACTATCTCGCCGACTCGCGCCACTTTCATTTTTCGTCGTATTACTTGCAGCGGGCGCTGCGTCCGAGAGTGGGCGAATTATTTCAGCGGCTGAAGGCGAAGGGACTCACAATTTCTATCGACACTAACGATGATCCCGAGGACCGGTGGGAAGGTGGTCTGCACGAAGTCTTACGCTATGTTGATGTCTTTCTTCCGAACGAGCGTGAAGCCTGCAAAGCCGCGGGGACAGACGACCTGGAGGCCGCCATCCACAAGCTTTCCGGGCTCGTGCCGCTGGTCGTGGTGAAACTGGGCCGCAAGGGCGCTCTGGCTCAGCGCGGCGCTGAACGATTTACGAGTCCGCCTCAGGAAGTTGTGGCCGTAGACACCGTCGGCGCCGGCGACAGCTTTGACGCCGGATTCCTGCATGAGTACGTGCGCGGATCCGATCTGCCGGAATGCCTCGCGAGCGGCAACCGGGCCGGAGCGCTCTCGACCACGCGCCCTGGCGGCACGGAAGCGTTCCGCGACGCAGAGCATCGCGAGAAGTTCTTACGCAAGCGTTAGCGAGACGACGCAAGTCCCGTCTATTTCGAACTGACTTCCAACAAGAGGTTTCCTTTGAAGTCAGTCTTCAGCCTGGGAGACTTCCCTGCCTCTGCTTGCACGGCGCCTAAATCCTTCCCATCCACGTAATCGACAACGTGATAACTTCCGGGCTTCAACCCGCGCAATTCAACCTCTCCGCTGAACGAACCACCCTCTTTGTCCGCGAAGAACGCGTAGTACATCTTCCCGTCTTTCTCAATGGCATAAGCCTCGGGCACGTCGTAGCCGTAGACATACAAATCGCGGAACTCTCCCTTCGACAGCATCTTCTCGTTGTAGAGCCCAATCCATTTTTTCCAGTGCGCTTCTTTTTCGCTGGTCAAATTCACCGGCTTGTACTTCGGCCCGGGATCGGGCCACACGAATTTCGTTCCCGGAACCCCGCCGGTTCCCAGGGTGGACGCGAAATCGTTCCCGTGCTCGCTCCAGTTCCCTTTGCCGACGGGCGTCATCGACGACAGCTCCACGTGATCTCCATACACCGCGGCCTCCGGACCGAGCAGCGCTTTATACATCTTGATGCGTCGCCGAACCTGCACTGCTCCCACGGGATCTGCCGTCACGGCCTGATCGATGAACGGCAACCACGCCAGCGAAGGCGGCGTCCCGCAGGGACAGGCTTGCGTCACGCTCTCTGGCTTGATCGCGCGCGTCGTCTGAAAAATAATCTTGTAAACCTCTCCCATCGCATTCACAGACTCTTGTGGCGATTTGTGATGATGCGCCGGGTTGTAGCACGCAGGCACGCTATAGATGTTGTCGAGCTTCGATCCGTCGAAGCCCCAGTCACGAATGAATTTTTCGGTAAGCTGCTTGAAGTAAGCCTGCACCTCCGGCAGCGATGGATCGAGTGCCGCCAGGTCGCGCGTCATCCGCGCATGCTTGCCATTCTTGTCGAGAATCAGCCACTCGGGATGCTCTTGCACCACCTTCGACACGATGTACTTGTGCGACTCCCAGCGTCCTTGCCCGTCCTCCACGCCCAGCGGCAGCCACCACAGTTGCGCCAAGATCCCTTGCTTGTGGAAGTCATCCACCATCTGCTTGATGGAATCGCCGGGGAATGTCTCCTTGCGCGGATTCCAGTCACCATAGGTGTCGAACCAGCGATCATCCAGCGTGGCCCACTTAATTCCAAGTTCCTTCAACTTCGGCACGGTACCGAGCATTTGCGCCGGTGTCACGTTGAACTCGTAGCCCCATCCGCACCAGCTCACGTTGTAGGCTTCGTTCGAGGGCTTCGGGATATCCCATCCTTCTTTCTGCAGCACGCTCGACCAAATGCGCAGCGGCTCGTAGAAATCTCCGCTGTAGACAGCCACGAAACTGCGCGGCGTGGAATAGCTCTCTCCGGGTTTGAGCGTCGTATTCGCCGGAATCGTCACGCTCGCATTCACCCGCCCATCCTTCTCCACATTTACCGGAAGGGACAGCGTCCACGGCAGAGTCTCGACGTGCCCGATTGCTTCGCCCACGGACGCCGTCCAGAAAGCGACGACTGGGATCCCGCCACCGTAGCCGCCTTTCACCGCCTCGCCCATCACGTTCGGTTGGGCAGAAGTCCGCGTGAGATGTTGCACGTCGTCTTTGCCCCAGTCGTAACTCGATCCCTGAAATGCCCACATGTCGTACGGCTGCGCCTTCGTGTCGATCAGCGATGCATTCAACCGGTGCTGCTGCATCAGGACCTGGTCGATCTGAAAATCCGTGGAACCTACGTTCTTGTAGGTCGTGCTGACCAGAGCGATATTGGGCTGATCGTCGTACGCCTCCACAACCAGCATGCGCTCAATGTCCACTCCCGCCGGGGCCAGAGGGCGCGCCGGAATTTCCACGCGCTTTCCACGGCCAAGTTTGCCGACGCTATCCACGACCTTGGCGCGCGAAAAATCCGGTACGAAATCCAGTTCCTTCCCATCATGCACAATGGAGTCGCTGCCGCCGGCCGAGCCCACTTCGGGCTCGTCCAGCGTCAACCGCTTGCCGTCTTTGAGCAATGTCGCCTGCAGGAAACCGGAGGGAAGAATCTGAAACTCAGCGGTGTTGGTCGTCAGCACGACGGGCCCTCCATCGCGCACTTCCACCTTAATATCCGAGGGGCGCGAGGGCGCTGCTTTCGGCTGCGCCTGAGGCTTGCTGCAACTGAGCGTCACGCAGCCAAGTACGGCCAACGTGAATGCAAGAATGAAGAAGTACATCGGACGAATGCTGCAGGAGCTTCGGATGCGCGTCATGGTTCCCTCTCACCAGCCGGATGGATAACGAAAGCAAACACAATCTTTCGTAACTATACAACAGCCTGTGAGTTTTCGGGCTTTTTCTATCAGCGAATCTCGGCCAGCGAATGCTCCAGCGCTCCACGCTTCGGAGCGGGCGTTGCGCCCACCTCGCTCGCCACCCACGCTCCCACCAGGTTCGCCACTTCGTTCATCAGGTCGAGCGAGGCGCCGTGCAGATATTCGTGCACCAGCCCCGCGGTAAACGCGTCTCCCGATCCGACCGTATCCGCGACCGTCACGCGAAACCCTCGGTGCTCGCTCGCATCCCTGCCCCGCACCAGCAGGCTTCCGCGTCCTCCCCGGGTGACGCAAACCAGTCTCAAATCGTAGGCAGTCATGAGTCGCTGGGCCGAAGACAACTCATCCTTGTGCGGAAGCTTGGCCAGGCTCATGATTTTGGGCAGTTCTTCGTCATTCAGCTTGACGATGTCTGCCAGCTTCATCGATTGCGAGAGAACATCCTGGGAGTAATACGTCTGACGCAGATTGACGTCGAACACTTTCACCGCATCGGGTGATACAGCGTGAAGGAAATGTTGAATCGTCGCCCGGCTGGTGTCGGCGCGCTGTGCCAGCGACCCAAAACAAACGGCATCCGCTTTCGAAGCGAGATGCTGCCAGTCCTGCGTCCACTCGAGAGCGTCCCAAGCCACCGGATGCGCAATCTCAAAACGTGCTATCCCATCGCCATCGAGATCTACTTTAACCGTACCCGTCGGGCGCTCACGGTCCGTCTGCACGTGATCGATGTCGAGTCCTAACTCCTCCATGCGCCGCAGCGCGTCGAGCCCGCGAGAGTCTTCTCCTACGCGGCTGGCGACAATCCCCTGGTCCCCCATCAGCGTCGTGATGTAGGCGAAGTTTGCCGGTGCTCCGCCCAGACACGTCTGCTCCGGTAAGAGATCCCAGAGTACTTCCCCAAGCCCCACAACTCTCTTTTTCATCGTTCTAATCCCGGCCGTTCGTGCTTGACGATCTTCCGGCGCCAACAGGAAACGAGGGGGGAAGGACCGTATCGAGGCACCAGAAAATCTGGGGGAGCCGGCGGCTCCCCCAGATTGGTTCGTGGATAATGAGCCCGTCTAGAAGGTAACACGGACGCCGAGTTGCATCTGCCGCATCTGTAGGTCACCCTGCAGACTGTTTATGATGCCCGCGCCGCCGCAGTCAATACAAGTATTGCCGGGCAGAGCGTACACCGGATGGTTAAAGATGTTGAAGAACTCCGCCTGGAACTGAGCCTTGACGCTCTCCGTGATGCTGAAGTTCTTGAACAGGGACATGTCGGACATGAACTCGCCCGGTCCCGTGAACTGATTGCGATGGACGTTACCAAAGGTGGCAATTCCAGGATCAGTAAACGGCCCCGCCTGCGTGACCAAGGCCGGGACCGTTGGGTCGGTGGCCGAGGGGCAGTCCGCGTTGCCGGTTGTGGGGGAGATGCCCGGGCTGTCACAAAGCGAGACCGGCTCTGGAGTAAAGAAAACAACTTGACCGGCATGAGGCCCGCTTGTATTGAATCCGCCTGCCCCCATGGGGAAGCTGCCGTTCAGACTGGGGCGACATGGTCCCGTATCCCGGTCTAAATTGCAATTGTTGTACCCGGGCGACCACGGGAGACCGCTGCCGATGGTAAAGGTTGCATTCCACTGCCAACCGCCGACCAGATAGTCCATTCCTCGGCTCACGTTGCCCATGAAGTGCTTACCTCTCCCGAACGGTAATTCGTACAGCGAGGTAATAATCAGAACACTGTCGCGGTTGAAGTCCTGACGCCCCCAACCTTGGGTAAGATCAGGCTGGTAGCTGCCATCATTGTCGTAGGCTTTGGCGTAAGTGTAATAAGCGTTGAGCGTCAAGCCGGCCGCGAGACGGTGGTCCAGCTTGATCTGCAGGGCGTTGTACCGGTTCGTGCCGTCGTTGCCCGCGTATCCCATGCTCTGACCCGAGCAGCAAACGACCGGGGCAGTCACGCCCGCGGCATCCGTATAGGAGGTGGTGAAGGCCGTGTTGTACGGTGAGCGGGCGTTGTAGCTCAAGCCGCCGTAGCCACCACTCGCGTTTTGCACGTTGGGCGGCAGGAAACCAACCACTGTGGCTTGGTTTGGATTGTAGGTCGGGCCAGTCCCCTTAAAAACATGACTCCCGTGGTTGCCCACGTAAGAGACTTCCAGGCTGGTCTTGTTGGTGAGCTGTCGTTGAATGGTTGCGTTCCAGGCATCCACGGTTGGGGCCACGAGTTTGTCAGGTCGCAGGTGTGGGGATACGTTAGCTTGCGGCCCAAACAGCGGAAGGATTCCGCTGGAGGGGATGACAGGGAATTGATTCGGGGTCGGTCCGCAAATCGTTGGATCGTACCCGCCAGATGCCGGCAAGCACCCGGGTGACCCGGCCGCCGAACCCGGTACACCCGTGAAGTTAAACGCAGCGGTCTTGTTGTCGTTAGTGGGTGAGTTCAGTTGTTCGTTGGCCAGAACCGGGAGGTTCTGTGTGACAGTATGACCGAACAGCGATCCGAACACGCCGATGTCGTAACTACGTCCATACCCCATGCGGACGACCGTCTTCGGATTGATTTCGTAAGCGACGCCAAGTCGCGGGGCAAACAGTTTCCAATTATCGGCGGTATTTCCGTTCATACTGACGCCGCCGTAACCGGCAACCCGGATCACGCCCTCCGGCAGCACGGCGTAGCCGCCATTCCCTTTACCGTTGACGTACTCCGGGGTGTAGAACTCCCACCGTAAGCCGTAATTGATCGTCAACTTTGATGTCGCGCGCCAGGTATCCTGTCCGTAGATGAAATAGCGGTTCTGGGTTTCCTGAGCATTCGGCTCCGTGGCCGACCCGACGTACCGGTTGAACGACGTCACTTCGCCGAAAAGGAAAGTCGCGATGTCCAGACCGCCGGTACCGCTGTTGGAGGTCCCCAGGTGGTTGAAGTTCATAATGCCGGTACGGTTCGCATCCGAGGGCACACGCAAGTTGGTCGCGTGTCGTAAGTCAACCCCCACCTTGAACTGGTGGTTGCCCTTCATCTTGGTCCAGTTGTTCACGAACTGGATGCCCTGCTCCTTCTCGATCAATGGGCAGTTGCAGCGGCTCACGTTGAGCCCTTCTCCGATTCCGTTGTAGCCGGTATTGTTCACACCGATGGTCTGATCGAAGGTGAATTGCGGCAGGCCGCCAGTTGTCGGATCGGATGTGTTAAAGCCGCTGAGCCCCAGAGCGGTTGCCGCGGCTACGTTCGCGTCGTATTTGGTGGAATGCGGATTGTATTTGAACCATCCGAAGCGGAAGTCCGTCAGCAGGCTGGTGCTCAGGGTATAGTCGAAGCCCGTGGCCAAGCTGTAGTTGTTGATCTGCGATTGGCCTGCCAATCCCAAGTAGCCCAATCCGGGTCCGCCGATCTGGTCTCCGAAAATCGGTGAGCCGGAAAGAGTAAAGTGGGCGTGCGAATAGCGGCCGAAAACATTAAGCTTCTGGTTCACCGAGTAATCGACGCGTCCAACATATTGGTAATCGTTGAAGCTGCCGCTCCCGCTCGCTGTGTAATTGTCGACCGTCCCGCCTTGGGTCCCTTGTATATTCGGGGCTGGCAACAACGACAGGATGTGCTCGGCAATGCCGTTGGGATCGTATTGCTGCAGTACACTCATCGGAATTTTGCTGCCGTAGAGCGTTCGCGATCCGTCCGGTTCGTAGGGGTTATAGACGGGGCCAGCGCCGCCGCCCAGGTTCGCGTTTACATACTCGCTCAAGTCGCAGACCGTAGCTCCGGGAGCTAGACAGGTCGACCGAACCAGAGCTGTCGGCACTGTAATGCTGATCGTCTGTCCTGACGTGCGGCGCGTGGCTTCGTAGTTGGCGAAGAAGAACAACTTGTTCTTGATGATCGGGCCGCCAACTGCGCCACCAAATTGCTTCCAGTTATTGGGAGACGCTTTGTCGGTGAAGGGATTGACCGCTGGACCCGTCGGATCCAGATCATAGAAGTAGCCGCTGCCGTGAAAATTGTTGCTGCCCGACTTCGTCTGCGCCGTCATGATTCCACCCAGAGCCTTGCCGAACTCGGCGTCGTAGTTCTGCGTGGCAATCTTGGTTTCGGTCACCGAGTCCAGACTGGGGTTCACAATAATGATGCCCAGAATCGGATCCTGATTATCGGTGCCGTCCAGCTCGTAGCCAGTGCCGCTGAAGTGCTGGCCGTTCACGAAAATCTGCTTGCTGCCCTGCGGATTCTCGGTGGCTGCGTGGCCCCATCCCGTGATGATCTGCGTCCCTGGCGAAAGCAGTTCGAGACTCTGGAAGTTCCGATTGAAGACGGGAAGGTCTTCCAGTTGCCTCCCCGTGAACTCGGTCGAAACGTCCATGCGGTCCGTTTTGAGTTGCGGCGCCGCGGCCGTCACTTCTACCTGCTCGCTGGCCGAGCCGACCTGGAACTGCCCGTCGATCTTTGTGCCGTTGTCTGCCGACACTTGAATGTTTTTATACTCCAGGCTCTTGAAACCGGTGCCTTCGATCCGTACCGAGTAAACGTCTGGGATCAAGTGTGTCGCTGAATAGTTGCCACTCTCGTTCGTGGTAACGTCGGTCGAGACATTCTTCGTCTGGCTGGTGACTGTAACTTTCGCACCGGCCACGGCTGCACCGGATGGATCCGTCACCGTGCCCAGGATGCTGCCGTACACGGCTTGACCGAACGCACTCGGCACCCACAGACTGCACAGCAGACTCAACGTCGCTACTGCAACCCAAGCTGACCTTTTCATGAACTTCCTCCTCAGACGTGCCCACAGATGTGCCCCGGAAATACAGAGGGAGACTTGACGACGGATGGTGCAGTCGTAGTACAAAACAATTATCTGGAGTAAGTTTCACTAGGTTTGATACCGTTACAGGTGTAAAGTGCTAACAATGCAGTAGGATACGTCGAGCCGTTACTTCCTTGTGATATGGCTGTCACGCACACTTTCGCCATTGGCCGCGAGCAGTACTTCCAGCAAATAGATAAACTTATTAAAAGTCATAGCCTGCACACCTCCGAATCCCTGTGCAAACTTCTCCGTTACCTCGCCGAACACTCCCTCGATCACCCAGGCATCGCGCTCAAGGAATATCAAATCGCCACAGAGGTTTTGGGCCGACCCGCCGGCTTCGATCCTCAAAGTGACTCCACCGTTCGCGTCCAAGCCGGACGCCTGCGCGTCAAACTCGCGGAGTATTACGCCCACGAAGGCCCCGACGATCCCATCGTCGTCGAGATTCCTAAGGGATCGTATGCTCTCACGTTCCATCTACGTCCTCCAAAGCCAGGTGCTCTACCGGTAACGCCGTTCGTCTTTGAACAAGAAAAGAAGGCAGCGGCACCACGTCCTTTGCGGCGCGGGTGGGTGATCACCGTTGCGGTCTTCGCTGTTCTCCTCGCAGCGTCTTTGTCGACTACGGCCATCCTGTTGTCGCAGCGCGCGCGGACCCAGATCACCGCCGTGCCAGCTCCCGCCGCTTATCAGATTTTCTGGAATCGTTACCTGACCGGTCCGCAGCAGCCTTGGGTGATCTTCAGCAACGGCAGCTTTGTCGGCCGGCCTGAGACCGGGATGCGCTACTTCAATCCCTTATCCGACACGCGCTCCTTCATCCTCGACCACTACACCGGCGTAGGAGAGGTCTTGGCCATCCATGAACTGGACCACGTGTTCGCTCTGCTCAATCGTCCCATTCGCGTAAAACGAGGCGCCCTGTTCTCGCTCGACGACGCCAAGAATAACGACTTGATTTTCGTAGGCTCGCCCTCGGAGAACCTCAGCTTGCTCGACATCCCCGGCACCCAGGAATTCGTTTTCCGTCGACTGGATTCCGGTCCGCGCAAGGGAGACCTCGCCGTCCTCAACGTGCACCCGCTTCCCACCGAGCCCTCAGTATTCCTCGCCACTCCTGCCAATCAGCCCACTGTCGAGGACTACGCGGTCGTCAGCCTTCTTCCCGGCCTCGATCCTTCCCGCTCTATCCTGATTCTCGCGGGCAACTCCACCTTCGGCACCCAGGCCGCCGTCGAATACGTCTGCCGGGAAGACTCGGTGAAGGAATTGCTGGAGCGCCTGAAGGTCACGAAGGCCTCTGATCTGAAGCCCTTCGAGGCACTTCTCCATGTGAAGATCGCGCATGGCGTCCCGGTCATGACGGATCTCGTCTCAGTTAGGATTCGCGGCAACTAATCGTCTTCCATCCCAAATCTGTCATCCCGAG
>Ga0335083_10002913_pt1 | contig 22364 bp, 23 predicted proteins | sample Lox_Sample_42_FD_206716 | JGI IMG/M metagenome (GOLD analysis project Ga0335083, IMG submission 206716) | Soil microbial communities from Loxahatchee National Wildlife Refuge, Florida, United States - Lox_Sample_4.2 | ecosystem: Environmental > Terrestrial > Soil > Wetlands | place: USA...
CCCCGGGAGCGCGGCACCCAGCCAATCGCCGACATTGCCGCCGATCTCGATTGTGCCGCTCTCCATCTCGCAGCCGGCGAAGATGCCGGCGTTGCCGGATACGCTGATGCGGCCGGCTCGCATGCCTGACCCGAGGTACGCACCGGCGTCGCCGTGCACTTCGAGCGTACCGGTCTCCATTCCAGCACCCAGGTGCATAAGGCGTTCCGTCGCATTCTCGACTACGACGTTGTCCCAGTCGTCGCCGCTGACATCGAACAACTCCCCCACGCGCACGCTGCGGTTGCCGAGCTCCAGCTCGAGCGCTTCGATCCTCGCCCGCGTCAGACCGGCCAGCCGAGGAGGGGAAAGCGTTGAAGCATCGATGCTCACCGGCGGCGATTCGCGCAGGCGCAAGGTGAGCGCGGTCATGCGAGAAGCTCGCGCAATTTGTAGTGGTACTGGCCGAGCTTGCCGCCGTAGTTGCCGGCCGATATCCGCAGGATGCCGCGGCTCATTCCCAGATCGCACACGGCGCGCAGACCCGACCGCATAGCTTCGCGCACATCGCTGTCGGTCACACCGTCGATGACGATCTCGAGCACAGTGCCCACTTCAGGCGTGAGTTCGCTGCGAGTGGCGCCGCGCAGCGTAGGACAGAAGGCATCGTTGGTGGAAGCCACCAGTCCTTTGTATTTTGAGCCGACCTTCGAGCCGGAGCGCACGATGCCTCCCGGGAACGGCATGATGGCGCCACGCACGCGGCGCATCGCTGCAATTGCCGCTTCCACCGCGGCGAGCGCCTCACGCTGACTCCGAGCGAGCACGAAAAAATTTCCCCCGCCTACCGCTTTCACCATGCCGGTGGTCTCTTCGCACAGGAACTCGCCATCCATGACCGGGACGCGCCAATAGCGCCGCCCGCCGATCATTTTCGAGTTCTGGAACCCGTCGCCGAAAAAACGCAGGTTTCTGCCGAGTGCGATGGGCTCGCCCTCCATCCCGGCGAAGCAAGCCGTCGTCGGCGCGGTCAACACGCATTGACCCACGCGGCGCTCCACCTGTTTTGCCAGCTCCTTGCTCGACACGGCGAAGAGCAAGATCGCAACACCCGGGCGGCCGTCCGGAGTTTCCTCCGGCGTCAGCTCGCGTTCGATGCCAGCCTCACAGCCGCAGGCAATCACAGACGTGGCGAAGCCGGTCGCGGTGTTCGCAGCATGCAGCGCCCATTTGCTCTCGAGGGCAGTGATGATGATGCGCGTCGCCCGCATGCCGAATGCTTCGGCGAAAGTGTCGTCGATGGCTACGCCGTTGACGATCATGTCCGTCCCGCGCAGGGCTGAACCAGGATTTCGCGGCTGCCGCATTCGACCATCTCGCCCGCGTCGATCGGCACATTGTCGAAAGCCACGGTGTGATAGCGATCGAAGTAGTCGCGCAGCGGCCGCTCGATGCTGCGATCGAACTCTGGCTTGACCGTGTGTGTCGCGCCGCGCGTAACGGCTACGATTTGGCCGCGTTGCGCGACCAGCCGCCCGTCCTTGAACACGTATTCGGGGCGCGCGAACATGGCCTCGCGATCGGGTCGGTCCGAATACACCACGATGTCGGCTGCCGCGCCCGGCGCCAGATGTCCTCGATCCCTGAGCCCGAGGATCCGCGCCGGTGCGGCCCGCGTCATGATCGCGATCTCGTACAGCGAATATTCGCGCCGAATGCTGCCCAAGGTCGAGGCTGCCGCGGCATCCGGATGGATCTGCGCCAGCCGCTCGTCACGGAACGTTCGATCCATCAGCAGGCGCACCAGATGCGGATAACCGGTGAACGGCGCACCGTTCGGATGATCGGTAGTCAGAAACACGCGCCAGGGATCGTCCACCAACAAGAAAATCTCCAGACCGATCGCCCACTGTAGCGCATTGACGAAATTCTGATCGCGATAGCGGAACGGCACGACGCCGCACCCGGCGTCGCACTCGATGTCCATGCACACCCATTTGTTCGGATGAGCATGGCGGCTGTTGCGGTACTGCGCCATGCTGTCGCCGGAAGCCGTGACGGTCTGACCGAAGAGCACCTGCCCCACGTCGGCGGTCACGTTGCGACGCGCGTTGATAGCTTCCGCAATGCGCGCGGCGCCGGACGAAAATTTGCGATCGCCTTCGGTTCCGTAGCTGTGGAACTGGATGTGAGTGAGATGGATGGGCCGCCCCTCGGCGGCATCCATGGTTGCCAGCGTCGAATCCACGTTGCCCGGCACGCCCAGGTTGGAGGCATGCACGTGCAGCGGATGAGGAACGCCCAGTTCGTGCAACGCCTGCGTCAGCGCAGCTAGGATGCTGCGCGGCGTGACCCCGTAGTAAGGTGCTGTCTCGTCCACATCTAGTTTCCGCGCATTGAATTTGAACGCCGAAATCCCGCCGGGATTGACCACCTTGATACCCAGCGCCTGCGTAGCCCGAAGCGTCCAGGCAACGTAGTCGCGCACTATCGCCGGATCGGCTTTCCCCGCGAGCAGGCGCAACAAGAAGTCATCGTTTCCCAGCAGGGCATATGCGCCCTTGTCGACGATTGGCGTGTCGCCCATCTCCATATGTGCTTGGCGCGCATTGGATGGAAGCATCGCCGGCTCGAAGCAGGCCGTGTAGCCCATCTCGGCGTAACGGTAGCCGGCAGCGAAAGTGGAAGGCGCCGCATGTCCACTCCCGGAGCGACTCAGAGCAGTGCGCGCGCGGCGCGTATAGCGATGATCCTCGGGCAGCATGGCCCGCGCGATGTTGACCTTGCCGCCGCCAATGTGCGTATGCAGGTCGATGGCACCCGCCATGATCGCCATCCCGGAGCAGTCGTACTCGATAGCTGCTGGCGCATCCGGTGCGGGCGCAGCCACGATCCGGCCATCCTGCACGTATACGTCGCGGATCTCTCCGTCGACGCCATGTGCCGGATCGTAGATCTTGCCGCCCTTGATCCGGATCAATTGCGCTCCTGCGGCAAGCATCCAACAATCCGAGACAGGATCTCGTGGGCGCCGGGAAGCTGGCGCGCGACGACCTTGCGCAGCCGCACGGCCACCACGTTGTCCGTGCGGTAGAGATGTCCGGCTTGGTCGATCCCCGGCGTGGCAACGGCGATTTGCACCGCGCTATGCTGCAACGGAGCCATGCCCGCTCGCCCCAGCACGATGGTAGGTATACGCACCGCCGGCGGTCTGTGAGTCGTATCCAAGGCGGCGATGTACAGCAGCGCATCGGCTTCCGCGTCGCCGAGCAACCGTTGTGTCGAATAGCGGTGCGGATCGTACTCCGGACCCGTGCGCGTAAATCGCGTGCGCAGTGGCACGCCAGCCTGCCAAGTCATGACCTGATGTGCGGTGATGTCGCCGTCGGTGCCGCCGAGCGGGAGGCCGCAGAAGCGCGTGGTCGAGTTGAGCTCCTGCACCAGCTCGCACAGGCTTTGGATCGCGAGCTCCGCATGCGGAAAAGCAAAATCTGCAGCAGACCATACGATCACGCCATAACGCGCCTGCTGCATGCGCGCGAGCAACGCAGAGAGATCGGAGACAGCGACGTCGGCCACTTTGTCTGCGTCGAGTCTCGCGCCGCCGCGCAGCGCGCGCAGCGCCGCAAACAGACTGCTCAGGCGAGAGACGTCGACTGGGATGTGGCGGCCGGCGACGTGCGTCGGTGGTTGCCTACCGAGGAAGATGAGCTCGGGGGACTGGCGCGTAGCGTCGAACAGCGTCGACGTGTTGTCGACACACCGCTCGAACAATCGTGGAAAGCGACTTACCGCGTCTCCGCCCGCAAGGACGACAAGGTCCGCGCGATTGCGCACCTCCGATAGCGTGGTGGTGACCCATCCCGTATTTTGCAGAACCTGCACGTTGCGCATCAGCGAATCGCTTGCGGCGTGGTCGACGACTGCGCCAATGCGATCGGCAAGTTCCAACACCGAGCGCATACCGGCTACGTCGGTGCCAGCAATGAGCAGTAACGGGAGGCGAGCCGAGGCGAGGATCGAGGCGGCGCGCGCCACGCCCTCCTCGAGCGGCGCCTGAGCGCCGTCTACCCAGCACGCTGGCGCGGTTGGCGGACGCACAGAGAACTGCGCACGGCTGCGCTCGCACCCGTTGGCTTCGACACTGACTGCTTCGTCGTCAACGCGCAGTTGCAGGTCGTCGCACAACAGGCCGCAGAACGGGCAAGAGACGTTCCCCAGAAGCTGGGACATCGGAGCAGGATGCCTCGATTCGAGCGCTGACCAGGTTGATCCGCGATGCTACACTGTAACCGATTTCCTGCTGCCGGACGCTCTTGCCGGATTGTTTCACGCCGCGCAAGAATGCTATAGCGAGTCACCATCGTGAGATCTGTTGCGGACAGCGTCAGCGTGCTCGCGCCAGCGCGCCTGCACATGGGTTTTGTCGATCTGAGCGGATCGCTCGGCCGCCGTTTCGGCAGCGTGGGGTTGACGCTCGAAGGCATCGGCGTCTCCCTGACCGCTCAGCGCGCTCGCAACAATTCGGCGTCGGGACCACAGGCAGAGCGCGCCCAGGGCTATGCGCGATCGTTACAGTCGCAGCTTGATCTCCCGGGTGGCATTCGCATCGACATCCGACAAGCCATTCCGGAGCACGTCGGGTTGGGCTCGGGCACGCAACTGGGTTTGGCCGTGGGCCTTGCGCTCGTGCGACTGCACGGTCTGGACCTTACGCCACGTAAAGTGGTGGCGCTCCATGAGAGGGGCCAGCGCTCGGGGATCGGCCTCGCGGCGTTCGAGTCGGGCGGATTTCTGCTCGACGGCGGGCGTGGCCCCCAGGACAAGCCTCCGCCGGTTGTCGCGCGGGCCGAGTTTCCAGAACACTGGCGCGTGCTGTTGATTCAGGACGAGACTGTTCGGGGCTTGCATGGCCCTCGCGAGACGCAGGCGTTTCAAGCGTTGCCGCCGTTTCCGGATGCGCTGGCTGCGCATCTGTGCCGCCTGATGCTGATGCAGATCATCCCTGCCTTGCTCGAGCAGGACCTGGATTGTTTCGGGCGCGGCATTGCGCAAGTACAGCGCGAGGTAGGCGACTACTTCGCGCCTGTGCAGGGGGGGCGATTTGCCAGCTCGAGCGTGGGCGACGCGCTGTGCTGGCTCGAGGAACAAGGCGTCCCTGGCGTGGGCCAAAGTTCGTGGGGCCCGACCGGTTTCGCGATTGCCGGTTCGGAGCGGCAGGCGCGAGCGCTCGAGGACGCGGCGCGCGACCGCTGGCGGGATGTCGGCGGCCTGCGCTTCACTGTATTGTCAGCGCGCAATCGGGGCGGCGAAGTGCACGCGTCTGTCGGCGAACAGCGAGTCGGAGCGGCGCGGTTGTAACCGACGGTTCATGCAGCAGATAGTCGGCGAATCAGGGCTTCTTCGATAGTCGCCATCACCGCGCAAGCCGGCGTCCAGTGCTCTTGGTCACGCCAACGTGGATGGCCTCGAAGCATTGTTGAGCCGCGTTTGGCCGCTGGTAGAACGCTAGGCGCCTTCCGCCTGGTGGTGCGCTGGCTTGGGTCGACCGACTGAGATTGCATGCCTATGGAGTGACTGATTCATGGAAAAGCCCTTCATCCTGCACATGCTCACACCTCTGGCGCAGATGAGCCCGTTCGACATCAACATGGCTTGCGATGCAGGCTTCGACGTCGTTGCCTCGCATACGAATGTGCAGCTCGATCAGGTCGCTGCACTGACGCAGGACACCATCTTCTCGCGGGGTCCCAAGGGTGTGCGGCGCACCAGCATCTTCATCGGCGGGCGTGACAACACACTGGCGGCCGACATGCTGGACGCGGCCAGGAAGGCGATGTTCCCGCCCTTCGAGGTGTCGGTGTTCGTCGATCCGAGCGGTGCGTTCACGACCGCCGCGGCCATGGTCGCGTGCGTCGAGCGCCAGCTCCGCAAAACTCACGGCACCGACCTGAAGAACAAATCGGTCATGATCTTCGGCGGCACCGGTCCGGTGGGGGCCGCCGCGGCCGTCCTGGCGGCGCAATCCGGCGCACGCGTTGGCATCGTGGGTCGAGAGGACGTGTCTCGCGCGCGCCGAACCGCCGAAGCGGTGAACGCGCGCTACGGCGTCGACGTGCAACCGGTCGACGCGAGTACGGACGCGCTGAAGCTCAAGATGATGCGGGACGCGGACGTGGTGCTGGCGACCGCTAAGGCCGGTCACCGTGTCGTGGGCAAGGAGCTCTTGGCCGAAGCCCCCCGCCTGCTGGTAGCCGCGGACGTCAATGCCGTTCCACCGCCGGGGATCGAGGGTGTAGGCGCGACCGATGACGGCACGAAGCTGTCCGCCGCTTCCGGCCGAGCCGTTGGCATAGGCGCGCTCGCCGTCGGCAACGTCAAGTATCAGACGGAGCGCGGCATGTTCGAGGCGATGCTCGCAGCTGAGAAAGCCGTATATCTGGATATGCGTGCTGCATTCGTCGAGGCCCGCAAGCATGCCGGCCTGGCCTGAGCATAGACCCTATCTGGTGATTTCTGCCTCGGGGCGCGCCCTGGCGTGCTCCGCTGGTCGCCAGGGAATTCCGGTCGTCGTGCTCGATCTGTTCAACGACGTCGATACACAGGCAATCGCCATCGCCAGTCGTGCATGCACGGGGCATCATTGTCGCTTCCACCGAGCGCGAGTTTTGAGTGCTGCACGGGAATTGGCGCCCGCCCACGGTTATGCGGGTCTGGTGTACGGCTCGGGTCTCGAGAGCAGGCCGGCACTGCTCCAGGCCCTCGCACGCGAATGCACGCTGGTCGGCAACAGCGTGCAAACGGTCGCGTTGGCGAAGGACCCTGAGATCTTCTTTCCGCTGCTGGGCCAGTTGGAAATCCCCCACCCCGAAGTGCGCATGACGCTGCCGCAAGATCCAAACGGCTGGCTTGCCAAGCGCGTCGGAGGAGCGGGAGGTGCGCACGTGCGCCCGGCACACCTGGGGTGGCCGCGAAAGGAGCGGCGCTATTTTCAGCGCTTTCAGGCGGGACGCGTCATGTCGGCCTCGTTTCTCGCCGATGGCGCACGTGCACAGGTGATAGGATTCAGCGAGCAGTGGCAGGTGGCGCTGTCGCGAGCGGTGCGCTATGCATACGGCGGCGCCGTCACCGTCGACGACGTCTCGGTAACGGTCCGCGCGACGGTGTCGCAGGCGGTGGCGCTGCTGACGCAGAAGCTCGGTTTGCGCGGCCTCAACGGCATCGATTTCATCCTCGAAGCCGGTACACCTTATATAGTCGAGCTCAACCCGCGGCCGACTGCCACGCTCGATCTTTTCGACAGTATGGTTCCGGGCGGATTGTTCGTGCAGCACCTGAAGGCTTGCACCGGTCGATTGGAGATGGGCGCCGTCCCACGCGCCGCGTTTCGCGCACACGCCATTGTCTACGCCACCGGAGCCTGGTGCGTTCCCCTTGGGTTCGACTGGCCGGAATGGGTTACCGACATCCCCGCCAGCGGCAGCTTGATCCCTTCCGGGGCGCCGATTTGCACGGTCCACGGCCAGGGCGAAAGCGCTGGCGTTGCGCGCGAGTTGGTGCTGGCCCGGCGCAACCAGATGCAAATGCGCTCCTGTTTACGGGCGGCATGACCTTCCGCCGAGACTGCTATGCAATCGCCCTCGCCTGAGCAGCGCGCCCTGGCGGATCAATGGCCGAGCATCAACGCGCTCGCTGCGCCGCTAGTGCGAGCGCTCAAAACCGATGCGCAAAGCTTGCGGCTCGCGACGCGGCATCTCGCCAACGGGAGCACCGTGATCGATGCCGGTATAAGCGTACGTGGCGGAATCGAGGCCGGGCGGCGCATTGCGGAGCTTTGCATGGGCGGCCTGGGACAGGTGGCGATCAACGCGGGTAGTCCATTTCCGCGCTGGTCCTGGCAGATATCCGTGACCAGTCGTGATCCGGTGCTCGCGTGTCTCGGCAGCCAGTATGCTGGCTGGAGCCTGTCGCACGGCGAGGGCAAAAGCGCATTTCAGGCGTTGGGGTCCGGGCCGGGGCGAGCGGTCGCGTGCCGCGAGGACCTGTTCAGCGAGCTCGGCTACAAGGACAGCGCGCAGGAGATCTGCCTCGTGCTGGAGACCGACAAGACTCCGCCGGTCGAGCTCGCGGACAAGGTCGCGCAATACTGCTCGGTTACGCCGGAGCAGGTGACGCTCGTGCTGACGCCGACGCGCAGCCTGGCAGGTACCGTGCAGATCGTCGCGCGCGTGCTGGAAGTAGCGCTGCACAAGGCACACGTGCTCGGGTTTCCACTACATCAGATCGTGGATGGTGCGGGTGCCGCGCCGCTGCCACCTCCTGCCGCGGATTTCATCACGGCGATGAGCCGGACCAACGATGCGATTCTGTTCGGGGGTCAGGTTCACCTTTTCGTAGATAGCACCGACGATGCGGCGCAACAGCTTGCGCACGCGCTGCCTTCGAGCGCGTCGAAGGACTACGGCAAGCCCTTTGGCCGCATCTTCAAGGACGCGCAATACGATTTCTACAAGATAGATCCGCATCTGTTCGCGCCTGCTTTGGTCCAGGTCACCGCGTTGGCGAGCGGCAGGACCTGGCGCACCGGCGCGCTCGATCCAGCTCTGCTGGAGCAGTCGTTCGGGTGACGGTCAAGCCGGACATGCACGTAGCCATCGCCACCGACGAGCCCGGCTGGCATGGAGAGCGGCTGCAGGCCGCATTCGCTGCGCGCGGCATCCACACCTCCTTCGTGTCGCTGCGCCAGTGCCGCATCGATCTCGAACGCTCCCCAAACGGCATGGTCATTCCCGGTTTCGAACACCAGCTGCCTGACGGGGTCTTTGTTCGTCAGGTGCCAGGGGGAACCCTGGAAGAGGTCGTGCTGAGGCTCGACTTCCTGCATGCTCTCAAGGCTTTGTGCATTCCGGTATACAACGACGGGCGTACCATCGAGCGTACCGTCGACAAAGCGATGACGAGCTTTCTGCTGTGGCGTGCGGGAGTCCCTACGCCCCTTACCTGGGTGGTCGAATCGCAAACCGAGGCGCAAGCGATAGTCCGACGGCAAACAGCCGATGGGGGCGAGGTGGTGATCAAGCCGTTGTTCGGGTCTCGCGGCGCAGGTCTGCGCCGGCTGCGCAGCGTTGATGAGCTACCCCTCGGTGGGGAATGCGCCGGCGTCTATTACCTGCAGCGGTTCGTCGAACCCGGGCCCGAAGGCTATCGCGACTGGCGCGTATTCGTCATCGCCGGACGTGCGGTCGCCGCCATGCAACGGCAGGGTCGTGATTGGATCAACAATGTGGCGCTCGGCGCAACCTGCGAAGCGGCCCAGCCGAGTGGTGAGCTCGCGCAATTGGCCGAGAGCGCATGCCGTGCGGTGGAAGCGGACTACGGGGGTGTAGATATCATGCGCGGCCGAGACGGCGTCACTCTGGTCGTGGAGGTCAACGGCATTCCTGCGTGGCGTGGCCTGCAGTCGGTATGCGAGTTCGACCTGGCGCAACGGCTGGTCGACGATTTTCTGCTGCGCCACCTCGATCGAGCGGCGTCCAGGCGTGTGGCGCCCGCATGAGCACGCCGGTCTTCGCTCTCGAGCCCGACCAGGTGGCAGGGGCGTTCCTGAGCGCTTGCCGGCTCGACGTAACGGCGTTCAAGCCCGGCAACGTGAGTGTTTCCGCGCCCGGTCACGGCATGCGGGCAGAGGACTTCCTGGTCAGCGCCGAAGCTGCGGTCCCGGCACTGTCCGCTCCCGCGCTCTCGGTGGGCACGCGTATTCTGCGGGCTGTCGAGGCAACCCGCCGGGTCGTCTCCTGCAACACCAACCTGGGTATCCTGCTACTGGCCGCACCGCTTGCACAGGCCGCCCTGACACCGTTGAGCGTTGCCGAGTTGCGCGAGCGCGTGCGAGCAGTGCTGGCGGAGTTGACTGTTGGCGATACTGAGCAGGCGTATCGCGCAATCCGACTGGCTGCCCCCGGTGGTCTCGGGCGCGCCGAGCGGCACGACGTCGCCGCCGGCGAGCCCGAAGTGCCATTGCTCGATGCGATGCGAGAAGCAGCCGGGCGCGACCGGGTTGCGGCCCAATACATCAGCGGCTACGAAGACGTCTTCGATGTCGGTGTGGTTATCGCGCGAGCGGCCCGGGAACGCGGAGAACTGCCCGAGCAGGCAGCTGTCGAGATATATCTCAGCTTTCTCACACGCTTTCCCGACAGCCATATCGCGCGAAAATGGGGCGAGCCGGCAGCACAGGCTGTGCGGTCGGAAGCGCGGCACTGGCTCGAACAGTTGCAGCGCGCACAGGGTGTTGCGCAGATGCGGGCAATTCTGTCCAGCGCCGATGCGAAGCTCAAGGCCGAGCGCATCAATCCGGGCACCAGCGCCGATCTCACGGTTGCGACGTGGTTCGCTATCGCCTTGGAGGAATCCTTGCGGGCGGAGTACCATGGCAGTCGGGCGGGCGGCCCTGGCCGCCGACCATCAGTAAACGGAGGATCCTCGGTATGACCCAGGATCTGGCCCGTAGTCCTGTCGTACAACCTACGAGCTTTGGAGGAGAAAATGGCGAAGATCAACGGAACCTGTGTCGGTGAAGCGTTGGTGGGCGATGGCAATGAAGTGGCCCACATCGATCTGCTAATCGGTCCGCGCGGCAGCCCCGTCGAGGCCGCCTTCTGCAATGCCTTGACCAACAACAAGGACGGCTTCACCTCGCTCCTTGCGGTGGTTGCTCCCAACCTGCTGACCAAGCCCGCGACTGTGATGTTCAACAAGGTGACGATCAAGGGCGCAAAGCAAGCGGTGCAGATGTTCGGCCCCGCTCAGCGTGCAGTGGCAATGGCGGTAGCCGATTGCGTGGAAGACGGCACCATCCCGGCGGATGAAGCCGATAACCTGTTCGTCTGCGTCGGCGTATTCATTCACTGGCAGGCCGAAGACGACAAGAAGATACAGCAATACAACTACGAGGCCACCAAGCTGTCCATCAAACGCGCGGTGGCTGGCGAACCGAAGGCCAAGGAAGTCGTGGCCAAGAAGGGCAGCGCGGCCCATCCATTCCAGGCCAAGTAACTGCGCAGCCGGCTTCGAGCGGAGCCCGTCCCCTGCGGACGGGCTTTGTCTTTTCAGGCGTAACGTGCCAATGCGTTTGCGTCGATGCGTCCATCGTGCAACGCCGTGGCAATGAGCGCACCGCTCGCGCCGGCCGCCGCAGCCGCTTCCAGGTCCGAAGCCTCGCGCACGCCGCCCGCAGCAAAGACTTGACACCCCGGCGAAGTGCGGACCAGACGCTCGATCAGACGCAGGTCGGGGCCGAGTCGGCTGCCGACGCGAGCCAGGTTCATGGCCAGGACTTGGTGTGGCCAGGTACTGGCGTCCTCCAACAGACCTGGTGGGCCGAGGAATGCGTCAGCGCGAAAATCCAGTGACAACACCCAGGGTGTTGCCTCGCCTGATTTGGCCCGCAAATGCATGAGGATGTCACGCAAGGCGCCCTCATGGCGCAGGGACTCGCTGCCGATGACCGGCGATCCAAGGTCGCCAGCTACCCATTCGGAAACGGCGCGGCCGCCCGAGAACCCGGCGTCGACCCACAGCTCCAGGCGCGGAAAGGCGGTGCGAATCTGCGCCAAGACGGCGTTGTGATTACCGGTGCCTTGAATCGCATCGAGGTCCGCGACATACAACGTCCGGAACGGGTGCAGCGCCAGAAGCGCTCGCGCCACGGTCAGCGGCTGCGCGCCTTGACACAGTCGCGATTCGATAGCCCGATATGCAGCACGCTCGCCACGGCGAGCGTGGACCACTTCGCCGCGCAGCAGATCGATAACGGGAACCAGCTTCACGATGCGCGTATTCGTCTATGAACATTTGACCGCGGGAGGCCTGCTGTCCTCCGAGGACGATTTCGCTTGCCTCGCCCCGGAAGGCGACATGATGATACGCGCCCTGCTGGCGGACTTGGCGGAGATCCCGGAGGTGGAGTGCGTCGCGCTGCGCGACCCGCGTCTAGGGCTCGACCTTCCTGCACAGGTCCTGGCCTCGTCGCCGTTGCCCTCCGACCTCTGGCCCGGCTTGGAGCGGGCGTTGGAGTTGAGCGAAGCAGTGTGGCCCATTGCCCCCGAGAGTGACGGCTGCCTCGAGCGAATCGCGCAGTTGGTGCTCGACAACGGTCGCGTGCTGCTCAATAGCCGTCCGCCGGCGGTGCGGATCACAGCCAGCAAACTCGCGACATCGCGGGCGCTGGCCGCTGGCGGAACGCGGGTGGTACCCACTTACGCGAGCCCTGAGGAGGTACCGAAGAATGCCAGTGTCCTGGTCGTAAAGCCGGATGACGGCGCTGGTTGCGTGGAAACCTACGTCACGCGCGATCGCGCGCTGATCGTGCGGAGTCCTGAGATGGCAAGACGAAATCGGATCTATCAGCCGCTGATCGCCGGAGATCCCCGCAGCCTGTGCGTTCTATGCGCCGACGGTATCGCGCGCCTGCTCAGTTGCAATCGGCAGCACATCATGGAGAAAGACGGGAAGCTGGAATTCGCCGGCGTGACCGTGAACGCGCTGCACGATGCCGGCGGAAGGTACGCACGCCTCGCACAGTCTGTGATCGACGCGATTCCGGGCTTGTGGGGCCACGTAGGAATCGATTTCGTCGAAACGCATGATGGCCCCGTCGTCATTGAAATTAATCCGCGCGTGACGACTGCGTGCGCTGGTCTGCGCGGCGCTCTGGGTATGAACCTGGGCCGTCTCGTCATGGGTCTGCCCGACTCGCTGCAGGGCTTGGCACAGGTTCCGCCGCGCTTGGGGCAACCCGTGCGCGTGAGAACGCCGGGCGCTGGGCCTTCTTCTCCGGCGACGCACGATGCGCTCTGAGAGGAACGAGTGACAGCCGAGGCAACAATGGGTTGGGATCTGGGCGGGGCTCACGTCAAGGCGGCCCTCGTCCGAGGTGGTCGAGTGCGCGGCGTGTGGCAGCGGCCCTGTCCACTCTGGGAGGATCTCGATGCGCTGCCGCGAACATTGGCAGATCTGGCGTGCGTTGCGGATGCTCCCGCTACGCACGCCGTGACGATGACGGGCGAGCTCGCGGATGTCTTCGCCGACCGCAGCCTGGGCGTCCGAGCGCTGCTCGAGGCGCTCCAATCGTCGGTACCAGCGCAGCGTTGGCTGTTCTATGCGCATCCGATGCGATTCCTCACGCCACGGCAGGTGCTGCAACAACCGCTCGCGGTGGCGTCGATGAACTGGTCCGCCACCGCAGCGTGGATTGCCAGCCGGCTGTCGGATGCTCTGCTGGTCGACATCGGCAGCACCACCAGCGATCTCGTGCCGATTCGCGCCGGTGCCGTAGCAGCGCGCGGCATTACCGATGCGCAAAGGCTGGCATCCGAGGAGCTGGTGTACACGGGTGTGGTGCGCACGCCGGTGATGGCGCTGGTTTCGCGCGTTCCCTTCGAGGGCGCGTGGCACGTGCCGATGGCGGAGCACTTCGCGAGCAGCGCGGATATCTACCGTCTGACGCGCGAACTGCCGGGAGATGCGGATCAACTGCCTTCCGCCGACGGCGCCGGGAAGTCCCGGCGCGAAAGCGCGCGCCGTCTCGCGCGCATGCTGGGGCGGGACTTCGAGATGAAATCGATGACCGCATGGGAGCAGTGCGCCCGGTTCCTCAGCGAGGCGCAGCTATGGTCTCTACATCGGGCGTGCGAGCGTGTGCTGTCGTGGGAGGCGACGGCGACAAGGACGCCGATCGTGGGCGCGGGCGTCGGCCGTTTCTTGGCGAAGAAACTGGCGCGTCGGCTGCGCCGACCCTATCGCGACTTCTCGGAGCTGACCCCGGCCGCCAGCGTGGATGCGCTCCGGATCGCGGCCTGCGCGCCTGCTGTTGCCGTTGCACTGCTCGCGGCCTCATCGTCGAATACAACAGGACGCGCGCGTGTGGGTCGTTAAGCTCGGCGGCAGCTTGACGAGCTCGCAGGCGCTGCGAGGCTGGCTCGCGGTGCTGGCGCGCGCAGGCCGCGGCCGTGCGGTCATCGTTCCAGGAGGCGGGCCATACGCCGACGCGGTGCGGGCGGAACAGCAGCGGTGGGGCTTCGATGACAGCGCCGCCCACTCCATGGCTTTACTCGGGATGGAGCAGTATGGCCACCAGCTTGTCGCGATCGGCAATCAAGCGGCTTCGGCCACCTTCGAGCCAGCGCGCACGAACACCGAGCTCCGCTCCGCTCTCGAGCGCGGCGTTGTGCCTGTTTTCATCGGCGCGCACACGGCGGAGGGCGACGCCAGCCTGCCGCGGGATTGGAGTTTGACTTCCGACAGCCTGGCAGTGTGGCTCGCTCACGGCTTGAATGCCGCTGCCCTTGCTCTGGTTAAATCCGTGCACGTCGAAGAAACCGAAAGCGGCGCAGCCGCGCTGGTTGCTCGCGAATGGGTTGATGCGCGTTTTCCGGAGCTCCTGCAAGATGCACGTTTCCAAACGCGCCTGTTCGGTGCCGGACAACAGGCGTTGCTGGAACGCGCGCTGTGCGGGGACGCGCGTGCAGGCTTGCTGGTGACAATGAATTGAACACGCCGATGCGCTGGCGCTACTTCAGGGACTCGATGTCGACGCCATTGGTCTCTCTCATGAACACCAGAGCGATCACGAACGCGACCGAAGCCAGGCTGACGGGGTACCATAGACCGGAGTAAATGTTGCCCTGCGCTGCAACTATGGCGAATGCCGCTGCGGGCAGAAAGCCTCCGAACCACCCGATGCCGACGTGGTATGGCAGCGACAGGGAGGTGTACCTGATCCGGGTTGGAAACATCTCTACCAGCATCGCGGCCAGCGGACCATATGTCATGGTGCCGCAAAGCATGAGCATGAACAGGATGACAACGGCCATCGGCTTGTCCAGCGCCGCAAGATCCGCCTTGGACGAATAGCCCGCTTGCTTCAAGGTGCTGGCAAGCGCATTTTCGAATGCTGCAGCTTTTGCCTTCGCGTCCGGGTCGTTCGTGTCGTAGGCCGGAACCACGTCCGAGCCGATCTTGATCTGAGCAACCGTTCCCGGGAGCGCAGTGACGTTCTCGTAGTTGAGCCCGGCCTTCGAAAGACTGCTCTTGGCTAAGTCGCAGGAGCTGTGAAACTTCGCCGTCCCCACTGGATTGAACTGAAATGAGCACTCGGCCGGATCGGCTACCACGGCAATCGGAGATCTCTGCTGTGCTTGCTCGAGCGCCGGGTTGACGTAGTGGGTGAGAGCTTTGTAGAGGGGAAAGAAGGTGAGGATGCCGAGGAGGACACCGGTTAGAAAGACAGGTTTGCGGCCGATGCGATCGGAGAGCGTTCCGAAGACGTAATAGAAAGGAACGCTCGCGATCGTGGCGACGGCGATCAGAAAGCTGGCTGTCCCAACTTCGACTTTGAGAGTCTGAGTCAAAAAGAACAGCGAGTAGAACTGTCCCGTATACCAGATCACGGCCTGACCCATCGCCAGGCCGAAAAACGCGATCAGGACAAGCCGCAGATTTCGCCACTGACCGAAGGCCTCTGCCAGCGGAGCGCTCGACGTTTGGCCAGCCGACTTCATCTTGATGAAGGCAGGCGACTCGCTCAGCTTCAGGCGCACCCATACTGAGATCAGGAGCAAGACGATGGAGAATAGAAACGGCACGCGCCAACCCCAGGCCGAGAACCCTGCTTCTCCGAGCGCATAGCGCAGCAGGAGGATGATTCCCAGCGATATGAGCAAGCCGATCGAGGCTGTGGTTTGAATCCACGAAGTCCAGGATCCGCGGTGCCCGCTGGGCGCGTGCTCCGCGACGTAGACCACAGCGCCGCCGTATTCCCCGCCGAGAGCCAGTCCTTGCAGCATGCGCATGCCCACGAACAATACCGGCGAGGCTATGCCGATCGCGGCATAGCCAGGCAGCAGGCCGATCGCGAAAGTGGAAGCGCCCATCAGGACGATGGTGATGAGGAATGTGTACTTGCGGCCGACCAGATCCCCGAGGCGGCCGAACACGATTGCACCCAGGGGCCGCACGGCGAAACCTGCAGCGAAGCCGAGAAGCGTAAAGATGAAGCCTGCCGTCGGATTGACGCCGGAGAAGATGTTCTTGCTGATCTCTGCGGCCAGCGCGCCGACCAGGAAGAAGTCGTACCACTCGAACACCGTGCCAAGCGAGGAAGCGAAAACGACGAGCCTCTCTCGGCTCGTCATGCCCACTTTCGCAGTTCGCGTCCCCGCTATTGCCATTCCGGCTGGCGCAGCCAACGCGGCATGCGCATTGGGATGGTTGAACGCACGGCCCGCAGTGCCTCGAGATCGAATTCCGCGGAGCGCTGTTGCTGCTTACATAGCGCGCCGCGGAAGCCCAGGTAGTCGGGCTGCAACGCGAGCAGCGCGGCGATATCCGCGACCCGCAGCTTGCCGGCAAGTCCCGCGATCAGGCCGAGCGCGCGGGCGTCGTTCACGAAATGCGAAAGCTGCCCCTCGGTCATGAGGTGAGGGAGCCCTGGCCCCTCTTTGCGAGCGGTGTCGAGCATGACGCCGGCGAACCCCGCCTCGGCGAGGCGGCCAGCGAGTTGCAAGTCGGGTGCAAGATCCGCGAACTGCACGGCGATGAGTCGTGCCTGAGCGGCAAGCGGCGCCAGCGCTTGTATGCACTCGGTGTCACGCGGCGTGCCGAACAATCCCACCTTCACGAAATCCACGCCCAACTCGACCGTGTAGCGTGTTGCGGCGAAGACGTCGCGAGGTTCCATGGAGGGAAAATCCCCTACTGTGGCGCTCAACGTCGCCGCGCCGGCAAATGTAGCGACGATGTCCCGCGCAATTAGCGCGTCCAGCGCACCGAGCGCCCCGCGCGCCGGATCCTTGAGATCGATCAGATCGGCGCCGCACTCGATAGCCAGTCGGGCCTCGTCGACTCCGGTGATGCTGGCCAGCATGCCGGTCATGAACTGGTCTCCGCAGCGGCCGCGCGGACTCTTGCAATCTCCTCGTTCAGCCAACCCCATGCTTCCAGCTCGCGCGGACCCGCTGTCTTCGACACCGCGATGGACAGATACTGCATCTCGGAGTCGATCTTGTCTCGCGGCAGCATATGCAGGCGGCTCACCAGGATCGCGGCCTCGATTACCGCAGCCTGCGCGCGGTTGAAGCCGCCAAACGGTGCGTGCGCGAAGCGCGCGACCGTGCGAAAAAGCAAACGCGGCCGTTGCGCGTCCTCCTCCACTCGCACCAGCTCCAGCTCTTCGTGGGCGAGCGTTTCGGCCAGGCGGCTGCACGGCACGTGTTCCGCGGGTACGGTGGGCCAATCGTAACGGCCAGTCAGACATCCGGCGAATACGCGCACGTCGTCGGTGAGGTTGAGCACCGCGCAGCGTGCATGCAGCAAACCGTCCAGAGTCGATGACGGCCGGAACGGCGCGACGACTACGAGGCTTTCGTGTCGACGAATACCCATCGGCGCGATCTGTGTGCGGCCCTCGCCCCGCGTGGTCACGATGGTTTCGAGAATCACCGGTCGTCCTCCACGGCGGGCGCGCTCACTTCGTCCCGGGAGTCGCGATGGGCGACGGGCGGATCCGACTGGCGCAGAGCTGCGCGGCCCCAGCGCAGCTCCTCGTCCTGCGCATAGCGCTTGCCGAGCTGCCAGGCGATCTGCGCGCGCGCCAGTTCAACTCCCATGTAGAACGCGTGGGAGGCGTCGCCGTCGAGCCCCAACTGGGGATACAACCGGAACGGCTCGTTGGCGGTGCGCACACCGTCGCGGTTGTAGACGTGAATGCCCTCTTCGCTGACCTGTACGCGGAAGCTGGGGTCCTTCACGGCTCGTGCCGTCGACGCGATTTCCTCCGCGGAATAGGGGAACGGACTGGTGTCCCGCAGCGCGAGCAGTTCTGCACCGAGTCGACGCGGCAACGCATCGGCGGAACGCGCCGCGAACATCATGCGCCGGGCCGCATCCGCTTCCTGAACCGCGCCCAGCGCGTGCCCGCCGACCTGCGTCGTGAGCAGATGAGTGATGCCCAGCTCCGACATGATGCCCGCCAGAACTGCTTGCATGCCGATGGTGTCCGCGTCGGTGAGCTCGGTCAGATTTCCGCTACCCATCATGATCTGCACCTGAGGCAGGGTCCGCCGCAAATCGCGGTAGCGTACCAAAGATTCGATGAAGCCGAAGTGGATCGGGTCGAGGATAGGATCCGCGATGAACGGACGCTCCTTTTTCGCCAGAATGTCGATGGCCTCATAGAGCGAAGCCATATCGGCATGCACGGCGGGGATGACCACAGGCGTAGCCGGCACCGCGTCGGCCAGCCACAACGTGTCGCGCGTCAAGCTGAGAAGATAGTCGCAGCCCGCACGTCCGCCGCGCAGGAGCTCATCGCTGTCCACGGAGTCGACGCTGACCCGATGACCGGCTTCGCGCAAAGCGATGACGGCGTCCTCGAGGTGAGGGAACGGCGTCTGCGGCAAGCAGCCCAGGTCGATCACGTCGGCGCCTGCGTTCGCGTAGTGCCGCGCCTGCGCCAGGATCGTTTCGATGCTCACGTTGGGCGCGTCCACGATCTCTGCAAAGATGCGTACGTCGTAGCGCGACAGGTCCGGTGCGCTGCCGCCGCGTCCGAAGTACTGCGGCAGATCTTTCAGCTCCTCGGGACCGCGCTCGAAGGGGACGCCGAAGTGCGCGGACAACGGCTCGAGTGCGCCGCGACAGCGGCCAGGCACCAGGACGCGTTGCGCGCCTTCGGTGGACGACAGCCGCCGCCGGATCATGTCTGCAGTCATCAACCCCGCGACTTGCAAACCCAGCACGTGCACTCCGTAGGTGAACGGCGCAGGTTCCAGGGAGGCGAGCACCTTGCGCAGGCTCCCCTCTGCCAGGCGTCCAGTCAAGAACAGGATGTGCTCACGCATTGCAGGCGTTCGCCGATCGCTGCGCTCAGCTCCTGCACCGAGAGTACGACCTTGGTGTCGCGAAACACGGTGAGCCGTTCGACGTTCTCGAGATCGATCGGACGCGGGTAGACCCAAACCTGCCGGTCCGGTGCGTCGGTGATCAACGCAGGTGCCGTATCGCACGCAAACACGATGGATGGAATGCGGCATTTGCCGGCTTGAGCGTAGAAATTGGTCACCAACGTGTCGGAGATGCCGGCGACGCACTTCGCCACGGTGTTGGAGCTGGCCGGCGCGATCACCACGGTGTGATAGTTGCCGTCGTAGAGGAACATTACCGGGACCGCGCTCGCGGTCTGGTCGCGATGCACCTTGCAGCCCGACTTGAGTTTGGACAGATCGTAGCCGTACATGCGCACCACCTCGGCGGCGGCCTCGCTCAAAAACAGATCGACGCTGTCCAGTTCGCGAACGACGTCGAGACACTCCTTGAGATAGTGACCGGAGCCGGACAGGGCCCAGGCGATGCGTGGTGAATCCGATCGGCTCATCGATGATGGAGAATCCGCGCCGCGAGACGGGCGGGCTCCGCTCCATGTTAGCCTCCTTTCGCGCAAAACGGAACACAGCGCACTGCTAGAATGGCCGTTCATCACCCGCGAGGGAAAGCCATGGAACAGAGTTACAGCGAAGACGAGGTCAAGAGACGACTGGCTTCCGAGCTCCCGCACTGGTACTACGAGGATGGCTGGATCCGTCGCAAGTACAAGACCGCGGGCTGGAAGGCGACGCTGATGGTTGTGAACACGGTGGGCCATCTCGCGGAGGCCGCATGGCATCACCCCGACCTCACGGTCTCTTACGCGTTCGTGATTGTGAAACTGGCGACTCACACCGCGAAGGGGGTAACCGACAAGGACTTCGCGCTGGCCCGGAAGATCGAAGAGGTCATTCAGTGGCAGCCCGGCAAGGAGGGCGGACCGCTCGAAGGCACGCCCAACGAAGACCAGCGGTTCAAGTACATCAAATACGATTGAGCGCCCGAATAGAGAGCTCGTCCGTCGACACCATGGACATCGTCTTCATTCGCGATCTCAGACTCGACACCCGTATCGGCGCTTACGAAACTGAGCGGCGCAAGGTGCAGACTTTGCAGTTCGAGCTCGAACTCGGTCGGGACCGATTGCAAGCCTGTGCAACGGATGAGCTCACGGACACGATGGATTACGCCGAGGTGGTGAAAGCGATCCAGACCGTCCTTGCAGAGCACGAGTTCCATCTTCTCGAGCCTCTTGCGGAGGCGATTGCCCAACGTCTTCTCGAACGTTTCGACGCGCGCTGGATCCGGCTGGAGGTCAGCAAGGTCGGCGTGGTCCCCGGCGCGCGGCAAGTGGGCGTACGCATCGAGCGCGGGGGATGATGCAGGATCAGCTGCAAGGGCGAGTCGCGGTCGTTACCGGCGGCTCCGGCGGTATCGGCTCGTCGATCTGCCAGCATCTCGCACACTGCGGTGCCACAGTCGTGTTGACCTACCGGACGCGCCGCCAGCCAGCGCAGCGGATCGTCGATTCGCTCCCGGGCGCTGGGCACTGGGCCGCGCAGGTCGCGGTGGACGACAGCGCCGCCCTTGCAGCGCTTGCGTCCGAAGTGGAAGCGAAGCGGGGGCGGTGCGACGTGCTGGTGAACTGCGCCGGCATGACCCGCTTCGTGCCGCACGCCGAGCTCGACGCGCTGGATGACGAGCTGATAGACCAGATCTTTCGCGTCAACTGGCGGGGCGCGTTCGCCGCAGTTCGGGCTTTCCGTCCGTTGCTGAGGACTGCGGGCAATGGCCTGGTGGTCAACATTTCTTCCATTGCCGGCGTGACAGCCATGGGTAGCAACATAGCTTATTGCGCCTCCAAGGCCGCGCTCGACTGCATGACCAAGTCGCTGGCCCGTGCGCTGGCGCCGGAGATCCGCGTGGTCTCGGTATCGCCAGGGCTGGTAGACACCGAATTCGTCCGTGGGCTGGATCAGAAGTGGCGTGACGAACAGGCCGCGCGGACGCCGCTCGGTCGCCTTGCGACACCGGATGAAGTCGGCGCCGCCGTTCTCGCGGTTGCCACGACGCTGCTGTACTCCAACGGCTGCATTATTGCGGTCGACGGAGGTAGGCCTCTTACCTGACTTTGGCCCGCGTATGCTCGACGCCCTGAGGGCGGGCCCCGCAATCGCCGGCGGAAACCTGGCTCTGCGCCATATCCCGCCGGGCACACCGGTATACTAGCTCCATGTCCGGAGTCCCAAATCTCTACGACGGCGTGATCCTCGATCACATCAAGAACGCGCGCAACTATCGCGTCCTGGAGCAACCCGACCAAGTCGCGGAAGGGGTAAACCCGCTTTGCGGCGACAGCTTCACGATCTACGTTCGGCTCGACGGGGAAGTCATCCGCGACGCCAGCTTTCAATGCTCGTGTTGCGGAATTTCGATGGCGTCGGCATCGGTAATGACCGAAGCGGTGAAGGGCCGTACGGTGTCGCAGACGCGCGAGCTCTATCGTCGCTTCACGGCGCTGCTGTCAGAAGCCGGGGCGCCGGAGTCCGCCGACGATCTGGGAGAGGTTGCAGTCCTGGCGGTGGTGCGTGCTTTCCCGTCGCGTCGCAACTGCGCCGCGTTGGCCTGGCACACACTCCTCGCGGCACTCGAGGGCCGCGCGAGCATGGTCCTGGGTTCGGAGACAACTGCCTAGTCGGCTTTCTGAACTCCGGTCGCCTCTGTGGTGGATGGTCTCTGCATTTGCCTGCCGAGCCGCCAGGCCATCCATCCGAGCAGCAGGACGCCCAGCACCAACGCACCCCACAGCACGAACACCCTGTAGTTGAACGGCCGGTGGAGCGCCGCGGCCCCGCCCAGCAGTCGCTCTGGCAGCGAAGCCACGTGGGCCAGCCGGGGCTGCTGGTCGCCGCGCCAGCCCGGCACCACCGTGTCGATCGGATAAGCGGCCGGCTGCACCTTGCTGCTGCCGTAGGCGATCAGGAAAGGCCCGTTGCCGCGTGCAGCGAAGACCAGCTTCTGTGGAACCCAGCCCGCGCTCAGGCGCGTCAGCCCGCTTCCAAGGCCTCCTCCTTTCTGATCCACACGCAGAAGCCAGTAGCGGTTGGTGCTCGGCGAGATCGCGAGATCGGGGCTCGTTACCTTGTGTCCCTTCTGGGTCAAACGATAGATCACACCGCTCGCCGCCGCCTGCCACTCGTGGCCCGAGTCGGGGCGTGACAGCAGCTCGACGCGAGCGATTGTGTTTTCCTGCGGCAGGCTGAAACGCATCCGTTCCACTGGAAACTGCCCGCCGAGATCGTAGAAGTATTCGCCGGGCTGCTCGCCGACCTCTGGCAGAGCGTCCTTCCAGCTGCGCTCGGGTTCCAACTCGATATCTCCAGTCCGCACGCTCGCCCGCGTCAGCTCGAGGGGCTCGGCAACTTCTTGTCCATTTGCCTTCGCGGACTCGGGCCACGACAACC
>Ga0335083_10002914_pt1 | contig 22359 bp, 24 predicted proteins | sample Lox_Sample_42_FD_206716 | JGI IMG/M metagenome (GOLD analysis project Ga0335083, IMG submission 206716) | Soil microbial communities from Loxahatchee National Wildlife Refuge, Florida, United States - Lox_Sample_4.2 | ecosystem: Environmental > Terrestrial > Soil > Wetlands | place: USA...
ATCGACGAGCGCCGCGCGGGCAAGGACGCGTTCGCCGAGGTCGTCGAGGACTGGGCCGAGCGAACGGCGTCCTTGCGCGCCTACTCGCTCGCGGGCGTGCGCCCGGACGCGGACTTCTTCCTCTGGACGATCACGGAGCGCTACGAAGACCTCAACGAGCTCGGCGCGGCGCTGAACGCGACACCCCTCGCGGGTTGGCTCGAGACGCCGTACTCGTACCTCGCTACGACGAAGGCCTCCGAGTACACGAAGGCCCGCAAGCCGCGGCAGGTGATCCCGAAGGGCTCGCCGTACCTCGTCGTCTACCCGTTCGTGAAGGTGCGCCCCTGGTACGCGCTGTCCCAGGAGGACCGCCAGCGGGCGATGGACGAGCACATGCGCGTCGGCCACGAGTTCTCGACGATCCTGAACCACACCACGTACTCGTTCGGGATCGACGACCAGGAGTTCATGACCGCGTTCGAGTGCGAGGAGCCCTCCGACTTCATGCACCTCATGCTCACGCTGCGCGACTCGGAGGCGAGCCGCTACACGGAGCGCGACACGCCGATCTTCGTCGGAAGGCACTGCTGGATCCGAGAAGCACTGGACGAACTCGACGGCGCAGCGATCAGGGCCGAGCTCTAGTAGCCGTACGTGTGCTCGTCGCGCCAGACGCGCCACATGGCGAAGCCGGCGAGCACGAATACCGCCAGGAACGAGACCAGGCCCCACCCGTTCCCGACCGGGGCGAAGAAGCGGGCGGCCACGTTCACGATCATCAGCAGCACCGAGCCGTAGAACACGACCCGCGACCGCATCGACCACATCGAGATCTCGTCTCGGCGCTCGCGCCAGATCAGGTAGAGGAAGTACGCGATCGCGAGGAAGAACGCGATGCGCGCCAGAAGGAAGAGCGCGGTCAGCGTCGTCTCCAGCTGCAGCGCCACGACCACGCCGGCGATCAGCGCGACCACGATGAAGCCGCGGAGCGTCGGATTCATGTCTCGGAAGGCTCGCCGCATACGGCCCAGGGTAGCTAGCATCCCGGCGTGGTCGAGGAGGGCAGGCCGGCGCCGGACTTCGAGCTGGAGAGCGACAGCGGCGAGACCGTTCGGCTCTCCGACCTGCGCGGCAAGCCCGTCGTTCTCTACTTCTATCCGAAGGACGACACACCGGGCTGTACCCGGCAGGCCTGTGGCATCCGTGACGCCTGGGGCGAGTTCCAGCGCGCGGGCGCCGAGGTGCTCGGGATCAGCGCCGACTCGCAGGCCTCGCACGAGCGCTTCAAGTCGAAGTACGACCTCCCCTTCACGCTCCTCGCGGATCCGGAGCACAAGCTGTCCGAGCCCTACGATGTCGGCCAGGAGGGCAAGACGTCGTACGAGCGCTCCACGTTCGTGATCGACGCGGACGGCAACGTTGCGAAGATCATGCGCCGGGTGAGCCCGGACGACCACGCGGAGCAGGTTCTAGCCGCGCTCTCCGGCGCCTAGCCGAACGAACAGTTGCCCCTGCGGCGAGCTTTCGCCACCATGGATGTCTACAGCTCGACGGGAGGAACGGGTTGAAGCCTTCCGGGAAGCTGCGGCGCTCGGACTGCTCGGCTCGTCCTCCCTCTGAGGGTCTTGATGCACACGCCGCCGCCGCCCACACAGCACTGCTCGATCGCACTCTGGCGCGGGTACGTCACCGCACAGTTCTACGTCCAGACGGACGAGATCGACGACGCGGTCCGCGTCTCGCAGTCGTTCCGAACCTTGCGCTTCCCGTGGCAGGAGCGGAAGACGCTCGAGGACGACCCGACCGCCAGGGCCGCGCTCGACGGGCTCGAGGGGCACCTGCTCGCCCGCGGCTGGAAACGTACCGAGCCCCAACCCGACGACGAGTGGTACGAGCTGCACTTCCAGCGCGGCGACCCGGCCGAGCCCCCGGTCGCCGAGCCGAGGCCGATCCCCCGCCTCGCCGGGGTTCCGCGCCAGCGGATCTCGACGAACGGGGCGCGCGCGGCCGTGACGGTGGAGACATTCGTGACCGGGTACCGCGCCGCCCTCGGCCGCTACACCGCCGCCGTCGACCGCTGCGACCCGCCCGAGGACACCTACCTGCCGCTGTTCGAGACGCTGAACTGGGCCGCGAGGCTCGTGGACAGCCTGGGGCACCCGGAGATCGCCACCGCGCAGGGGCTCCGCTGGGCGCGAAACGCCGTTCACCTCCACTGGGCGAAGGCGCTCGAGCCGCGCGGCGTGCTCGCGCCCCAGCCGGTCCCGGCGGGCGAGCGCCACGAGATCATCCAGCACACCGTCGCCCTCGACTGGTTCTGGCTCCCGGTCGAGCGGATTCCGAAACCGCGCACCTCCAAGCAGGAACCGGAGCTGCGCGAGGCCTACGTCACGTGCTTCGCGGGGCAGCGGGCCCAGGAGCCCCTCCGGCGGCTTCTCGACGAGCTGGCTCCGCATCTGCCTGCAACAACCGGCACGACGCTGCGCTAACCGGCCGAATCGCCGCCCGTCAAAAGAGTGCGGATGAGAGGACTTGAACCTCCACGGGGTTTCCCCCACACGGACCTGAACCGTGCGCGTCTACCAATTCCGCCACATCCGCGCGGACGGACAGTGTAGCGGCGGCATGCCCGGGATTTTCCGCTTGAACAGGGGTCTTCTCCTGCTTGCCGCGATCGGCCTCGCGGTGCCGCTCGCCGCCGCCTCCGCGGCCGGTCCGGCCCCTGCGCCCAGCCCGTTCGTCGAGCAGGTCGTCCTGCTGAAGAAGCCGTCGCTGGCGAAGTCCGGGCTCGCGCTGCACAGCCGCGCCGGGTCCGGCTACCTGAGCGCGGTTGCCCGCGACCAGCAGCGATTCGAGGCGCGTCTGGAGCGGGCCGTGCCCGGCGCGACCGTCCACTGGCGCTACCAGGTCGTCCTCGACGGCCTCGCCGTCGTCGCGCCCGCAACGGCAGCGGCCCGGATCGCCACGCTTCCCGGGGTCGCGCACGTATTCAAGAGCGTCCGCTACGAGGACCAGGCCTCCAACGGCCCGGAGGTGATCGGGGCGCCGCAGGTCTGGGGGCCGACGCTCGCCACCGCGGGCGAGGGGATCAAGATCGGGATCATCGACGACGGCGTCGACCAGAGCCATCCGTTCTTCTCCCCGGTCGGGTTCACGATGCCGCCGGGCTTCCCGAAGGGCCAGAAGGCCTACACGACCGCGAAGGTGATCGTCGCCCGCTCCTTCCCGCCGCCTGGGCTGAAGTACCGGTACGCGAAGGTGCCGTTCGACCCGGTCGAGTCCGAGCACGGGACGCACGTCGCAGGGATCGCCGCGGGAGACAGCGACACCGTGGCGCAGGGCGACTTCGGCCCGGAGGTGGTGTCCGGGGTCGCCCCGCGCGCCTACATCGGCAACTACCGCATCGGGACGATCCCCACGAACGGTGCCGGCCTCGACGGCAACTCTCCGGAGATCGCGGCCGCGGTCGAGCAGGCCGTGAAGGACGGCATGAACGTGATCAACATCTCGTACGGCGAGCCGGACATGACGCCGTCCCGGGACATCGTCGCCCAGGCGCTCGACGGGGCCGCCGCCGCCGGAGTCGTCTCGACGGTCTCGGCCGGGAACGACTTCGACGCGCTCGAGTTCGGCACGATCGGGTCCCCCTCCACTGCGCCCAGGGCGATCTCGGTCGCAGCGGCGAGCACCGGCCGCCACATCGCGTACTTCTCGTCGGCCGGGCCGACGCCGTACGGGCTGCGGCTCAAGCCTGACGTGACCGCCCCCGGGGTCTCGATTCTCTCCTCCGTCCCGCGTCACGACGGGCTCTGGGACACGTTCGACGGGACGAGTATGGCGGCCCCGCACGTCGCCGGCGCCGCGGCCCTGCTGATGCAGCGGCATCCGACCTGGACGGTCGCGCAGGTCAAGTCCGCGCTGATGCTGACGGGCAACCCCGTCACTGGGCACAAGGGCGAGGCGCCGCCGACCCGCGAGGGCGGCGGGATGATCTGGCTCCCCCGTGCCGACCAGCCGCTCGTCTTCGCGAGCCCGTCCAGCCTCTCCTTCGGCTACCTGCGCCGCGGCCAGGCACGGGGCCTGCGCGTGCGTCTAACGGATGCAGGGAGCGGCGCGGGTGCCTGGCGCGTCTCGGTGCGCAACCTGGTCGGGGGACGGGGCGTGAAGCTCTCGGCACCCGGGAGCGTGACCGTCCCGGGCAGGGTGTCGCTGCGAGCGTCGGCGTCGCCTCGCGCCGCCGACGGCGACTCGAGCGGCTTCCTCGTCCTCAGGCACGGCAGCGACGTTCGCCGGATTCCGTACTGGGTGCACGTGAGCGTTCGGGCCCTCTCACAGGAGCCGAGCCGGCTGCTGCGGAGCCCTGGCGAATATCGCGGCGACACGCGGCTGGGGAGATCGCTCGTGTCCTCGTACCGATTCCCGAGCAGCCCCGCCGCGCTGGAGATCCCCTTCCGCCTGACCGGTCCGGAGCAGGTCTTCCGCTTCGTGCTTCGCAGGCCGGCGGTCAACGCGGGAGCCGTGATCGTCTCCGAGGCGCGCGGCGTCCGGGTCGTGCCGCGGCTCGTCCGGGCAGGCGACGAGGACCGCGTCGCCGGCTACACCGGGCTCCCGATCAGGACCAACACCTACCAGGCGCGCTACTTCGGCCCGGTGCCTGCCGTCGGCGTGTTCCGCCCGAACCCGGGCACCTACGACATCGTGTTCGACACCCCGCGGCACCGATCGCCCGGGCCTTTCACGTTCCGCTTCTGGCTCAACGACACGACCCCGCCATCCGCGAAGCTCCTCACCCACGCCGTCGCGCAGGGAGCCCGCCTGCAGCTCGTCGTCCACGATCGAGGCTCCGGCGTGGACCCGGAGTCGATCCTCGCGCTGGCCGATGGACATTCACGCAGGATCGTCTACACGCCGGCGACCGGCCGCGTCGAGGTCGTCCTCGGGAGCCTGGCCCGTGGCCGCCATCGCCTCGTCTTCAGCGTCGCCGACTACCAGGAGACGAAGAACAACGAGAACAACTCGGCGACGCTGCCGAACACCCGACGGCTCAGGGAGACCTTCGTCGTCCGCTAGTACCGGTCGGACTCGTCAAGCGTAGGCAGCTGCTCGAGATCCCGTTCGACGCTGGCGGCGAAGTCTTCCGCGTCACCGTCCCCGGCCTCCCCGCGGACGACCTTCCACTGCGACTTACGGCGCGCCCGCTGGCGCCTTCTCCGGCCCTCGAGCCCGAGCCTCTCCTGGAGCCGCGGCCACTCGGCGCCGATCACTGCCAGGACAGCACAGGCGAGGAGCGCTACTGACAGCCAGCTCACGTCCCCCATTCTAGCTCCCCGAAGGCGGTCGCTTGCGACGCCGACCAACAGAGGCCGGGCCGGCTTCGCCGGCACGGCCGACTAAACCGAAGCTACGCGTCAACCGATATTCCCTTCATGAGCTCACCTGTGGTGATCGTCTCCTACCTCGTCCTCTGGGCGGCGCTGATGCGGGCGCTGCTCGTCCAGGCCGCCATCCTCCCGGCGACCTGTGCGCGCTGCGGCCTCCATTTCGAGCGGCGGGCCCTGGGCGAGATCGTCTGCTCCTGCGGCCGCTAGCGACGCTTCAGAGCGTCAGGCCGCGGACCGTGAGCTCGCTCGTCGCCGCGTCGACGCGGTCGACCGCCTGCTGACCAGCGAGCCACTCGACGAGCTCGCCGATCCCCGTCTCGAGCTCGACGCGCGCGCGGAAGCCGAGCAGCTCCTCCGCCCTGGTCGTGTCCGCGTAGCAGTGCCGGATGTCGCCCGCGCGGTAGCGCGCGGTGCGCTCGGGCTCGAGGTCGACACCGAGCCCTTCTGCGAGGAGGCGGGCGATGTCGTCCACGGTGCTCGGGGTTCCGGTCCCGAGGTTGAGCCCCGTGCCCACGGCGCGATCCGACTCGAGCGCGAGAACGATCCCCTCCACGATGTCGCTCACGTGGGTGAAGTCGCGTGACTGGCGGCCGTCCTCGAAGACCACCGGCGGGCGCCCGTTCAGGAGCCGCGAAGCGAAGATCGCGGCCACGCCCGTGTACGGGTTCGAGAGCGCCTGCCCCGGCCCGTAGACGTTGAAGAGCCGCAGCGCGACGGTCGGGATCCCGTAGGCCGCGCCGGTCACGAGGGCGAGCTCCTCCTGGTCGCGCTTCGTGATCGCGTAGATCGAGGTCGGTATCAGCGGCTTACTCTCGCGGGTCGGCCGCGGCTCGAGCTGCCGGCCGCACTCGGGGCAGAGGCACTCCCACTCGCGCGCGAGCAGCTGCTCCTCGCCGCGCAGCTGCGGGGCGACCGCGCCGTGCTCGGGGCACTCGTACTCGCCCTCGCCGTAGATCGACATCGACGAGGCGACCACGAGCCTCTTCGGCAGCGGGGAGCGCGCGACGAGCCGCTCGAGGAACACTGCCGTCGCGAGGGTGTTCTCGCGCACGTACGCGGCGATCTCGTACATCGACTGACCGACGCCGACGGCGGCCGCGAGGTGCACGACGCGGTCGACGTTCTCGAGCGCACGGTCGACGAGCGCTCCGTCCGCGAGGTTGCTTTCGATCAGCTCGGCGCCCTCGGGCAGGGTCGGGCGAGCGCCGCCGTGCACCTGCTCCTCGAGGCTGTCGAGCACGACCACCTCGTCGCCCGCGGCCACGAGCCGGCGCACGAGGTGCGAGCCGATGAAGCCGGCGCCGCCGGTGACCAGGGTTCTCACGGCTCGAACGATAGCCCTCCGTCCGCCGCGGAGAACTCCACGAGCTTGGTGCCCGTCGCCTTGAACGAGGCGAAGGCGGTCCCGCCGCGCTCGAGCTGGAGCCGCTCCGCGGAGGCCTCGGTCACCTCGGCCGTCACGGGCCCGATCCGGACGCGGACGCGGTTGCCGACGCGGACGACCGAGGCGATCTCCCCCTGGATCAGGTTCAGCGCGGAGTCCTCGGAGCGCACCCGGCCGACCGAGACGTCCCAGGGGTAGACGACGACGCCGACCTCGCCGCTCGCACGGTCGGCCGAGAAGACGCGCTCGCCCGTCTCGAGCACGACGGCCGTCAGCCCGCCGTCGTCCCCGTCCGCCTGGCCCCGGAGCAGGTTCGCGCCCGTGAACGAGGCGACAAACGGATCCCGCGGCCGCGAGACCAGCTCCTCCGGGGCCCCCACCTGGCGCAGGCTCCCCTTCACGAGGACGCCGACCGTGGTCGCGAGCGCCGCCGCGTCCTCGTAGTCGTGCGTGACGATCAGCGTCGGCAGCTCGAGCGCGCCGAGAAGCTCCTGCAACTCCGCCCGCACGCTCGTCTTCGTGTGCGCGTCGAGCGCGGCCAACGGCTCGTCCAGCAGCAGCACGCCCGGGTCGCGCGCCAGCGCCCGCGCGAGCGCGACGCGCTGCCGCTCGCCGCCCGAGAGCTCACTGGGCCGCGCCTTCGCGAGGTGCGAGATGTGGAAGCGCTCGAGCAGCTCGCCTACCCGCTCCTTGCCGCCGTAGGCCACGTTCGCCTGGACGCTCAGGTGCGGGAACAAGGCGTACTCCTGGAAGACCAGGCCGACGCGCCGCTCGTCGGGCTGGCGGAAGACCCCGCGTCCGACGTCCACCCAGACGTCGTCGTCCAGCGCAACCCGCCCGGACCCGGGCCGGACGAGGCCCGCGATGATGCGCAGGATCGACGTCTTGCCTGCTCCCGACGGGCCCACGAGCGCCACGGTGCGCTCGACGTCGAGCGCGAGCCTCAGCGCAAAGGAGCGAAGAGCGAGGGAGAAGTCCGTCGAGAGGGTTGCCACGAGAGGATGAGTCTCAACGAAAACAGGAGCACGGCGCTGATCGCGACCAGGAGCGCGCCCATCGCGAGCGCGACGTCGAAGTTGATCGCGAAGGCCTGGTAGATCGCGAGCGGCAGCGTCTGCGTGATGCCCTGGAGGCTCCCCGCGAACATGATCGTCGCGCCGAACTCGCCGAGGCTGCGGGCGAGCGCGAGCGCCTCGCCTGCCGCGAGGCCGTTGAGCGCCAGCGGCAGCACGACGCGGAAGAACGTGCGCGTTGAGCCGGCGCCGAGCGTTCTCGACGCCGCCACCAGGTCGGGGTCGACCGCCTGGAACGCCGCGATCGCGGTCCGGATGTAGAGCGGGCTCGCGACGAACGCGATCGCGAGAACGACGGCCGTCTGGGTGAACGAGACGCTCAGCCCGAGCGCCTCGAGCGTCGAGCCGAGCAGCCCGAACCGCCCGAACGTCACGAGCAGGCCGAGCCCGGCAACCGCGGGAGGCAGGACGAGCGGCAGCTCGACGAGCGTCACCAGGACGGTGCGCCCCGGAAAGCGACGGCTCGCGATGAGATAGGCGGCGGGTGTGCCGAACACCAGGATCAGCACCTGAGCGGCGAGCGTCGTCTTGAACGAGACGACGAGCGCGTCGGTGACGATCGGGTTGCCGAGGAGCCGCACGAGCCGCCCGGGAGCGACCTGAGTGAAGATCGCGATGACCGGCAGCGCGAGGAACGCGAACGCGACCGCGCAGGCGCCGAAGAAGAGGACCCCGAGCAGTCCGCCTCTCAGGCGCCGGCGCTGCACGGCCTACCTCTTCTTCGGCTTCGGCTTCACGCGCGGCAGGAAGCCGTACGAGCGCATGATCTTCTGGCCCTTCTTGCTCAGGACCTTCTTGATGAACGCGGCCGCGGCTGCCTTGTTCGTGCTCGCCGTGACCGTGCAGATCCCGTACTGGACCTTTGGCTGTGCCCAGGCCGGGATCTTGATCGTCTTCACCTTGCCCGGCACGGTCTTGGCGTCCGTCGAGTAGACGAACCCGGCGTCGCCCTCGCCGAGGGCGATCTTGGCGAGCACCTCGCGGACGTCCGTCTCCTTGCTGACGACGTTCGCCAGCACGGGCGCCGTGAGGTTCATGTTCTTGAGCACCTGCAGCGTGTACGTCCCGACCGGGACGCCCGAAGCGGCGATCACGATCTTGACCCCTGGCTTGCGCAGGTCGTAGACGTTGCGGATGTTCGCCGGGTTCGACTTCGGCACGATCACGACGAGCGTGTTCCGCGTGAACACGACCGGCTTCGAGCAGAAGCTGTCCTTGTTCAGGCCCTTGGGCAGCGTCATGTTCGCGGAGGCGAACACGTCGGCCGGCGCGCCCTTCCGGATCTGCGTGGCGAGGGCGTTGGAGCCTGCGAAGGAGAACTTCGCTCCCGGCGCGATCTTCGGGAACGCGTCGGTCAGGGACGCGGCCGCGTAGACGGTCAGGGTGGTGTTCGTCCGGGCCGCGGCCCCGGAGATGGCGAATGCGGCGACGACGCCAACGAGTGCGAGCGTCCCGAGCTTCATGCGACTTCTCCCTCCCATCAGTGCTGGACCATCACCGAGGTCGCCTTGACGACCGCCGTGGCCGCCTGCCCCTTGCGGAGATCGAGGTCCTCGACCGCGTCAGCGGTGACGATCGCGACGACGCGGGCAGGTGCGTCGATCGTGAGCTCGACCTGGGCGATCAGCCCCTCCACCTTCACCGATGTGACCGTCCCGGGGAGCCGGTTGCGCGCGCTGAAGTGCTCACTGTCCGGCTCGCCGCGCAGCCGCACGATCTCCTCGGCCGGCACGATCCGGCGGTTGCTCGAGTCTCTCGCGGTCTTGATCTTCCCGGAGCTGTCCCAACGCCGCAGCGTGTCGAGGCTGATCCCCAGGGTCTTCGCGGCCTCTCCCGCCGGGTAGAACTGTCTCGGCATCGCCGGCCTCCTAGCTCGTGTAGACATCGAGTGCGTCGGACACGCGGTCGATCGTGAGCGGCCGCGGCAGCGCCGAGCCGAGCCGCGAGCCTCCGGCGGCCGCGGAGAGGACGCTCAGATGCTGCGCCTCGCTCGCCGCCGCCCGCGCCGCGAGCTGCGTGTACGCATCGGCGTCGAAGCCGTCGACCGCACCCAGGTACGCACCCAGGAACAACGCCTCGAGCCGGCTTCCGAGCCTCGCGACCGAGCCGCGCTTCACCCATGCGGCACGCGGGTACGAGAAGTCGATGTCGTCCGCCGTGGCAGGCGTCTGGCCCGCGTCCATGAGGATCGCCGCAACGGCGTCGTAGTGCCGCTTCTCGTCCGCGCGGGCCTTGCGGAGGTTGGCGAACGCGGCCCCGGTGAAGTGCTTCGAATCGATCGCGTTGTCGTAGAAGTCGATCGCGAGCAACTCGACCGCGACGAGCAGCCGGGCGTAGGCGAGGTCGCCGTCGGAAGGGGTGTCGCCGGTCGGGGCGGCCGAGGCCGACGGCGCGAGGCTCCCGAGGGCAGAGCCCCCCAGGAGCGCCGCAGCGCCCGTTCCTCCGCGCGCGAGCAGCGCACGCCTGCTGAACCCCATCCCCATGACCGCGGCATTATACCAATGCAATGCCTATGTAATGCAAACAAGCGCCACCGCAGTACGCTTTCCCGGTGTTCCTGCTCGTCGCAATCGCACTGCTGCTCGCCCTCCCGTCGCCGTGGAACTGGGTCGGGTTCGGGATCTGCTTCTTCTTGTTTCTCGGCGAGGCCGCGTTCTGGAACTCGAAAGTCCGCGGCCGGAAGGCGCGGGTCGGCGCGCAGACGCTGGTCGGCCAGAGGGCGACAGTCGTGTCTGCCTGCCACCCGGACGGCCAGGTCCGACTCCAGGGCGAGATCTGGCACGCGCGCTGCGCCGAGGGTGCCAACACCGGCGAGACGGTGATCGTGACCGCCCGCGACAGGCTCACGCTGGTCGTCGAGCGCGCTGCGCGCTGAAACCCTCGGCGTGGCTGCACTCGGTTCCAGAGCTTGCCCGCTCTGGGCTCTTTTGGTGTTCGGCCGCGTCTAGCGAACGCAGAACGTCTTCGCGCCCGGCTTTGCGCAGACGAGCCCGAGCAAGGCGACGCCCTCCTCGTCGAGGACGATCAGCCGGGGCTCTCGGGCGCGCTCGAGCAGCTCGATCGCGTCGGTCATCGGTGTTTCAGGCGTGACACTGGGCGGGTCGAGATCCGCGTACCCGGCAGCCGGCTCGTCGTCGTCGGCGTTCGCCGGGAGCCCGCCGCGTTCGATTGCGCCCCGGAAGTCGCCGTCCTCGGCCAGGAGGATCGTCCGGACGCCGCGGTGCTCGAGCAACTCCCGAACGTCGGCGACACTCGAGTCGGCGGGAAGCGTCTTCGGCCGCGGGATCATGACGTCCCCGACCGTGAGATCGATCACGTCCTCCCGCCGCATGGTGCCGCTCGGATTTTCGATTCCGGCCATCCTCCGCATGGTAGGCGCTGCAGCTACTTGCCGATCATCACCTCGGTCGCCTTGATCAAGACGATGACGGCATCTCCTTCCACGAGTCCGAGTTGCTCGACGCTTCCGCGCGTGATCGCCGCGACTACTTCCTGCCCGCCGACGTCGACCACCACCTCGGCCATGATCGTCCCGGTCGTGACGCTCTTTACCGTGCCCTTCAACTGATTGCGGGTGCTGAGTTCCACGCGCCCTCCCCCGGTCGCCGAACGTTTCGCGTCAGCTTAGAGCGGCTCCACCGGGGGCGCGTCGGGCATTGGGGAACTGCTGCGCGATCGTCTCCTCCAGCACACGCTCCACGAGCGTCAGGAACTCCTGCGGATCGCCGACCGTTCGCCGCACGCATCCCGCGTCACTTGATTGCGCGAGCTTCGGCGGCCTGGGGAGAGAGAAAGAACCCGCTGTTTCCAGCGGGTTCGTCCTACTCCCCGGGTTGGACTCGAACCAACAACCCTCCGGTTAACAGCCGGATGCTCTGCCAATTGAGCTACCGGGGATCGGTGCTCGGCGGGGGCGAATTGTAGCGACGTCTCACGCGAGATTGGCCGCGGTCGCACGGATGCGCTCGAGTTGCTCCTGCAGCTCTTTCGTTCGCTCGAGGTCGGCGCCGGCGAGCTCGCGGCGGAGCTGGCGCTCGCGGAGCCGCAGCAGGAGCTCCTTCGCCGTCTCGTCGTCGATGCCGCCCTCGGCCGCGCGAGCGTCGAGCTCGGCCAGGAGCGGCACGAGCTCGGCATCGGGAGGCTCGGCGGGCTCGAGCAGTTGCGCGCGTGCTCGTCGGTGGAGCTCCGAGTCGAAGTGCTCGGGAGGAAGCTCGGCCAGGAGGCCGTGCAGGTCCGGATGCGCGGCGACGCCCGCGAGGGCATCGCGTTCGAGCCGCTCCCCCGCTTCGAGCAACCGCGGCGAGATCGTTCCCGTCGCGGCGCGCCGCCCTCCCGGCGCGAGACCGGCCTGTGTCTCCTTCGGCAGGTCGAGGCGGTCGGCCGCGAGGCGGACCGCGTCCTGTCGCTCGGGCGAGTCCTCGAAGCCGGCCAGCGCCTCGCGGACGCGGACGAACGCCTCCTGGCGGTCCGGGGCTCGCTCGATCTCCAGCCGCACGCGGTAGCCGAGGTAGGTCTCGGCCCCCGCGAGCAGCTCCTCGAAGCGCTCGGCTTCGTCGTCGGGATCCGTCCCGGGCGGCAGGGTGACGACTCGCACGTCGAACCCCTGGCCGGCCGCGAGCTGCATCCCCCGCAGCGAGGCCGCCTCGCCAGCGGCGTCGCCGTCGAAGCAGAGGTAGACCTTGTGCGTCAGGCGCGAGAGCTCGCGCAGCTGTCGCTCGGTCAGCGCGGTGCCCATCGGCGCGACCACGGGCTCGAGGCCGGCCTGGTGCAGCGCGAGCACGTCCGGGTTTCCCTCGACGACGATCGCCTGCTGCTGCTTCGTGATCGCCGCGCGCGCCTTGTCGAGCCCGTAGAGCAGGTCGCCCTTGCGGAACAGCTCGCCCTCGGGCGAGTTGACGTACTTGGCCCGCAGCGGGTCGTCCTCGTGCAGCATGCGCGCCTGGAAGCCGCGCACGCGCCCGCGCGCGTCCGCGAGCGGGAAGAGCAGCCGGCCGGAGAAGTAGTCGTTCCCGCGGCGGTTGACGAGGCCCGCGGCCCGCAGCTCCTCGGCCGAGAAGCCCTTCTCGCGCGCCTTCCGGGCGATCGTCGTCCCGCCGGGAGCCAGCCCGAGTCGGTACTCGCGGCAGACCTCCTCGCCGAGGCCACGTTCGCGCAGGTACTCGCGCGCCGCCTCGCCGCCCGTCGAGTCCCAGAGGCACCGCTCGTAGAAGCTCGCCGCCTGGTCGAGCAGCGCCAGCAGCCGCTCGCGCCGACTCCGCTCGGCGTCCCGCTCCGGCGACGACTCCTCGTACTCGAGCGTGACGCGGTAGCGCTCGGCGAGCCACTCGACAGCCTGCGCGAAGTCGAGCTGCTCGGTCTCGCGGACGAAGCTGATGATGTCGCCACCGGCGCCGCAGCCGAAGCAGTAGTAGAGCTTGTCCTGCGGGTTGACCGAGAAACTCGGCGTCTTCTCGTCGTGAAACGGGCAGAGCCCGACGAAGCGCGCGCCCGAGCGGCGGAGCTGGGTGCGGGCGGAGACGACCTCGACCATGTCGGCCGCGTCGACCGCCTCGCGAACGGATGCGTCCCGGATCCGCGCCACTAGTCCAGCGACTCGGCGTAGCTCAGGGCGAAGCGGTCCGTCATGCCGGCCACGTAGTCGATCACATCGTCGACGGAGTCGCCGCGCTCGATCAGGTGGTCGAAAATCCGGCGCACGACAACGCGAGCCCGCTCATGCTCGGACCGCGAGGCCTCTGCGAGGTAGACCCGCTCGAACATGAACGAGCGCAGCTCGAGCATCGCCTCGCCGACCTCCTCGCTCTGCCGGATGTCCCCGGCCTCGGCGGAGGTCTCGACCAGGTCGTGGACGAGGGTGTCGATCCGGCGGGAACCGGTCGGCCCGAGCAGCTCGATCTCGGCGCTCGGCAGATCGCCCGGGTCGAGGACTCCGGCCCGCACCGCGTCGTCGATGTCGTGGTTGATGTACGCGACGCGGTCGACCAGGCGGACGATCCTGCCCTCGAGCGTCTCCGGCTCGTTCGGGCCTGTGTGGTTCAGGATCCCGTCGCGCACCTCGGCCGTGAGATTGAGGCCGCGGCCGTCGCGCTCGACCACGTCGACCACGCGGAGCGAGTGCTCGTTGTGGCGAAAATGCCGGCCGAAGCGCTCGTGCAGCACCTCGTCGAGCGCCTCCTCGCCCGCGTGCCCGAACGGCGTGTGGCCGAGGTCGTGCCCGAGGCCGATCGCCTCGACGAGATCCTCGTTGAGCCGCAGCGCGCGGGCGACGCCGCGCGAGATGCCCGTCGTCTCGAGCGTGTGCGTGAGCCGCGTGCGGTAGTGGTCGCCGGCCGGGTCGATGAAGACCTGCGTCTTGTGCATTAGCCGCCGGAACGACTTCGTGTGCACGATCCGGTCGCGGTCGCGCTGGAACGGCGTGCGCAGCCGACACTCCTCTTCCGGCTCCGCCCGGCCGCGCGTGTCGTACGAGCGGACGGCAAGCGGCGAGAGCCACCGCTCCTCGTGCTCGCGGACGCCCGCCTCGAAGGCGTCCGCGGCCCTTCCGGCTACTTCCGGCACGCGGTGAGACTAGATGATGATCGGGACGGTCCCGCCGTCCGCGCTCCAGGCCGCGCCGGTCACGTACGAGGCCCGGTCCGAGCACAGGAATGCAACCACGTCCGCGATCTCCTCCGGCTCCGCCAGGCGCCCGAGCGGCCGGCCCTTGGCGACGGCCTCGAGCACCTCCTCGCGGGTCTTGCCCGTCCGCGCCGCCTGCTGGTCGGCGAGCGCTCCGTCCCCCAGCCAGGCCGCGGTCGCGGTCGGCCCGGGCGCGACCGCGTTGCACCGGATCCCGTTACCCCCGTAGAGGTCGGCCACCAGGCGCGAGAGCGAGAGCACTGCCGCCTTCGTGACGGAGTAGTCGGGCATCGACGTCGAGGGCCGCTTGCCGGAGGTCGAGGCGACGTTGACGATCACACCGCTGCCTCGAGCCTGCATCGCGGGCAGGACGGCGCGGATCGCGCGCACGTAGCTCATCACGTTCAGCTGCCAGACCTCGTCCCACTCCTCCTCCGTGACGGCGACGAGGTCGCGCTGAACCGCGATCCCGACGTTGTTGACCAGCACGTCGACCTCTCCCGCTTCGGCGATCACCCGCTCGGGCTCGCCTCGCTGCGAGAGATCGGCGCGCACGTGGCGCGCCTCGCCGACGCCGGGCGCGTCGCCCCGCCCGCAGGTGACGACCCGCGCTCCCTCGCCGGCGAGCACGCGGGCGGTCGCCAGGCCGATCCCTCCGGTCGAGCCGGTGATGACACAGCAGCGGTCTTGAAGGCCAAGGTCCAAAGCGACGCCTAGGCGTCGCTTGCGATGCCTAGCTTCAGGATGCGCGGCTCAGCCGCGCATCCGTCTGAAACGACCGGTTGACACCGTGGCCGTTGGCGACTCACGCGTCTAGCCTAGCGCCATGACGACGCTCCTCCTCGTGCGGCACGGTGAGACGGACTGGAACCGGGACGAGCGCTTCCAGGGACAGGCGGACCCGCCGCTCAACCAGACGGGCCGGTCCCAGGCCGTCGACCTCTCGGTGCTGCTGGCCGCCGATCCGCTGAGCGCCGTGTACACAAGCCCGTTGCAGCGCGCGTTCGAGACCGCCGAGATCATCGCGGCCGCCCACGGGCTGGAGCCGTCGACCGTAGAGGCGCTGCGGGAGATGTACGACGGCTCGTGGGAGGGCCTCACGCGCGCGGAGGTCGAGGAGCGGTTCCCCCACGAGTACGCCCGCTGGCTCGAGCACCGGCGGGGCCCGGGTGACGGCGAGAGCTACGACGGGCTGTGCGGCCGCGTCGTCCCTGCGATCCTCGAGATCGCAGCGGCACACCCGAACGGGCGAGTCCTCGCCGTCACCCACGCGGGCCCGATCCGCGCGACCCTGGCCCATGCCGACGGCATCAGCTACGAGGAGGCGCGGAAGCGCGGGCCGGCGATCGAGAACGGATCCTTGGTGGAGCTAGCCATCGAGGATGGAGACCTCCGGCGGTTCGAGGAGGACGAGTGAGTGCCGCTGCCCCTAGCCGGGTTGGCCGTGCTCTCGGTGAGCACAGCCGCAGCGGCGCTTGCCGGAGGCGGCGCCGCCGGACGTAGCACTCCCGTCACGCTCGTCCGCGCCAAGGGGCTTATCACCGCGTTCGCCCAGGACGGCGGCCGGATCGGCAGGATCCGATCGCTGCTGCTCCCGGCATGACCCGGCCGCAGTGGAGCAGCGCGGCGGTGCGCTAGGCTCGGACCATCGAGGACTACACCAACAAGTACAAAGGCGAGCAGGTGGAGGTCGCGCTCTTCGGCGGGGATTACCAGGACGGCGTGCTGACCGCATACTGCCTCGTCGAGGACGTGGCGCACATCGAGCTGAACGGCCACATCCTCATCCCGCTGCAGAACATCGCCTCGCTCCACTGCTCGAGCCGGTGCGACGCCCCCGAGCCGGACTGGCCGCCGCGCGGGCTCGAGGACGAGCAGCAGGACGAGAGCTGAGTTGCGCCGCAGGCTAATCGTCGTCTGGAACGTCCTCAAGGCGTGGCTTCTGCTCGCCGTCGGCTGTGCCGTGCTCGGCGCGATCGGCTGGGCGCTCGGTGGCTACCGGCTCGCCTCGCTGCTCGTCTTCTTCGGGCTGCTCGTCGGGCTCGGCGCCTACTGGTATGGCGACCGCGCCGTGCTGGGGATGCTCGGCGCGCGCGAGCTCCCGATCGGCGAGGCACCGGCCCTCCACACGACCGTTGCGCGCCTGGCCACGCTCTCCGGAGTGCCGAAGCCGAAGGTCTACCTCATCGCGGACGGGCTCCCGCGCGCGCTGACCGCCGGCCGCGGCGCGCGTAGCTCCGCGATCGCCGTCAGCAGCGGCCTGCTCGGCGCCGCTCCGCCGGCCGAGCTGGAGGGAATCCTCGCGCACGAGCTCTCGCACATCCGCAGCCGGGACGTGATCCCGCAGACGGCCGTCGTCGTGCTCGCGTCGGCGTTGATCGAGCTGAGCCGGATCGGCGGCTGGCTCGAGGGCCCGCTGTTGTTCGTTCTCGGCCCTGTCGCTGCCGCATTCGTCAGCGTCGTTCTCTCCCCGAAGCGAGAGTTCGAGGCAGACCGTGCGGCCGCCGCGCTGTGCGAGTCCCCGCACGGGCTCGCAGATGCGCTCATTCGCCTCGACAAGGCATCGGAGCTGGTCGAGTTCAGCGCCAACCCGGCCACCGAGCCGCTCTACACGTTCAACCCGTTTGCGGAGGAAGGCCTCGCCGCGCTCTTCTCGACGCATCCACCGGTCGGCGATCGGGTTCGCCGGCTGCGCGAGCTCGACCCTTCCTGGCTCGAGAAGCTGCGCGCCGCCTAGGCGAGCTCGTAGAGCGCGGCAGTCCGCGTTCCGTCGCGAAAGGCGGGGTGGTCGGCCATCGTGCCGATGCGGCGGAAGCCCCCTTTCTCCGCAACCCGCTGCGAGGCGCGGTTGTCCGGATGCGTCGTCAGCCGGAGCGGCCGCAGGTCCGTCCACGAGCAGAGCAATACGAGCGCCCTCGTCGCAACGCCACGGCCGCGGGCCTCGCGAGCCACCCAGTAGCCGACCGTCGGGCCCGCGAAATGGAGCTCGATCGAGCCCAGCAGGTCGCCGGTCTCCGCGTCGACGATCGCGAAGGGACACGACTCCCCGGACCGCCGCACCTGGTTGCAGCGCTTGACCCACGCCTTCGCGTCCGCGCGGGTGTATGGAGACGGGACGCCGGGAATGAACCGAACGATGTCCGGGTCGTTCAGGGCGAGAACGAGAGCATCGGTGTCACGGCGCCTGATCGGCCGGAGCACGAGTTGCTCGTCCCGGATCTCCACTCCCGGATGGTACGGGACCATGAAGAGGCCGCCTTACGGCGGCCTCGAAGAATTCGGCGGCGACCTACTCTCCCGGGAGGTTGCCCTCCGAGTACCATCGGCGCTGGCGGGCTTAACTGCTCTGTTCGGAATGGGAAGAGGTGTACCCCCGCCGCTATCACCGCCGAAATGTCAGAAGTTGCATACGCGCGGCATGCACCCTCAAAGCTCCATAGCGACTCAACGTGTTCGAAATCAAGACCTCGGGCAATTAGTACGGGTCCGCTGAACGCATTGCTGCGCTTGCACGTCCCGCCTATCGACGTGGTGGTCTCCCACGGCCCTTACTCCCTCGAGGGGATGGGAAGCCTCATCTCGAGGTGGGCTTCCCGCTTAGATGCTTTCAGCGGTTATCCCATCCAGACGTGGCTAATCAGCAGCGCCGTTGGCACGACGACTGATACACCAGAGGTCTGTTCGTCCCGGTCCTCTCGTACTGAGGACGACTCCTCTCAAGCTTCCAACGCCCATGGTGGATAGGGACCGAACTGTCTCACGACGTTCTGAACCCAGCTCGCGTAACGCTTTAATGGGCGAACAGCCCAACCCTTGGGACCTACTCCAGCCCCAGGATGCGCCGAGCCGACATCGAGGTGCCAAACCCTTCCGTCGATGTGGACTCTTGGGAAGGATAAGCCTGTTATCCCCGGAGTACCTTTTGTCCGTTGAGCGACGGCAATTCCACTCTCTACCGTCGGATCACTAAGGCCTGCTTTCGCACCTGCTCGACCTGTCAGTCTCGCAGTCAAGCTCCCTTTTGCCTTTGCACTCTACGCACGATTTCCAACCGTGCTGAGGGAACCTTTGCACGCCTCCGTTACGTTTTGGGAGGCGACCGCCCCAGTCAAACTACCCACCAGATGCTGTTCCCGACCCGGATCACGGCATCGGGTTAGAAGCCCAGAACACGAAGGGTGGTATCCCAAGGGTGGCTCCACGACGGCTAGCGCCGCCGGCTCACAGCCTCCCACCTATCCTGGACAACATGCCCCAAACTCCAACATCTAGCTGTAGTAAAGGTTCACGGGGTCTTTCCGTCCAACCACGGGTACTCGGCATCTTCACCGAGACTACAGTTTCACCGGATCCCTCGTTGAGACAGCGCCCAAGTCGTTACGCCATTCGTGCAGGTCGGAACTTACCCGACAAGGAATTTCGCTACCTTAGGACGGTTATAGTTACCGCCGCCGTTTACCGGGGCTTGGGTTCAAGGCTTCGCCCGAAAGCTAACCTCTCTCCGTGACCTTCCGGCACCGGGCAGGCGTCAGCCCCTATACGTCGTCTTTCGACTTCGCAGAGACCTGTGTTTTTGGTAAACAGTCGCTTGGGCCGTTTCACTGCGGCCCCCTCGAGCTCCACCCGAATGGGTTTCACTCTACCGGGGCGCCCCTTCTCCCGAAGTTACGGGGCCATTTTGCCGAGTTCCTTAACGAGGGTTCTTCCGATCGCCTTGGTATTCTCTACCTGCCCACCTGTGTCGGTTTAGGTACGGGCACGCCCCACCTTCCTAGACGCTTTTCTTGGAGGCATGGCTTCAGGAACTTCGGTCCTTGCGGACCTCGGCGTCCCGTCTCAGGCTGAATGACCGGCGGATTTTCCTACCGGTCGCCCTACGCGGTTGCCCCAGGTCGACCATCGCCTGGGTTTCCCTAGCCTACCCCGTCCCGCCATCGGTAAAGCGGAGGGTACGTGGTACAGGAATATCAACCTGTTGGCCATCGCCTACGCCTTTCGGCCTCGGCTTAGGTCCCGACTAACCCTGAGCAGATTAGCTTTACTCAGGAACCCTTGGGCATTCGGCGGACGAGTTTCTCACCCGTCTTTCGTTACTCGTGCCAGCATTCTCACTTCCCAGCCCTCCACGGCAGGCTTCCGCCGCCGCTTCGCCGGCCTGGGAACGCTCCCCTACCACTCCGCAAGCGGAGTCCGTGGCTTCGGTTTCTGGCTTGAGCCCCGTTACATTTTCCGCGCCCGATCACTTGACCAGTGAGCTGTTACGCACTCTTTGAATGGTGGCTGCTTCTAAGCCAACATCCTGGTTGTCTCAGCAATCGGACATCGTTTCCCACTTAGCCAGAAATTAGGGACCTTAGCCGACGGTCTGGGCTGTTTCCCTTTCGAGCATGAAGCTTATCCCCCACACTCTGACTGCCGCGCTCTGGAATTCCAGCATTCGGAGTTTGCCCGAGTTCAGTAAGCTGGTAGGCCCCCTAGCCCGAACAGTGCTCTACAACTGGAATTGAACACGCGACGCTATACCTAAATATATTTCGGGGAGAACCAGATATCTCTGAGTTTGATTAGCCTTTCACTCCGACCCACAGGTCATCCGCTCAGTTTTCAACCTAAGTCGGTTCGGTCCTCCACGGGGTCTTACCCCCGCTTCAACCTGCCCATGGGTAGATCACTCAGTTTCGGGTCTACCTCCAACGACTAAATCGCCCTATTCAGACTCGCTTTCGCTACGGCTCCGTTTCCTTAACCTTGCCGCTGAAGAGTAACTCGCTGGCTCGTTATGCAAAAAGCACGCCGTCACGGCACGAGGCCGCTCCGACCGCTTGTAAGCACACGGTTTCAGGTACTATTTCACTCCCCTTCCGGGGTACTTTTCACCTTTCCCTCACGGTACTAGTTCACTATCGGTCGCCAAGGAGTATTTAGCCTTGCGGGGTGGTCCCCGCGGGTTCCGACCGGGTTTCCCGTGCCCGGCCGTACTCAGGTGCCTGCTAAGGAAGGCCATGCATTTTCGCCTACGGGACTATTGCCCTCTGTGGTGCGACGTTCCAGTCGCTTCGGCTAACACATGACTTTGTAACTTCCCGACCCGCCGGCAGACGGATCGAAGCAGGTCCTACAACCCCCGCGTGACAACAGCTGCCGCCTTCGGCATCACGCAGGTTTGGGCTGATCCCATTTCGCTCGCCACTACTCAGGGAATCGAGGTTTCTTTCGTTTCCTCGGGCTACTAAGATGTTTCAGTTCGCCCGCTTACCGCTCCTCGCGCTATGGATTCACGCGAGAGCACGCGCGCATTACCACGCGTAGGTTTCCCCATTCGGAGATCCCGGGGTCAAAGGTTGGTCAGCACCTAACCCGGGCTTATCGCAGCCGCCCACGTCCTTCATCGGCTCTTGGCGCCAAGGCATCCACCGTGTGCCCTTCGTCTCTTGATCGTGAAGAACACGTTGTATGCCGCTATGGAGTTTTCAAGGTGCACGCCGGCATCGCTGTCCGGCCAAACGAGAGAACGCCGCTCGACGGCGCGGTCTCTCAAAACTCAGCAGTGCAAATCGATCTAACCGAGGTCGACATTGTTCTAGGCGAGCTCGTAACCGGACGTATTCATCACGGGCGAGCGCCCACCGGAGTAAAGAGCTCCGGTATTCCCTAGAAAGGAGGTGATCCAGCCGCAGCTTCCGCTACGGCTACCTTGTTACGACTTCACCCCAGTCACCGATCCCACCTTCGACGGCTTCCTCCCTTGCGGGTTAGAACACCGGCTTCGGGTGTTACCGGCTTCCGTGGTGTGACGGGCGGTGTGTACAAGGCCCGAGAACGCATTCACCGCGGCGTTGCTGATCCGCGATTACTAGCAACTCCGCCTTCATGAAGGCGAGTTTCAGCCTTCAATCCGAACCGGGACCGGCTTTTTGGGATTCGCTCCCCCTCACGGGTTTGCAGCCCTCTGTACCGGCCAATGTAGCACGTGTGTAGCCCAGGGCGTAAGGGGCATGATGACTTGACATCATCCCCACCTTCCTCCGATTTGTCACCGGCAGTCTCCTATGAGTCCCCGACATTACTCGCTGGCAACATAGGACAGGGGTTGCGCTCGTTGCGGGACTTAACCCAACATCTCACGACACGAGCTGACGACAGCCATGCACCACCTGTGCACAGGCCCCGAAGGGCTGACGTATTTCTACGGCATTCCTGCGCATGTCAAGCCCTGGTAAGGTTCTTCGCGTTGCGTCGAATTGAACCACATGCTCCGCTGCTTGTGCGGGCCCCCGTCAATTCCTTTGAGTTTTAGCCTTGCGGCCGTACTCCCCAGGCGGGGTGCTTAATGCGTTAGCTGCGGCACGGACGGAGTCGACACCGCCCACACCTAGCACCCATCGTTTACAGCGTGGACTACCAGGGTATCTAATCCTGTTCGCTCCCCACGCTTTCGCGTCTCAGCGTCAGTACCGTCCCAGAGAGCCGCCTTCGCCACGGGTGTTCTTCCTGATATCTGCGCATTTCACCGCTACACCAGGAATTCCACTCTCCTCTTCCGGACTCTAGCCAGATGGTTTCTGCCGACATCTCGAGGTTGAGCCTCGAGTTTTCACAGCAGACCTACCTGGCCGCCTACACGCTCTTTACGCCCAATAAATCCGGACAACGCTAGCCCCCTACGTATCACCGCGGCTGCTGGCACGTAGTTAGCCGGGGCTTCTTCTGGAAGTACCGTCACCCTCTGGGCTATTAACCCGAGTGGCTTCGTCCCTCCTGAAAGCGGTTTACAACCCGAAGGCCTTCTTCCCGCACGCGGCGTCGCTGCGTCAGGCTTTCGCCCATTGCGCAAGATTCCCCACTGCTGCCTCCCGTAGGAGTCTGGGCCGTGTCTCAGTCCCAGTGTGGCTGATCGTCCTCTCAGACCAGCTACGGATCG
>Ga0335083_10002915_pt1 | contig 22358 bp, 16 predicted proteins | sample Lox_Sample_42_FD_206716 | JGI IMG/M metagenome (GOLD analysis project Ga0335083, IMG submission 206716) | Soil microbial communities from Loxahatchee National Wildlife Refuge, Florida, United States - Lox_Sample_4.2 | ecosystem: Environmental > Terrestrial > Soil > Wetlands | place: USA...
ATTGCTTAGGAGGCATGCGGCGACAGGCTCGCGATAAAAAGGCGGCGAACGATTTGATGCTCGATGCGGTCGCACTGGAGGAATCCGGAGCGTTTGCGCTCGTGCTCGAAGCAATTCCCGACGAAGTTGCCGAAACCGTTACTTCCCGATTGAAGATTCCTACCATCGGCATCGGCGCCGGCCCGCACTGCGACGGCCAGGTATTAGTTAGCTACGACATGCTCGGGCTCTTCGACACTTTTCTGCCACCCTTCGTCAAGCAGTATGCGAGCCTTGGCGAAACCATCGTGCAGGCGGCCAAAAGTTACGCAGACGAAGTGCGCGAGGGTGCCTACCCAACGTCGGCGTCCACTCGAAAGAATGGAGCGGCTTTCGTTGATGTGAATTATTTCACTCGCCCGCAGCCGCGCTGAGAGAACGCAACTTTTCGTTCGAACCAAGATTTGAGAGGACACGTCCAATGAAAGACGACATACGTAAACCGACAACTACCGATGCCGGAATTCCGGTATCCAGCGACGAGTTCTCGTTGACTGTGGGACCGAATGGCCCGATTCTGTTGCAGGACCACTATCTCATCGAGCAGATGGCGAATTTTAATCGCGAGCGAATTCCCGATCGCCAGCCGCATGCCAAAGGTTCTGGTGCTTTTGGATACTTTGAAGTAACCAAAGACGTCAGCGCCTACACCAAGGCTGCCGTGTTCCAGCCGGGCACGAGGACCGGCACGTTGATCCGGTTTTCGACGGTCGCCGGCGAAAGCGGCAGCCCTGATACGTGGCGTGACCCGCGCGGCTTCGCGCTGAAGTTCTACACCAGCCAAGGCAACTATGACATGGTCGGGAACAACACGCCGGTCTTCTTTGTGCGCGACCCGATGAAGTTCCAGCACTTCATCCGCTCGCAGAAGCGGCGCGCCGACAGCGGACTGCGCGATCACGATATGCAGTGGGACTTCTGGACTCTGTCGCCCGAGTCGGCTCATCAGGTCACTTGGCTAATGGGCGACCGCGGGATTCCTAAGAACTGGCGGCACATGAACGGTTATTCCAGTCATACGTACATGTGGGTCAATGCGAAGGGCGAACGATTCTGGGTGAAATATCATTTCAAAACCGACCAAGGCGTCGAGTTCCTTACGCAGACGGAGGCCGACCGGATTGCCGGGGAAGATGCCGACTACCACCGCCGCGATTTGTTCGAAGCGATCAAGCGACGCGAGTTTCCGAGCTGGACACTGAAAATGCAGATAATGCCTTTCGAGGAGGCGAAGACATACCGCTTAAACCCCTTTGATTTGACCAAAGTGTGGCCGCACAGCGACTATCCGTTGCGCGAAGTCGGACGGCTGACGCTGAACCGCAATCCGACCGACTTCCATACCGAGATCGAACAGGCGGCGTTTGAACCGAACAACCTCGTGCAGGGAATCGGTCCCAGCCCGGACAAGATGTTACTTGCACGGCTTTTCTCCTACGCCGACGCTCACCGGGCGCGCCTGGGAGTTAACTATAAACAAATCCCCGTTAATCGACCGCAATGCCCATTCCACAGCTACAGTAAGGACGGGGCGATGCGGATCGTGAATGTGTCCGATCCCGTGTACGTGCCGAACTCTAAGGATGGGCCAGTTGCTGATCCCCAACGATTTCCCTATGTCGAGAAGTGGGAGGCCAGTGGCGAATTCATGCACGCCGCTTACACGTTACGCAAGGACGACGACGACTGGGGCCAAGCTGGCACGCTGGTTCGCAAGGTGATGGACGATGCAGCGCGCAGCCGTCTGGTTTCTAATGTTGTTGGTCACCTCAAGAAGGGCGTATCCGCGCCAGTACTGAAGCGAGCGCTAGAGTTTTGGCACAATATCGACGAGAAGATCGGATCCAGAATCGCCGCTGGGATGAATGACGAACATTCAGCAGCTGTGAGTGATATCGTGAAAGGCCGGCGAACGGATTATCCTCAAGTGGCGCAAGCGTAGAGAATTCTTTATCTTGTGACAGACAAGAGTCTGTTTAGGCAAATCATATTTGAAGGGAAAGCAATATGAGCAAAACACCTCACGTCGTAATTGTCGGAGCAGGGTTCGGCGGATTAGAAGTAGCCGAGCAGTTGGCCCATGTGCCGGTCGAGGTGACTTTGATCGACCGTCACAATTATCACACTTTTCAGCCCTTGCTTTATCAGGTGGCGACTTCTTTGCTTAACGCCGAAGACGTGGGCGCCCCAGTACGCAGCATGTTCCGCCATCAGGACAATTTCACTTTTCGGATGGCAACGGTAAGCGGCGTTGACGTCGCGAGCCGCACAATCCAACTAGAGGATAGCAACCAAATCGCTTACGACTATCTGGTGCTGGCCGGCGGCGCTACGGTTAATTACTTCAATACTCCCGGCGCCGCCGAATATGCCTTTCCCCTCTACACACTGATGAATGCGGTCAAGCTTCGCAACCAAATCCTGGACCGGTTCGAAGCGGCCGACCGCAACCCAAGCTTGATTGAGGAGGGCGCACTGAATTTTGTTGTCGTCGGTGCGGGTCCCACGGGTGTCGAAACTGCGGGAGCGCTTGCCGACCTGTTCTATAACCTTCTGCCTCAAGATTACCATCAGCTCGCCACAGAAAAGGCACGTGTCATCATTGTCGAGATGGCGAAAGAAGTGCTCGCCCCCTTCCAAGAGAATCTACGTACGTACGCTAAAGAAGAACTTGAATCGCGTCGAGTCGAAGTCCGACTCGGAGAGGCCGTCGCTGAGGTTTCAGCCAACTTCGTGCGTCTGAAGTCGGGAGAAGAAATCAAATCCCACACACTGATCTGGGCGGCAGGAGTGCGAGCCAATTCCCTGGCGGATGTGACTGGATTGCCGCAAGGACGCGGGGGCCGAATCAAACTCAACCCCGACCTCAGCGTCCCAGACCACCCTGAAATCTTCGTGGTTGGCGATATGGGTGAGGTTGCCTCCGACGGGCAGATTCTGCCGCAGCTCGGCTCGGTGGCCATGCAATCCGGTCAGCACGTCGGACGACAAATTGCTTGCTGCCTAAATGGCGAGCCGACCCAGCCATTTAAGTATTGGGATAAGGGATTTATGGCGACAATCGGGCGAGGCGCCGCAGTTGTCGAGTTCCCAAACAAGCGGACGCTGCACGGCCACTTAGCCTATTTTGCTTGGCTGGGTGTTCACCTGACTCTGCTGAGTGGAATTCGTAATCGAATTGAAGTGCTCTGGAACTGGGGTTGGTCTGCCTTAACGCACGACCGAGCGGCCAGGATCATTATTCAGGCCAAGGACGATGATGTGACTGCAGGTGTATGATCCTTTACCAGTCCGTTGTATTCAGCACCGAGAAAATAGTAATCACCGCAGGGCGGGGGAATGGCAGGACCAGAAACTATGGACACACTATTTTCCGATCCAGCCGTTTGGAGCCGTATTCAGTTCGCCTTCACAATCACCTACCACTATCTCTTTCCGCAGCTCACCATGGGTCTGGCGTGGTTCCTGGTCTATTGGAAATGGCGGGCGATTCGAACGGGTGACGAGAAATACAACCAGGCCGTGCGCTTCTGGGCCAAGATTTTCGGGCTCAACTTCGCGGTCGGAGTGGTGACCGGCATTCCGATGGAGTTTCAGTTCGGCACCAACTGGTCGGGCTTCTCCAAATATGCTGGCGGCGTCATCGGGCAGACGCTGGCAATGGAGGGCATGTTCGCGTTCTTTCTGGAAAGCGCCTTTATCGGCGCGCTCATCTGGGGTGAAAAGCGATTGGGTCCGCGCCTTCACTTCCTGGCGGCGCTAGCGGTCGCGGTGGGAAGCTGGCTTTCCGCCTACTTCATTCTGGTGACAAACGCTTTCATGCAACATCCAGTCGGCTATCGCATCGAAGCCGACGGATTGCTCGGAATTGACAGCCTCAGCGCTTACTTGCTCAATCCGTGGGCATGGGTGCAGTTCGCACACAATCAATCGGCCGCACTTGTAACCGGTTCTTTCGTCGTTGCCGCGGTCGGAGCTTTCTACTCCCTGCGCGAGTGCCACCCGACGCAGGCACAGCTTTATCTTCGTGCTGGAACGTTCGCTGGTCTGATTGCTTCTTTATTAGTTGCCTTTCCTACGGGTGACCAGCAGGCCAAGATGGTCGGGAATCATCAGCCGGCAACATTAGCTGCGATGGAGGGAAAATTCACCGGAGGAAGTAACGCAGGCGTAGCTGTAATTGGGCAACCCAATGTTCGTGCGCGCCGGCTCGACAACCCGATTGAGGTCCCCGGCGCCCTCAGCTTTCTCGCTTACGGCCATTTCGGAAGCTACGTTCACGGTCTGGACGACTTTCCTAAGGACCAATGGCCCGACAACATCGAGCTGCTTTACTACTCGTTTCACCTCATGATCACGCTGGGAACGGTCTTCATCCTGCTGATGGCCTACGCGAATTTCCAACATTGGCGCGGCCGGCTGGACTCCGACAAGTGGCTTCTGTGGGTCCTGATGCTTGCTTTTCCTTTTCCCTACCTCGCCAACACGCTGGGCTGGATGACGGCTGAATTGGGCCGGCAACCCTGGCTGATTTACGGGCTGTTTCGCACCTCCGACGGCTATAGCAAAGTCGTCAGCAGCGGCGACACGGTGTTCACGCTAATCGGATTCGTCGGCCTCTATTCTGTGCTCGGTCTATTGTTTCTGTTTCTGGTTGGGCGCGAGATCAGTCACGGACCGGCAGAAGAAGCGACCGCCGGTCCCGCTGCGGAGGCACCACTATGATCGCGACGTGGTATGCCATTGCCGGCTTCATGATCATTCTCTATCTCGTGCTGGACGGCCGCAATTTCGGCGCTGGAATGCTTCATTGGCTCGTAGCCAAGACGCCGGAGGAGCGCCGGCAAGTCGTCGCCGCGATCGGTCCACTCTGGACTTGGCACGAAGTGTGGCTGGTTGCTTTCGGCGGCACACTGTTCGCGGTATTCCCCAAGCTGCTAGCATCCGCCTTTGCCGGCTATTACCTGGCGCTGTTCCTCATTTTGTGGTGCTTGATATTGCGCGGAATCTCGCTAGAAGTCGGCGGCCACATCGATGATCGCCTGTGGCAGGGATTTTGGGATTTCATCTTCGTGCTCGCCAATGCGCTTCTGGCCATCGTCTTCGGTGCGGCGGCCGGCAACATGGCCCGCGGTGTTCCGCTCGCATCCGACGGCACGTTCTCGATGGCTTTCTTCACTGACTTCGCGCCATGCGGCTACGTCGGACTGCTCGACTGGTATACGTTGTCAGTTGCACTTTTTGCCACTGTCGCGCTCGCGGCGCATGGCGCAACCTATCTTGCACTCAAGACGCTAGGCCCCGTGCATGACCGAAGCGCGCGCTATGCAAGGTTGCTGTGGGCGTCGGTTGTGCCTCTGATCGTGATCATCTCCCTTGAATCCGGCGTGGTACGTCCCGATTTGCTAGAGCACGCGATTCACAACCCCTTTTGGTGGCTCGGCTTACTGCTGGTCTGCGGGGCGGCGATCGTGCTTGTCTCAGGGCTGGCGACGCGGCGCGAGATGAGGGCGTTCATCGGGTCGAACGTGTTGCTTGCCGGCCTGCTGGCCACTGGGGCAGCGGCCATTTTTCCAGTAGTGCTACATTCGACACTGGCGCCCGAAAACTCCCTCACCGCTTACGACGTCGCCGCCGGTCCTAAGTCGCTGGCCTATGCCGCGATCTGGTGGCCGTTCGGTTTCGCGCTGACGGCCGCCTATTTTGTTTTCGTCTCACGACAGTACGCGGGAAAAGTCAGCGTCAAGCATGACAACGAAGGCTTTTACTAATCGAAAGCACGACACTTTTGCTTCGGAGCGCACCCATGACCACGCCGACCCAGGCAGCAGCCCCCGCAATCCCGCCGCCACAACGTGCCCTAGCAACTCGGGCCACGACTGCGTTAAGACATCTGCTCCCCCGATTCCTTTGGTTGGGTGGGCTGATAGTCCTGGCTGGGTTGGCGATTTTCCTCGCCTACCCCTGGTGGTCTTACCGCCAGACGCACTCGATCACCGCGGACGCCTTTGTGGAGGCCCACATAGTCAACGTCGCCCCGCAGACAGTCTCTGGCCACATCGTTCGCTTCCTGGTGGAGGAAAACGACCGCGTGAAAGAAGGCGATCTCCTGGTGCAGATCGATCAGGAACCGTACCAAGTGCAGGTGGACATCAAGAAGGCCGCCGTGCTGGAGGCAGAAAAGAATTTGGCTGCTGCAGTGGCCCAGGCGCGCGGCATGGCGGCCCAGACCCGCAGCGGCCTGTTCAATCTTAGGCATGCCATGGAAGACGTGAACAACCAGATTGCAAACCTCGGGGCCAACGTGGCAAAGCTCAACAGCCGCAGGGCCACACTAGAGCTGGCGCAGGCCAATTTGAAACGAGGCGAAGACGTGGCAAAAACGCCTGGGGCCATCAGCACAGAAGATCTCGACATTCGTCGGCAAACGGTCAAGGTTGACGAGGCTGCGGTTGCGGAGGCCCTGCAAGCCGTGCTCGCGTCCCGCGTCAGTCTCGGCCTTACCATCCAGCCGCAGAACGGACACGACCTCGCCGATGTGCCGCCCGACCTCGATCAGAACTTCTCGACTGTCCGTCAGGCGATGGCGGACACTCTCAAGAGCGCGACGCAACTCGGTTACATCTCAAGCTCGTGGGACGGCACCCCACAGCAAGCTATCGAGGAGTTCTATCGGCAGGACAAAAACGGCAATGTGGATGCCATCTATGCCAAACTGATCGACGATTCTCCGGCCGTCACGCAGGCTCGGGCCAACCTTCAGCAGGTCAAGAGCGACCTGGACCAAGCCCTGTTGAATCTGCGCTATACGAGTATCCGCGCCCCTTTCCCCGGCGTCGTCGTCAAGCGCTATTGCCACCTGGGCGATTTCGCCTCCCCTGGCGTCGCGATCCTGAGCATGTACAACCCCGACCTGACCTACGTGACAGCCAACCTGGAGGAGGACCGCCTGCCCGGAGTCGCACCAGGGAACACGGTGGAGTTGCAGCTGGACGCGTTCGCCGAACCGTTCCGCGGTCGCGTGGTCTGGATTAGCAAATCGACGGGGGCTCAGTTTGCACTCATGCCGCGTAACGTCGTCGCCGGCGAGTTCACCAAGGTCGTGCAGCGTGTCCCGGTGCGAATTGCGATCGAGAAGGACGAGCGTTGGCCGCTCCTGCAGGCCGGGCTGTCAGTCCGGGCCGTCATCGCCCACGGCCAGGGCGACCCGAACTGGGCGGCGCAAGCCGCGCAGGAGATGAAAGACCTCGAAGCGCGTTACAGCGAGCAACAACCCACGGACGAAAAGGCAAATGCGGGGAAGCAACCATGATCAGCGCGCTGGCCCCGACCGCACCGCCGGTGGTGCGCGAAACTGCACTTGCTCTTCCATCTCCGCCATTGCGGTTAGAGCGCCGCCACTGGCTGGCTGCTCTCGCCATCCTTTTCGTCTTGTTTGCGCCCTATCAGATCCTCGTTCAGACTGTGCTGACGGACGACGCCGTGCGGAAAGGCCTCAACATCGACGATTACGACATGGTCTGGCAGCAGGTCGGCTACCTTGTCGGCCTCATGTACGGTCTGTTCACCGGAAGATGGCTATCGGCCCGGATCGGTGCGCGCTACACCCTTGTCCTGGGCCTGCTCGGGTTCGCCCTGGGCAATCTGTTGTGCGGGGCCGCCACTGGGCTGGAGAGTTTCGTCCTAGGCCGGTTCGTCGACGGCTTCGGTAAGACGATGGTGATGGGGAACGGCCGGACCACGCTCTACAAGCAGTTTGACCGGCTGCTGCTCGTCGCCATCGGTTTCTACGGCATCTTCGCCTACGCAACGCGCAACGCTACACCACTGCTGATGGCGGAACTCGACGTGCACCTGTCCTGGCGATGGATGTACTGGTTCTACGTACCGGTCGCGCTACTAGCGATGGTGCTCGTATGGCGCTACCTTCTTCCCGATCGCCCGACCAAGCCCACGCGCCTGCCCATCGACTGGCTGGCCGTCACACTCTTCACGGCCTGGGTCGTGGCGGTCACGTTTGCCTTCAGTTGGTATCGAAAGTGGGGCGGCTGGACGTCGAACGCGTTTGCCGTGACGGTCATCCTCTGCGTGACCTTGCCGGTGGTCCTGCTGGTCTGGCTGGGGTCGAACTTCAGCCCCGACGAACACCTGAAGCGGCTGCTGCGGACCCGCGTCTTCATTCTGGCCTTCGTAACCCGGGGGCTGATGCTCACGCACATGGTCGCCGTACTGACTATTGTCGGGCTGTACATGACTGAGCTGCGCGACTACCCCAGGATTACCGCCGGTTGGCTGATGTTGTTGACCACGCCCGCCATGGCGGGTACCACGTTCCTGACGACCTGGTTCCACCGAAGGCGGCTGCGGCACGTCTGGCTGATCGTCGGGATAGTGGGAACCGCGGCCTGCACTTGGTGGCTATCGTCAATGGACAATTTCACTCCAAAAGAGCACATTGCCCTTAATCTGGCTTGCTGGGGAGCATTCTTGGGTTTGTTGCCGCCCGCCTTTCTGTGCGATGAGGTGGAGGCGCTCAACCCCAAGGACGCACTCTACGCGCTCACGCTGTCGATTGTCGGCCTGATCACGCCGATCATCACGGTGCCAACGATGACCGGGACAATAATCAAGGCCTGGTCCGACCGGGCGTTGGACACCTATCGCCTCAACCTGAGTAGCAACCGCCCGGCCGTACCGCAGGCTGCGGATCGCGTCGGTGATTATTACCGGCAGCGAGGACTAGGTGGCCCGGCCGCGCGACATGAGACCAACACAGTCCTGGGTACCTTCGCCACGCTCGAAAGTGAAGCGGTGGGATTCCAGTCGGGACTGCGCTTCCTGAGCCTAATGATGCTGACGCTTGGGCTGACTGCCGCGCTGCTGCTGTGGCGTGCGGCCCGGGGTTTGAGTGCGCCGCCCGGGGCTGGTTATACGTGACGCTTCGCCAAATCGTGCGCGCCGTATCTTTGTTTCGGAGCGAACAAGCAATCGTTCGTTTGTCGGAGCGCTTCTTTGGTCAGAACGGCTGCCGAGTGTCAGGCCCAGCCCGGAGATGAGTTTCCGACGCATTCTAGCGGGTACCGAAAAACGTGTGCCGGATTGCTCGCGACTCATCTGCGACCACCTACCCGATAGGTGTCTCACGAGGGTCGCTTCTCGACGTGTCTCACAGCTTGACGAGTTTTGGGACGCTTCGATTGCGACTTGTTACCCAGAATGTTGTACTAATTGGCTGGCGGCAGCAGCTTGAATCTAACCAGCCAGCACGCGCCTAAATGACCAATGACACGCCCTCCTGTTCGCGCCAGGATTTAGCCGAATCAACGGGTTCGATCGCGAATATCCATGCGCCCAAGCAAGCTGTCGTTTGTGCAGCCGGCCGATCTGACCGACACGCGCTGACCGCCATCGGCGTTTGGATTTGAAGGCAATCTCGACAGAGGACTAAGGAATGCGGTCGTGGTCGCACAGTCTAGCGTATATCCTTGAGCACCCTGGGAACATATTCTAAATATTTCACACCAAATTGTTGATTCCAACAAGATAATTGCTAAGCTGGCAGCACCCCAATAGCGGGGCAGCTCTATTTTTGATGACAACATCCGTTCATAGGCGGTGTGGGTGTTGAAATGAGATGTTTCCTGAAACTTCTGAGTGCGCTGCTGTTCTGCGCAGTGGTAATAAAAGAGAACAATTCTACTGCCTCAGAATGGATCGTGGATGCGGACGGTAATTGGAATCTGGTGAGTAATTGGCTTGGTCCGGTTCCAGACGGCACGGGTGCGATTGCTCTTTTTGGCACAGCGATTACGGGAAATCGAAACGTCATCATAACTGATCCGACCGACAATAACGTGACTGTTGGCCAGTTGGAGTTCGATGGTCATTTCGGTTATTCATTGAGCGAAGCGAGCGGACAATCGTTCACACTAAGTGGTAGCCCTGCGGCCTCCATTATGCTGCTTGGAATGAACGGAAATGCCCAAGAGAAAATTTCAGACAGCATTTCACTGGCTTCAAACTTGACCTTGGAGAACGATTCGGGGGGAGCACTGGTTTTCAACCAAGCACAGATTTCTGGATCGAACATCACGATTACCAAAACTGGAAATGGAACTGTTTTATTTTTAGATTCGGACACGCACAATCTTACAGGTACAACAACTTGGTTACTAAATGGCGGAACAGTTGTTGATGCTTCTGCAGGGACCAACCAGCTATCCGCATCGGCCAATTTGGTTTTTAACGGTGGGACATTTGTGGCTGAAAACAATGTCACTGGCATAAGTAGCATCTTCATTGGGTCTGGCGGCGGCACGATATCTGTCTTTGACAGTAGTGCCAGCCAATTCGGCATAACGGCCATTTCCACCCCCAATGAATTGACTGGTAATGGGCGGCTAATTAAACAAGGGCTGGGCACGTTAGGAATTAGCGGGGCACAATCAGGATTTACCGGCAGCGTGGAGGTGCGGGGCGGCGAAATTAATGCCAGCGACAGTAGCCAGCCTCTGGCTAATGCAGCAGGGTTTATCGTAGATGGAGTGTCGGGCATTTTTGCTGGACAGCTACTCTTAAGCAGCACAAATCTGACGAACGTGCCCATATCGGTCGGCTCAGGTGGCGTGCTAGTGGCACCCAGTGGCGTGAGCGTTGGCTTGGCCAGCTTGACGCGCGGCGGGAATCTAGTTTTGGCACCTGGGGCCGTGGTCGCCCAGACGACTAGCGGCGGAAACGCCAGCATCCAGGGGTTGGGAGCCACCCAAGATTTATATTTCGGAATTGGCACCTCGCAGAATATTGCTGCGCTGACCATTGGAGCGGGAACGCCTTGGACCGGGCTGAGTGGCATTGAAGAGTCGAATGTGACTCTCAATTGAACAACACCAGTATTACGAGCACCGGCGCCCGGCGGACTGTGACAATTGCAGCTCCTACGGGAGGCGCTCTATCACAAGGAGTTGCCAGCTCGGTTTTACCTGCTGGAACGACGACGGAGGGTGTCGCAATTAGCGGCACTCCTAATCTCAGTGGTGTTAGCAAATTCGTTGTGGTCGACGGCGCGAATTTTTATGTACTTAGTGACGGACTGATTGGAACCGGCGCAAATCAGGCGCCATTAATCGAGATACGATCTGGCGGCTCGTATAACGCAACAACATCTCCATCGGCAGCTCCGACAGGGACGTTCGGGACCGGCGCGACTGCAGGTTCCATTCAGTTGGACGGCGCCTCTTCTATGTTCTTGCAAAACCATAGTGCGGCTGGAACTCCGGTGGGAGGAAACTTTGTGGTGCAAGGCGCGTTGCCGAGCGCGCTAAGTACGAGTAAGCCAGCATTCAGCACAAATAATGTGTTGGAGATTAATTCGTTGACTTTCATGGGCGACGGTGCATCGCTTACTCAGTTTTCGGAAGGTGCATCGCTGGAGGTAGATGGGTTGACGACCGTCGCATCAAACAGTGCGGCGTTTAGCAACCAATCCACGGCAACTTTTGCCGGAGGTTTAACTGGCGACGGCGTCCTCACGAAAGGGAATATAGGAACACTTGTGATCAACGGTTCTGTCACTGGATTTTCCGGCACGGGCAGCGAAATGCGCATTGATGCGGGACTTGTAAGCTTAACAACGAATAGTTTTGGTACTGGACCAACCGATCCCATGATTTCAATCGGCTCGTCCGCACGCCTTAACAATGCCGGCGTGCTGTCGATACCAACCGATGTTAATGCAAGCTCAAAATTAGACACTGATTCGACGGGAATTCTCGCCATCCGCTCCGACAACACTTCCATCACAGCCGTAGATAACAGCTCGGCCTATGTCGGTGCCGACGGAACTCACACTTTGACTACCAATACACTGGCCGCTGGAGCCGGAGAAGCTTATCGACTTGGAGGCGGAATCAATTCGCCGGTCTTAAATATTGCAGGCACAAATGTGCTTACCGGTAACAACGATTTAATTGTGGGAATGCCTGGCGCCCTGTATGGAACGCCGATGACAAACGGCACCGGTACGGTCGTGCTGCAAAGCACAAACTCCTATATCGGGAGCACGACAGTTAATATGCAGAGTACGCTTGCCGTGGAGGCCGTGGCAGGCATTGGAGGCGGATCCGTCTCTGCGGGACCCGTAAATATTGATGGCACATTGATCGTCAGTGCCGGAGGCTCGCTCGGTACTACCGGCACGATTACTGTCAACTATGGCGGCCAATTCGAGATTGATGATAGCACTGTCCGAAATGCCAATCGCGTGCCCGATGCTACTTCTATTCAACTTCGAGGCGGCCTCCTGTCATACAGTGCAAGCACTCAGCAGAACAGCTCCTCCACCGAGACCATAGGGCAATCACCAAGCGGTGTGACTTTGCTCGAAGGAGCGTCGACTATCCAGGACAACCAAAGTTCAGTTGCTTCGACATTATCGATTGGCCAACTGTATCGGCAACTGGGATCGACTTTGCATTTACTAAAGGTATCTAATCAAACTGTTACTGTAGGAAATGGAGCCGCGCTCACAGCCAACGGTATTATTCCGTGGATGGGTGGTGATGCGACGACTTTCTTCACGAGTACGCCCACTGGGCTCAGCAACTATTCCGGTTCTGCACCCTCACAAATTGAGGGAGCCATGGCCACCGATAATGTCCATACAACATCCACTGTCAATCCGCTCACAGCCAACCGCACCATTAATTCATTGATCTTATTTGGAAACGTCGATACCGGCGGCAATGTGCTCAACGTGGGAACCGCAGCCATCAACGGCGTTGCCAGCGGCGGAATCATTCTGGCTTCTCCGCAGACTATTGGATCGGGTACCAATCCAGGTTATTTAACAGCGGGTCAAACTGCATTTGCACAGAATTCAGCCGCACCGGGCGAATTGATTATGTTTTCGGTTGGCAATCCCGCGACTATCGCGGCGGCAATTATCAACAATGCCGGACCGGATGGCGTTTTTGGGGATGCTGATGATTTGCCTATAAGTCTGACGAAGGCCGGAGCGGGCACGCTGAATTTGACGAGCGCCAATAACACATACACAGGGGGCACCTTTATCAATGAAGGCGTATTGAATGCAACCGCGCCGCTCCCGGGAAACGTAACTTTGCATGCTGCACAGCTGGAGCTTTCCAGTTCTGCACCAGGTTCGTATCTCGTGGGTGGCAATATTACAGTATCCGATTCACTGAATTCTGCGTCAGCATCGATCCAGGGGGCATACACAGGACCGGCCATTCCGTCAGATCCGCACCCTGAATTGTTGCTACACGGATTGACCGTGACCCCCGGTAGCATCGTCAATTTTACGGGCGAGCTTGCGTTTATGGGGTCGGTCGACGTCCGTGGCGCACAGATCATCGGTAATGCCGGTAATTCATCGTTGATATTTCGTGGTTCGTATTTAGATGATGCGCAAACCGTGTTCCGCATCAGCGATTCGTCCCTTTATACGAATACGTTCCGTTTTCAATCTGGCGGGCAAGTTGATGTACATGCGACCTTCTCGGAAAGTCCCGGGCTTTCGGCAGAACAAAATACAACCGTCAATTTCTACGGAACTCTATCTCCTCGACGAAATTCCTCACCCCCCGTCTCGCTAGTTATAGCCGCCGCAACAAATGGCACGTTGTGTATGATGCCTGACGCAACAATCGACGCGGTCAACGGATGGAGCGGGGCGAGTTACAGTAGTCAATTGCTGGAGCTTCAAGGCGATAGTACTGGAACCATCGAATTTTCCGACGGATTCAAAGTAATGCAAGTGACTGGCACGAATCATCTGGCAGATGTAGGAGCCAATAAAATTCAATTTGACGATCCTGTGACGCTGGTCACAAACCGGAGCAACAATCTGCCGAATTTTGATTCATCTGTAATGAACGAATTGCCCGCCAACGTTTATCTGGGAGAAATCAACATGCGGGCCGATGGCGCGCAATGGATCGTCCAATCTAATCCCCAATGCTACAACCAAAAAATCGATATTGCCGCCGACTCACGAATCATCACCAATGCGCCATTAACGTTGACTGCGGATAGTGCGCTGGGAATGGGGGACAACGACAACATTTTGCTTCCAAGCGAATATGTCGGAATGCGTGAAGGGACACAAAGTGGCACGCTCGAAAAGCTTGGACCGGCCGATTTGACAATTCTCGGACGCCTTTACGTTGCGAATTACACGAGATTAATCGTTGGTGAAGGACGGCTGATTCTCAGCAATCGAACGGCCGAGGGATACGGCCAAATGGATGTCGAAGTCCGTAACGGGGCGATCTTAGCCGGCGGAAGTGTCGACGGCACAGCCGGCCTGATCCCCGGTACCCTAACGGTAGACTCGGGCGGAATCGTCGATCCAGGCAACATCGCTTATGGGATTCTAAGCGTTGTCGGCGACCATCCTGATATGAAATTTCTTTCCGACGCGATTTTTCGGCCAGATATCGGCGGCACCGTTCCTGGACAGCTGCACGACCAACTAAAATTGCTCGGTGCTCTGCAACTGGGAGATGGGAACGGGCTTCCGATACTTGATCCAAAGCTCGATTATGTCCCCAGCATCGGCGACTTGATTTTTCTGATTCGTGATGATTCGACTTCCGCCGTGACCGGGCTCTTCACAACAGCGCAAGGAGTCGCGCTGAACCAGGATGATGTATTCAACGTGGTTTCGCAAGCGAACGGTCTGACATACCAGTTTCAGATCAGTTACGACGGCGATACTAACACAGATCGATTTGAATCGCCGACAGGCAATGACGTTGTTTTGCTCGTAGTGGCTATACCAGAACCAACTGGATTCGTCCTCTTATGTATTGGAATAATCGCAATTTCTGTCGGCAGAGCGAGCGCCAGAACCAAGCTGTTAGTTGCATAAGGACGAACCGACATTGGCCATGACAAGGGTGCCCGCCGCCGACACTCCTCGTCCCTTGCAAACCATCGCAGTCTGTGCACTTCGTCAACCGGATGAACTGAAAGCGTCGCGGCGCGAGCAGCCAGAGCCCATCCAGTCGCATCAGGATCGCGCCGGATGCTCGCAGCGGACGCTCCTCGTTGCTGTGCTCTAGTCCGGTGGCGTCATGCTGCGCAGCGGCCGAGGCGGCCAGCGTGGCGGATCGCCGGCCACGAGTGAACCCTTGTCCATGTCGAAGTTGCAAACCATTGCTAACCATTGCAATCCCCTGCAAACTTCTCAAACCATCGCCAGCGGTGCACTTCGCATGGCACCCTGGTGGGGAAGTGGCTCTGCTGTCCCGATAGGGGCGGAACGGCGCTCAGGCGATCGTACCCCGAGAAAGCATCCGCCTGCAGATAACCTCGAAAGTCCTTCAAGAATTGCTCGGGGCCATCCCGGTTTCGACTGGCCGTACAGTCATTCGATGCCGTGATTTTGCCACGGTCAATCGTTGGCATAATCCTTGCGTTGGTCGAAACCACCGATTAGGATTCGTGCAGCAGTGAAGAATTTGCCACCCTGAGATTCGGACGGAGAGAGGCCGACTCAGGAGCAAATCAAATGACTAATGTCGTGTGGAAGCGGGCTATTTGCCTAAGCGTAATTTCATCGTTTGTGTATGCACTTGGGAGCAGCAGCGTCGATGCAATGGTCGTCAATGGAATATCGATGGATGTCGTCGCTTATTTCGACGAAACAGCTCCCGGAACCAATCAGCCGTTTACATTTTCTCCTGCCGTAACGGATCCGTCGATCGACGATTCGGGCCAAATCAGTTTCGCGGCCTATGCAGGTACTGATCTTGATTCCAATCGAGGAATTTGGTCGGGTCAACTGAATCAAATCTCACTGGTGGCATTGCCCGGCGCACCCGCACCCAACGGCCTGACGTACACGTCGGTATTATTGAATGATGTCGAACAGGGGGGGCCTCTGGCTTATGCAGCGGCGGTGTCTACCAGCGGGGGAGGCACACAGTCCGGAAATTGGATTTATTTACCCGGAGGAGCCCAATTCGTAGTGAACCCGACGCTCGCCGTGCCCGGAGAGCCCGCGAATGCTCATTTCACTGCTGCGCCATCGTTAGCGGTAACTCCCGATGGAAATTATGCCTTCTTTTCGCAGCTCGCGACCGATACCGGTACTCATGGTGGAATCTGGGCCAATCTGAATGGCACATTAACCTTGATTGGTCATGATGGGATGCAGGTTTCTGGATTTTCGAATGGCGTGACTTGGAAAAGCATTTTCTCCTACCCCACGGTGAGCCCGCTGGGCGAAGCTCTCTTCTATGGCTCGCTGTCGAACAATCAGGCTGGCCTGTTTGCCTCAAATGGTACGACGACGACTGCCATCGCATTGAGCAGCCAGCCGGTACCGGGGCTTACTGGAACCTCATTTGGTCAAGTCGCCAATCAACAGCTTCATCCGAATGCCACCGGCGATGTAGCCTTTTCTGACGGCTCGATTTGGTTACTTAATTCAAGCGGCTACCATCGGGAGGCGCAAGCGGGATCGCCGGTGATCGGGGGCGGCACCTTGACATCGGTTGCTGATGACGTGCATTTGACGAATGACGACCGCGTGACTTTTACCGGAGAACAAGCGGGCAACATTTATGGCATCTACCAGGCGGCAGCCGATGGAATCCATGTAATCGCCCGTGATGGAACGGCGGCGCCGGGACAAGCGGCCGGCACTACGTTCGAGCAAATCTATCCTGCCCAAGTAAATAGTTTGGGGCAAGTGGCATTTCTGGCCGATCTCACACTTCCATCGGGCTCGATTTCCTATGGAAATATATTTGCGACCGAGCCTGATGGAACGCTGACCTTTGTCGCCGGACAAGGAACGACCGTGACCTTGCCCGGGCGTCCAACGCCATATACAGCAGTTAGCGCAGGTCTGTACGATTTCACCGACGTCGAGTTGCCCCAATTCGATGACCAGGGCGATCTGGTTTTCACTTTAGGATCAGCGATCGCAGGCAGCGGGACCAATGTTGTGATGGTTGCACATTTAGTGCCTGAACCAACGAGTTTCGTGCTAGCCATCTTGGCCTTCGGCAATATCGTCATTGTTCTTCGCCAGCGTAGCCGCAATCAGCCACCGGGAGGTGCTGAGTGTCGGATCGCCTGGCCGGCCGTGCAGCGTTCCTGACTGAACGCAGGCCCAAGCCGGCCGTGGGCAATATGAACGCTCAGGGTTATTGGTCGCTACCATCTGATATGCCACCGAAACCGGCGAAATCTTAATGCGCCACTGCCGACCCTCCCGATCGGCCAGCGTGCATAAACCGCAGTCCCGTTTTCGCCCATGTGCGGGGCCACGATCAAGCAGTTTCTCGGATGTAGCGCCTGTCGGACATTTCCACGTCACGGGCCAGGTGGAAGATGGTGAGCTCTTATGTCAACGGAATCGGATATTTATTCGGTGATTTCAGTTTTCCCTGTACCCATCGACGAGCCTCGTGGATACCTTCGCCGGTGAACGCATGCGGAGAGTGGATCCAGTTATAACAAATCTGGTTCACCATACGCTGTTTCGCTTCGTTGTCGCCATTTTCGAGAATGTGAAGCAATAACCGTAGGCCTGCGTCGCTATAGTTTGCAATGTAGAGTGCTGTGGCAGCAAAGACTGACCACCTCCCTTGCGCGCGAATCGCCAGGCTGTTTAAAAAGTTAACACCTCGCTCGTCGCCCATACGCAACAACGCATTCGCCAGCACGGCTTTGTCGCCTTCGTTGCGGCCGCCTTTTTCGTAGCTCTCGATTAGTGTGTCTCTGGCTTCATCGGTGCCCAGTGTTTTCAGCGCTTCAATGGCCACATTCCGGAATCCTTGCTCATCTCGATCGAACCACTGCTGCAAAGTGTCAAAGATTTTTGCATCTTTGATTTTCGCTAACGCAATCGCCGCCTCGGCCTGAACCCGGTTTTCAGGGTGATCCAGCGCCGCACGTACCGCCTCGATGTGACGTTCATAGGTTAACCGGCAATGTCGAATGGCAGATTTGGCGATATCTGGATGAGGGTCATTCAGCAGGCCGCCGAGGAGTTCCACAAGACGGGCGTTTCGTGTGTCGGGGGTTCGACCTGCGGCTTTTGCCAATCGGCTAAACAAAAGACCCAATGCAACCGGGCGACTAGCTGGATCCGGGTCGCCGGCGAGCACCGACCGAAGCTCTTCGTCGGACAACAATCCGAGGCGATTATGGATTGCTCGGAGCGCATCATTTCGATGACGTACTGCATCCCCAACGGACGGGTCCGGAGGAATGTAATTGTTCATTGAATTTGCCTTGTCCATCTCAGGATTCATGCGACGTGCTCAACAAGTCCGGCCAAAGTCCTAATTATTGCATAATTTTGGGCGCGTTTACATGACGCAAAAAACGGCGCTAGCCGTCAAAGCTGGATTGCGTGATTCCATCACGCGAGGAACCACTGCTGGATGAGTTGGCACAATTCTAATTCGGTTTGCAACGCTGATCGGGTACAATGCGGGCCATAGCTTTGACCCCTTATCAATTCGGGAGATTCCCATGCGCAAATCGACGTTCGCACTTGCCCAGACGTTCTTGGTTGCTATCTTGTGGCTCGGCTTGCAGGACAGTCAGCCACGGGCCGCAGAGGAGACCAAGCCGACAATGCAAAAATGGGAATATCATTTTGAGTTGAGCAATTGGAGCAACCGTGGCGAAGCCACAACGCTTTTGAATTAGCTCGGCAATGACGGATGGGAATTATCCACCGTAAGTTCGACAACTCAATACGACGTGCTGGCGGCTTTTAAGCGTCCAAAGCAGTGAGAGAAATTCCAATTTCAGACTGACCCACCACCGGGAATTCTCCGGATTAGACCGCCGCCGCGCCCGTGGTAGAATGCCGGGCATGGAAAACCAAAAGAAGCCCAACGTGCTCCATAAAAAATGGGTACAGCAATGATAACCTCCTTAGCCCGAAATGGTTTTCGCATTGTTGCAGCGGTTTTAGTTGTCGCGGTGGTACTCCACGCGCCGCCATCAATTGCCCAGCAGCCGCAACAAAAAATCATGACGATGGACGCCGATGGCGCCAATCTCCACTTTGTGGCACACATCGATGGCTATACCCGCCATAGTGTGCCGCGGTGGTCTCCGGATGGCCGTGATATCGCGTTCGAAGTAAGTTGGAGGGAATCCGGCGAGTATGCACCTCGCGTCTTCAAAGTGGCCGCCACAGGTGGTGAGCCAGTTGATTTGGGGATGGGCAAAATGCCGAGCTGGTCCATGGATGGCAAGCAAATTGTATTTCGCATTCCGCCGGATGTAGGTGAATCACGCAACGGCATTTGGATTATGAACTCCGACGGCGCCAGCCATGAATTCTTGTTCCCAGGACATCAACCGATGTACTCGCCCGATGGCGCGCACATTGCCTACACTAATGAAGCCCAGGACGAGCTATTTGTTTACGATGTACTCGAAGAGACCCATCGCAAGCTTAGCCAACCGTACTCACGAATCATTGGCTACGCTGCCTGGTCCCCCGATGGCAAAGAACTTTGCTTTATCGGCCGCAAAGATTCTCAAGACCCCGAGCTGGCTGTTACTGCTGCCGACGGCACACAAGCCCAGCCGAAGATTTGCGTATCCAACAAAGCGCTGGCTAGGTATCCGTTTTGGGGACCGAGTACAAAGATTCTTCTGACGATGCGTACCAGCGGAAACAACGATCAGATTTACACATTTGATCCCAATGGCAAATCTGAGCCGCAACGTTTCGACGGCCAGCCCGACGCCCGCAATTTTGATGCGTGCTGGTCCCCGGATCTTAAGAAAATCGTGTTCGTTAGCGATCTGTCACTATAATTTGGGCACCCTTCCGCTTCACGATCCGCGAATTAGCAGGCATATTTTAGTGTGCCAACACCGAACCCTATGTCACACCCTGTAATCAGACAAGCGATGGAGTCCGATGCATCGGAGTTGGCGCGATTGACTTCACAGCTTGGTTATCCGGTCTCCGACGCATCAATACGGATGCGCATGGCGCGAATGTTTGGGTCATCCAATGACAGCCTGTGGGTGGCTGAAGGTCCAGGAGGAGAGTTGGCGGGTTGGATTCATGGTTTTCTCGGTCAGCTTTTGGAGTCGGACTATCGTGTGGAAATCGGCGGTTTGGTTGTCGACGCGCGCTGGCGGCGAAGTGGCATCGGGCGGCAAATGGTGAAGGCCATCGAGGTTTGGGCAGTGAAGCGCGGAGCTGCCGAGGTGTCAGTGCGTTGCCGAGAAGAGCGCACCGAGTCCCACAAGTTTTATGAGAGTTTGTTATTTCGACAAGTCAAGACGCAGCGAGTGTTTCGCAAGCGCCTTTCAGCACCCCGCTGTTAAGACGCTACCTCCCGATACGCTACAATGCGGAAATGAAATTCGCTCGTGGCTGTCTAATGGCACTTGCAGTCTTTGTCACTTTGATGATCCTGGAGGAATTAGCGCTTGTAGCCTATCGGCAGCCAGTTGGCTTCGGTGAATATCTGGGGACGTTTTTTTATTATTGGTGGCCATACGCGATAACATTTGTTGTGGGCGTGCTGGTGTATTTTCGCACGCCGAGGAATTGGTTTTGGTAGCCCCCTAACCGCTGCCCGCTGGGTGAGGAAGGCTTAGACGAGGAGAATCACAATGAACAATGATCCGAATAGCCCCCAAGTGTTGGCTAACCTGCGAACGGATACCGAAGCACAACTAGTTGTGAATCATTTAGAATCAATTGGCATAAAGGCACTTATTGCGGGCGCTGGTCCGTCCACTGGCTGGCCAAGGGCACCAAGTGAGACTCAGGTGGTAGTCCGTCGTGCGGACTTAGAACGTGCCAAAGAAGCGCTATCGACAATCCAACGGAAGTAATTGCCCACGCTCAACTCCCATACCGCTCAAAAGCACATTTTAACCGTCCAGCACCGCCCGCTGGGTGAGCCGCCAATGGATTTGCTTTACCTCCTAACAGCGATTTGGAAGGTATCACCCGAAGATTCAGAGGGACGCCGCTTTATTAAAATTGGCGTGCTATGCGTGGCAGTTGCGGCGATCATCGTGGTTCTGATTAGGATGCTTTAGCCCCATGCGTCTCCGCTTCACGATCCGCGATTTGCTGTGGCTGGCGCTGGTGGTGGCAATGGGAATTGGTTGGTGGATTGACCGCACGCGAATCGAGGGCCTATTGGAACAGTCATCCACTGCCTATGTGAAAGAAGTGTCTTTGAACGGGCGAGAATATGAATTCCAGCGCGCGAGGATAACGGCCTTGTTTGAGAGTGCGCAAAATACCGCGCCTAGGCCCGAGGTAACTGCAGAAGTGATCGAAGCGGTTCGTCATCATCCTGACTGGGCTATTAAGGTGCGTGCGATGGCAATTCTTCCCTACGTGCATGAACGGGAACAAGCGATTGATGTCCTAATCGAGGCGACAAAAGACCGCGAGGCAGACAGCAGCGGCGGCGGAAATGTGCCACTGTATGCGACAACCTATTTGGCGGACATGAAAGCGACGCGCGCAATCAGTGCCATCGAAGACTGGATTGCATTCGTAACGCAGCAGCGTCCATACGACGACAAGGCACAATCGATAATTCTGAAACAAAGCACAAAAGACTTAGCGACCCTAAAAGCATCGGCTGAGTCAATGCCCCGATAACCCAACTACATACCGTTCCGCTCAACTCCCGTGCCGCGCTCAGCACCACACTGTTAAGACACCCATAACCGCCTGCTTGTCAAGGTTCTTGGGCTTTTTCTTTGCGCCTGTGGTAAAATGCGGGGCATGCCCCCTAACCCCTGCCCGCTGGGTGAGTCAATGGAGGATCATTATGGAAGATGAAAAAAGCAAATCAGAGACACGTCCGCTGTTTCGTCGCCTAGCCGGCCTTGCCGCCATTTTCTTCTTTCGCCCCTCCCGATACGCTACAATGCGGCCAGCCCTCTAACCCCTGCCCGCTGGGTGAGCAAAAACTGCCAAAGCAAACCTTTTCTTCGTCTGGAAGTTTGTGTGAGCCCATACAGCGCGATGTTCTCGAATCCGTCTGATGTTGTCATCACCTGGGTGTTGGTGACTCTCTGGATCGGTTTAGGGGCTGCATTATTGCGTGGACGAGATTTGTATCGCTTGGGTGGCACTGTGGGTTTTTGCTGGCCAACTGCACGCGCTTTTCTCTGGTTGTGTGCGGTCATTGCCACCGTCTTCGTTGTTGGCCTGGTATTTTTGCTTTGGCTCGGCATCAAATCAGAATTGTGGGTTTTTTATGAATTACTCTGGTTCGGTAGTATTATCGCTACTTTTCGAGTGTTGCCATTTTTTTGCGTCATGCTGG